>Ga0247611_10006352_pt1 | contig 15214 bp, 19 predicted proteins | sample 177DNAGHGhighgp2_FD_192422 | JGI IMG/M metagenome (GOLD analysis project Ga0247611, IMG submission 192422) | Sheep rumen microbial communities from Palmerston North, Manawatu-Wanganui, New Zealand - 1770 DNA GHGhigh gp2 | ecosystem: Host-associated > Mammals > Digestive system > Stomach > Rumen...
GTAATTCGAATATTAAGCATTGGATATTCTTTTGCAATCTTTACCCAATAATTATAAACAGACTCAACATCTGGCCATTTACCGATATTGTCAATATACCCAATAGTACCATCTGGATTCATCCAGCCGTGAGGTCCAAAAATAAAGCAAGATGAAAACCAATTATTGTAAATATATTCATCCTTAATATATCCAATATCTTTATAAAGCTTATCAAAGAAAGCCCAGTATTTATCTTGTATTTTATGAAGTCGACTACTTTCTTTTGAAGCCCATTCTTTCTCTTTGACTGTTGCATCAGTTTTATCATAAATCGCAAAAACTTTTTGCCATTCTTTATAAAGTTCTGGTTCCTCTGGTATTCCAAATAACTTTCTACAGTCTTTGTCAAAGTCATGACTATTGCTAGAGTGATAAGCATTGAAAAAATGGTCAGTGCGGATAATGATTTCTTTAGCGAGTTCCTCAGATACTGGATCACCAACTACTCTCATTTGAGGCCATTTAGGAAGGCCAAGGCTGAACGCTTCTTTTTTATTCATAAAAAAACCTCTATAAATAATATGTAGAGGTACTAATATCATGTATTATTTAATATTACCTTTTTTAAATGTTCGATAGCTTTTTACAAAGATAGCTTTGTTTACACCTAGCTTTGTATAATCAATTTTTGTTGATCCTGGCGGTGGGGGAGGAGTTATTTGAAGGTTATCGAATACTTTATGTATAACACGCTGTTCGGATGCGTTTAAGTAATTAAAATCAAATCCAGTATAAATTTCTGCATCTTCGTGAACAATATATAATTTTCTTTTTGATTTCGACCCATCATCTTTTACATAAATAAATTCTATTATTTTATTATTTTCCATTCACTAGTACTCCGCAGCCGGTGTAGGCATCCAGTGGTATTCACCGTTAGCAGTAATAACATTTATAATATCATCATCGACAATAGATAATACTGCTGAGCTTTTACCTAATGCAGCTAATTTTGTTTTTAATTCCGATAAGCTATCTGTTTCAATAGTATCTAGAAGTTGTGCTTCACCTATATTTCTAATATTTATTTTCATATATAATAAATTAACATATCTATAGTATTAATAATTACATATTATATAGTATGAAGCAGTTGACAGATCAGATGACTAATAAAATAAATGAGTGCCTCAATAAAGGATACTATTTATATTTATACTATTCAGCATCTTATAAAGAGTTCTGGATAGACGCTATTGATCCTAATACATATCCTGGTAAAACTAAGGAAGATTTAAAAAGGATTTTTAAATCGGACATTTATGATAATCTCCGGGAAGTAGAAGAAGCTCGCAAGAGATTAAATTATGATAATAACTGCATAATGCATTTAGATACAGCTAAAAAGATTAAAAGATTAGAAAATATAGCAGCAGATTTTTCATTGGGAATGAATTTTGAACGTCTTGATGAAAGATGGGATAAATTTATTAGTGAGCACCCGGATTCTCAAAAGTTCTTTGAGGAGTTCTTTAAGTTTAGAGAAGCAGCTAAGCATTTTGCTAATGTATTATCTAACTTGACTAATGATGCTATAGGCACAGATGATTTTTATTTTAATTAAAAAGGAGATAGATATTGGATAAAGATTTAACAGTAGCTGATCTTTGTAGTAAACTACAATCTTTAGCGCATGAAGGCTACGCTATTCACACTATTGAGATGCATACTACTTGTAGTGACTGTGAAAGTAAAATTATTCTTGCTAGTCCTAAAATTGATTTTATTGTTCAGGATTCCAAAACTGTGAAAATGGTTCTTCATAATGGAAACTAGTTGGACCCATAAAAATAAATATCGATAAAGTTATTATAAGCTTTCCTAGCATAACTCATAATTTGCTTTTTAGTAGCTTCGGTCCATACAAATACTTGTGACTCTACTATATGGCCTTCACAAGATAGTAATGCTACTAAAATAGCATTGCTACCTTTTTCCATGTTACATAAGCAAACCGTTTCACCGGTTTTTCTTGACCTTCTTTTAAGAACTTGATAATTTAATATATCAATATCCTTTGTTGATCCATATAGTTCTTTTTTTCTCAAACTATTTTACCTTTTTGTCTAACATTTCTAAGAATGCAAATAACTCCTGGTTATATGTTCCTACACCATTAAGGTCTGATCTTAGCGCAGAAAAATTTTGAACGGTTGACTTAAAATATGAGTCTCTCTGATTAGAAGCTTTTTCTTTTTTACTCTTACAGTCTTCTAATTTAGCATTATCAGCTTTAATCGTATTCATATCATATGAAGCTACAGTATCAGCCATAATTCCTGGTAATTGGTATGTTGTACTGTTCCTTGCGGGCTCTGTATAACGAGAAATAATATCAGCATATTCGATGCTGCTATCAATAGATGATACAATTGTAGACCTATAAAGCTTAAGTGCTTCCATAAGATTACCTAAGTGTCTTAAACTATTATCAACAGATGATAAAAGGTTAGATCTGATTGACTCAATAACTTTTATATCCCCTTTTTCGAGGGAAGTTGGTTCATATGCCATATTTTATTCTCCGACCTTCTCAAAGCATAATAGTGTATTTTTTGGGAAGCATCCAACAGATTCTTTTAATAAAGTTCTAGTTAAGTCGTCTTTTCTTTCAATTGACTCCATAACTGTGGCTACTTCATTTGGATTAGCATAGATATTGCCAACAACTGAAGGAATTCTACCACCATGTTTAATAATTTCGTCATCGATAGACTGCGGCTTGACCGGCTCAACATGTGTTGGGAATACGCCGGGCTTCGCTGATGCATCGAAGTTAGCTGATGCCATAGCATTCTTCTCTACTGGCATACGCTTTGTATAAGTAATTGTATCCGTTACACCCGGCACATTAAGCTCTTGTTCTGGTGAATAGCCAGACTCAGTAGAAATTGTTGTAAAAGTATTGTTAACACTATTGATAGGAACGATAAAATATTTTAAGTTCATTCCTGGGGGTGTAACAAAATCAACAGATTTTAAGAAGTCTTCTATATTATGTGGTTCTTGTGTTAAAAACATTACGTAAGTTTCCTTATAAAAAATTAGCTATTTTTAAAATTAGTAGCATTATTCTTAACTAATTAAGAGTAAATGCTACTATAGAAATTAGGTTATTTTTCTATAGTATTTGGAGGAAAAAATTACTATAATGGATAATAAAGATAAAGAAACTAAAGAACAGGAAACTGTAATACTTGATGGAAAACAGGTTTCTCAGCAAGAACTTTCAGAAGCTCAGGAAAATCCATCTGTAAGAATTATTGAAAACGGCGCAAATAATTACAAAACATTACATAGAATGCAGGGGTAATTTGTGCTCTTTAAGTATGTTCTTATAGACGTATTCAATTTAGCTTATCGTAAAAGTAGCAGCAACAATTGTGTTCAAATTGCAAATGATGTTATCGATTTTATAAATATCGACGTAAAAAAGCGCCTAGACCCAGATGGTGCTGTTTACTTATTATTTGACCCTCTTCCTAAGAGTGATTTAGGACTTTCAAAAGCTTTTAAGTATTCTCCAAGAATGCGTAAGGAAATAGTAGGTTCTTATAAAAAAAATAGAACTTATAACCCACAGGTTGGTGAAGCTATAAGCTTATTAAAAAAGTATTATACTTTCCGTGGTGATAAATATAAAACTGTAATATCTGATGACCTTGAAGCGGATGATTATGTTGAACAGCTTATTGGTATGCTCGATGGTAATATCGCTTTAATAACTACTGATTGTGATTGGTGCAGATATATTTCTGATAAAGTTGTAATGATAAATAGAGGATTTGATGATCCTTATACAAAAGACGAATATACTAAAGAGTTCGGTATAGTTCCAACTATTGCTACTGTAACTTTGAAAAAGGCTATATATGGTGATAAATCGGATAATATTGAAAGTATATTTGCAGGAAAAAAATTTAATTCCAGCGCATTAGAAGATATATCAGATATTATGCTTGTGTATATTGCAAATGAGAATATGTCATTTAAGGAAGTAGAAAAACACCTTAAAAGCGCTGAGTTCACAAGACTTTTTAAGATAAAAGATAGAAATCCTTTAGAGGAATTTGAATATGAATTACTCGCTGTGGATACCTCTATCGCGTCTCCATTTTCAGCATTGCTGGATAATATAAGAGTAATTAAAAGCAGATGTGACGATGTTAAAAAATATATTACATTTGCGCCAGAAAATAAAAAATATAATGACCTTATGGATGTTACTCTTAAAAGAGCGCCCGGTGTTAAGAAAGAAATAAAATTCGGAGCTCTCAAAGCTTAAAGAAAAAGCCCAGGTTTTCCTGGGCTTTATTATTTTAAGAATTTAAGCATTTGATGGAAACATCTGACATAAATTTCTTATTTGAATTTTTAAGCTCTTCCCTTAGAATTTCCTTAATAGAGTTCATTTGGTATTTTATAGAACTACTAGATACACCCATTGATTTAGCGATGTTAGTGAATGTTTCGCCATTCTCTCTCATTTTCCAAATTTTAACTTGGTTAGGCTTAAATTTTTTATAAGCATTCTTTATTGCATCTCTTAAAACCATAGACTCTTCATTTTTAAAGAAGGTATCATCGGCCGTTTCAATAATATCGGGTGTTGGATTAAGGTCTGTTACTAATAACTCTTCGCCATCTTCATTATAAACTGTAATTGGCCTTTCATTTTTTGTAAGCTTACAATATGCGTTGATCTTATCACGATTTGCAGTTCTCAAATAGCCATTATACTGTATCCAAAATTTCCAGGTATCGTATTTTGACGCGTCAATTTTATCGATTTTAATGCCATTTACTGCTTTTAAGAAAGTATCATATGAGTCTGAAAAATAAGTTTCGGTATCCAATCCGAAAAAGTTACCTTTAGCGCGTCTAGCTTCTAGAATATGTCCCATTTTATGAGTAAGAGGCTCATACCTTTTCCATAATGTGTGCAGCGCCGTTTTTACATCAATAAATTCTGCTTTTGGATTTTTAATATACTGGGAAAATAATTCGAAGTCAGTTTTTGCTTCAAAATAAGACTTTCTGTCGGACTCTTTTTTAAGGTCCTTTTTTAAATTGGTTTCTGTCATTATCTACTCCAATAAGCCCTATATCAGAGTAAGTTTAGTTTTTTAGATAATAAGGCTTAGGTATAACACCAATAAGAACATCTTGTCCCCCTTTGAGAAAATGATTTTTAGGAAGTAATTAATTATATTAACACAACCTAAAACTTTTTAAGGCAAAAAGCCATATTAAAAAATGATTTCTTCAGAGTCATTCGATAGGATACATGACTCTATTTTAAAATCAGACTCCTTAGAAATACAGTCTTTGAGTACTTCTAATATTCTTTGATAAGATATATAATTCCGAGTTGTCTTGTCAGTCTGATTTAATTTATCTTGAACAGCTTCATAAAGAAGCTTCATTTGTACATTTTTTAAATACATAAATAAAAATAGATTAAGCCTATTAAGCTTAACCTATATAAAATCCTATAATTAAGAGTCCGAAATCCACCAATATCTGGATCCCTTTCTAACTGCTGTAACGTATTTGCGGCCATATTCTGTTAGCATATATCTACCCTTATCTGCTACTGCTAAATTTGCTGCTTTCAATGCGGTAAAATATTGAGACCAAGCACCATTAAGAAATGCGCCTGTTATTATATCTTCCCTTGTTGAAAGAGGATAATCCGCGATATATTCTAACGCAGCAAACATGCTAGTTTTAAAGCCACTTTTAGTATAGGGTTTAGTGAAAATAAATGCTGGCTTAGACATAGCCTTATAGCTAGAATTTAATCCAAATCCTTTTGGAGATACTCTACAAATACCATACATTGGAATTTTAACTTTGCCATTGCAAAGAAATACATAATTTAACGACGCCATAAAAACCTCCATATTTAATCTAAAAATAATATGTAAGTTTTCCCTAGCATGCGTGGAAGTATATGCCTATAAATGTATATGTATTATACCGATGTTATTTCGACTCTTTCTTTCTTTTCGTCAGCCCAATCTTCTGTTTCTTTAGTTCTATCCATTTGCTGTGTAAGCCTTATCGATTTATTACCGAGTACATAAGCCACAACAGTAGCTACTAATGCTGAACTGACTCCTTCAAGTGGTAATTTAATACCACTATAAGTAATGCCGTTTATTACTATATCAACGCCAAATATAAAATTAAGAATTACATTTTCTATAAATACTAAGCTAAGAAGTACAATACTCTTTCTTGTTTGTGCTGGATTACCCATATCACAAGCGCCTACTTCCATAAGGGAAGATTTAACGGCAAGAGAAGCTCTATCAATACCAGAATATCCCGCTACAATTGCTAATAAGCCCCAAGCAAATATATTTAATGGTATACCCGCTGTAGCATTAGGTCCAAGCCATTTTATAAGCCTTACTGCAGTTGGTTCACTTACAATTTGTAATATAAGTCTAGGTAGACAATAAAATATTGTAAGTATCATATATGTAATTGTATAAAGTATAACTAGATTATGAGTCGACCTAAAGAATTTTTTTATTTTTGTAAACTTCTCTTTCTTTTCCATACGTTAATTAGATAATGGAAAATTAAAAAGTATATAAAAAAACTGACAAGCTTTTACACCTGTCAGTTTTCGTAAATTTGGGTACTCATTTTTATACCCTCCAACTTTTTACCGATTTCTAATCCATATTCGTGCTAATGCATTTCAAATATGAACCGTCAGTGATTATATATAAAAGGATTCTCACAATTTCTAAACATATAAAGCGTTTCTTGGTCTATCTCAATATACGTCGTTGTTTTGATTCCTGTAACATTAATTAGTTATACTTATAAAAAAGGTTTGCATACCTTTTTAGATATACAAACCTTTTATTGCTTACAGTACTTTTGCAGCTTCAGCTTTTGAAATGTACTTGATTAAAGAGTCACTCCAACCTGAAATAGTTGTCCAGCCTGAGTTCTTATTGTACTTAATTCCGTGCTCATAAGTACCAACATTTACCATATATCCATGAGACTTTTTAGGTAAGTTTACAAGCTTTTCAGAATTGCTGTACCAGCCACCATTATCCTGCTCATCTGTAATAACAATTACACGGTCTGGGCAAGCACCATCATGTGTTGCTTTGAAGTTATTAACAGCGTGGTTAACAGAGCGATAAACACGAGTTCCACCATTAGCTCTAGCGAGCTCATGAGCAAGTGCAAAGCCCTTAAGATGTGAAGGAATAGCTGTAATATCCTCTTCGAATCCGTAAATTATTACTTCATCACCATCTTCAACTGTAGCACGAGCAATAGCTCCAAGAGCGCCAGCTACATCACAACGGCGAGTATCGCTCTTAGATGAAAGATTAGAGCTCATAGATCCAGAGCGGTCAATAAGAACAATTGTAGATCCATGAAGTTTCTCAACATTAGTCATTGACTCGAAGAACTTCATTTCGATCAAGTCGCTCATATTTGGCGCATAACGTGCAGCAGTAAGGAACTGGAATGGTAAGATCTTTCCAACAGAAGCTGACTTAATTGCTTCACGAATAACCTTATTATCTACACCAGCTTCTTGCATACCGCGAAGATTACGGAGCAAAGCAAGTGCACCAAGCTTATTCTGGCCTTTTTCAGTTTTTTCAGTAAGAAGACGAGTCCACTCTGCCTTCTTATCCTTTGTTGCGGAAAGAGCTACTTCCCAAGTATCTGGAGTTGCAAGAGTTCCCTTTACAACTTTCTTCCAAAGAGCAGACTGTGCGTCATTTTCTGGCTTTGGATGAGCTAAGCGGATTACGTCACGGAGCTTAATAGCGTCCTTTGATCCCTTATACTTACCAAGCTGGTACTCATCAAACTTAGGAAATGCCTTAGCAATACCTTTCTGAATAGAGTGAGGAATCATGTGCTTATTAGAAGTATCCTTCTGATAAAGAGCCAAAAGCTCAGCCATATCATCAACGCGTGTTACAGTATTTTCAACATCCTTAGATGTAAGAATTCCACGCTTTGCCATAAGAGTCAAAAGATAAAGTGGCATATGACGCAACTTATTATCCTCTTTTGCTTCTTTAAGAGCTGCACGGGCCTGTTCTGGAGAGACTTCATTCATGTAACGAGCTACACGGTCAGCTGCTGACTCACCATCTTCGTAGAATGTGTCCTCAAACAAAAGCGACGCCATAATTGTACGACGAAGATTATCATAAGCAGATGTCTTCATTGATACTGGCGCCTTAGATGCTTTCTGATTTGTTTTCATGTTACCTCACTCAGCATACCTAAAAGGTAGCTATAAAATTAAAAGATTTTACAAGAGCTGTTGGGATCGAACCAACTCGCGCCGGCTGATAGGCCAGTTCCTTGTCCATTAGGAGCCCTTTACCAAACAGATTAAGCGCTGCACATCGCTAGGGACGTTCCATTTTATTAGAACATACCCTTTATAATAACCGGTTATTTGACACCAGCAAACTGGAAGGGTGGCCGAAGCCACATCCCCACCGCCACCTTGTTTTACTGAACAAGGAAAAGTAGACTATTATTCATAATTAAGCAGTATAATGCTTAAATATGCCGTCAAATGACGGCTAGATGGACCTGGGCGTAATCGAAACGCCGTCTTGCTCTACCTTTCACTAAAAGATTTCTATACAAGCTTAAGCTAGTTTTCGATTCGGGATAGCTACCGGATTCTGCCCAAGTTATTGTCGTTATCGGCTACATGCTCTCGCTCCGCATCTACCGACTTCCAAGAAGGATTTGTCTCCACGTCTGAAAGGCTACTTCCTACACCTCACCAATCTAAACGGCACGTCTCTCTGGACGGCAATATGTCACAAAGTAGACTAAGCTACCATGCGCATATCTTCGTAACAGTTGTCGTCGTTTACTTACGTCAGCTTTTAGGGTACTGTAACCACACGCTTGATCTATTAGATACTTAATAGCCAATCGATACCTTGACAGGCCCGTATACAAATAAAAAAGGAAGACAAGACGCCTTCCCTATTTACTTACAAAAATAAATAAAAAGAAAAGCAAAAGGCGAAAACGAGTGTTAAAAGAAAAACCATATATTCTAAGTAACTCGTAATCTACAGCATTTTCATTTTATATTAAATTAGCGAAACTTTTGTAAAAGTAACACTAAGTTTCTTCCAATAAGTCTTCTGGCTTTATACCATCTTTAGGCTTTACAATAAACTCATCTTCAACCTTTTGAAGTGGCTCAACCAAAGAACTGAATACTTCAGTAAGCTTTTGCTGAATCATTTTATCAGCTTCAGCTGACTGAACAGCAAAGTTATTTACTGGCTCACTCATATTTATAATATGTAAATCCAGTAAATAATGCGTGAAAGTTAAATGCCGTTTATATAGGCTCCTAACTTTACTGAATAATGACTGCTACCGTCGTAACTCATCACCAACTCCATAATATTTTGTTACTGGTATAAGTGCTTCTATTGAAGTTGGATTATATAAAGCCCGTTTATAATCAATAAGTTCATCCGGAATATCGATTAAGCCAGCTTTGAATGCTTCGAATACATCTTCCTGAGTATTATTGTGTCCATCTCTCCAATGAGCTTCAATACCTGTTTTGATAGCGTCATCTGATGATAAAGTACAAAGTTCAACTACATTGTCAAAAACTAAAAAGTCAGTTTCCGTATCTTGCTGCCGAAATGTACCAATATAAACGCCCTTAATATTTAGAAAAAATATTGCATAAATCTTGCCAGATAACATAATTTCCTCCTTACATTTATAATATGTAAAGTTTTCTGTAGAAGCGTAATTTTAATATAATATAACCCAGTACTTATCCAACTTTGCTTGCTTAAGCAAGTTATTAAGGTACTTAGCAAGTCTTCGCTTATTACTTGGCAAATCGGTCCAGCTATCAAGGCCTTTCCAGACTTGGTTCGCAACATCTTTAGAGCCAGAAATAGCACTAGTAGTTTGAATAGTAATATTCTGTGATTTTTTTGTTTTAACTTCACCAGTCCAAAATTTACGATGTTTCTTGTATTTCCAGTCGTATATAATTATATAATTTTGACGACAATAATTTATGTGTGTACTGAGCTCATCTAGCTGTCTATTTAAGTTGGCGTATGTACCAGAATAAGTTTTTTTCTTCATTCTTTGAATCATATGCATCTCCTTTTATTATAATATGTAAATTCTATAGAGACTACATAATATAAATAAAAAAACCAGGACTTTTGATCCTGGCCACGGTCGGAATCGAACCGACATATAATTATTGGGCTTTACAGCTTTTAGCGCGCACTTTGCCGTACATTGTTTAAGCTATCATCTCTGCTATTGATATACAGAAACCGCTTTAGTATAATTATCTTTATCTATCTTATATAATTTATCTAATGTCGTCCAATAATTACCTACTCCAATTTTAGCGTGTTGATAATAGTAATTTATCTTTATACTATATACATTTTATACGATATAGTATATATACAAAATTAATCTAACCACCAAATTACTATAATCTCATCATCGCTATCTGCCCTTCTTCCAGTACTTTAGTTCCCAGAAGGTAATCCAGTAGCTTTTGCTACTCATAGCCTAGCTAGCTTAGCTAAAGATTTTCTCCCATAATTTGGAGATTAGATACCTGCGCCAGTTGGATAGTCACTTACGCCATCAATAGATGTTGCTGAGAGCCAACTGATGCTTAACAGGTTTGCTTGACAACTTCAGCAAGACTTATATAAATAATATGTAATAATATTTGCGTTTATATGATTTTTTAAAAATAAAAAAGACCAGATTTTATTCTGGCCCTTTTATCTAAGCTAGACTAAGCTAGCTTAAAGCTTTTATTCAGCACTCTCTTCGTCTTCGTCTTCAGACTTTACAACCCAATTTGAGTCGTACTTAGAAAGAATTGTAATCATATCCTTAATTGTAGGAAGTGATGTTTCGTTATACTTCTTCCAGTCTTCTACGAAGCTGTCTGGAAGATCAGCAAAGTTTTTCTTAGCAGCCTTAAAGAATGCTTCGATAACGGCTGGAGTAACAGAAACTGTATCTGGATTTGAATTGAAGTCAACCTTAGCTGTCTTGAAGAATGACTTGTAGAAGTCAGCAAGTTTAGTAAAGGTTTCCATCAACCAGCCTTCTGCATGATTTCCATAAACATAACCAGCAAGCTGTGCTTCGAAGAATGTTGGTACTTCGTCAACAACTTTGTAAGCGCAAACACGCATCTTAGCGTTGTTGTAATCATAAGGAACAGAAACAACATCCTTTGGATTTACTTCGCAGATTACAACATGATCAAGGTCAGACTGAGCATAATGCTCAAGATAGCTGTAAGAACAAACATGTAAACCACATGAACATGTTACTTCTGGGTTATCTTCTACCTGGTAACGAGGCATTGAAACGTCTTTACCAATAGAATTGTCAAATGTGCCAGAATGAATGTCCAAGAAGTCATGACGAACTTTCTTGTAAGCAAGGAATGTACCATTCTGAGTGATTGGCAGATCATTCTTATCCAAGAAGCCATAGAGCTGGCGAACAGACTGGAAAGAAGGGTTCTGATTCAGATTCTTGATGAACTTAGCAAAACTCTTGATACTTGCTGCACGAAGTTCGTCATCGTTATCCTTAATCATCTGGATCAGACGCCATTCGAGAGACTTGTCAAGAATTTCGTATTTCTTGCCATCAACAAAAACTTCCAATTCATCGGCTCCGTTAAGCTTGAGCTCAACGCCTTCTTCCTTTACAGACTGCAATGCTTTCTTAAGATTAACAAGACCTTCAACTTCTTCAACGGTACAGTTAGAATTCTTTGTTACCAAATCCAAAACTTTCTTAAAGTTAACATGGTCTTTTGCTACCTGGAAATTTTTGCCACCTGGGAAAGAAACTGACAAACCATCTTTTGTTGCGATATAGAACATAAATAACTCCTTATAAGCGTATCGCTTATATTTATAATATGTAAAATATATTAGGGAAAATATGTAATTTTCCCTAATTTTTTCAAAAACTTACTCAGCTTTACTAGCTGCAGCCTCTTCAAAAGCTCTTAACTTGTCCATAGAAACAAAGTAATCAGTTGCTCTATCAAGATTATCTCGAAGACTTAAAGAACCATATCTATAAGCCATCATAGAAGCGAGTGGATATGCATCCATATCATGGCTTCCATCAATTGACTCATTAGAAATTGGACTTTCGATATTAAATGTGCCAAAAAGATAGCGCAAAGAATAGTTGTTCTGAATTATTTGGTATTCAGTCTTATGTCTATAGTCTTCATCTTTAGACAATTCTTCCAAGTTCTTTGTAAGAGCTGTATAGAATGGATAGCTCTTATATTCTGGCTTAATATTTTCAGAAATATTTTTCAGAATTGAAATTGCATCATCACGGTCTACACCATCGAAAATTCCACCTTTGATATTTCTGATAACTATTTTACCAGCTTTATTTACAAAGTCAGTAAGTATAGCCTTTGCAAAGTCATCACAAGCAGTCCATGCAGCATTCCAGAGCTTAAGTCTCTTATAGTTTGCAGCTTCAATTCTTACAAAAAGATAGTTTGAAGCATCAAAGCCAATATTAGAAGTAATAGTCTCAATTGAACGGCCAGTATAATTGATATTACCAATTACAAAGTTACGTTCTTCTTCTTTTGTAGTTGGCTTCTTAATTTTAGAAATAGAATCTTCTTCATGCCAGCCAGTTTTAACAACTGAGTAAACAATAGTTGCACCAGTTTCTTTAGCTTTCTGTTCTACATCTTCGAATGAATACAAAGTACGTCCACAGCCTCTGATATGGAATACAGGCAACTTAGAATATTCAACTGCAACGTGTGGGCCACGATTAGCACGAGCGGCTTTACGTGCAGCAGCAATGTTTGCCTTATATTCGTCAATCATTTTAGAAATATTGGTTACTTTACCAACTTCAAATAACTTAAGCCAATTAAGCAGATCATGCTTTTCAAGAAGAACATAAGATCCTCTAGGATATTCTTTATCAGATTCCAGAAGCTTATTCAAAGGAGAATAATTAATATCTGAAAGTCTGCCTTTTTCGGTAATGAAAACTGGAAGACCATTAAAATGGTCTGTACCGTAAGACAAAACATTTTCTGATGATTTTACACCTGTTTCTGGATCAGTATGTGTCTTAGTTGAAAAAATAGTGCTTGAATTGATATTAAGCCTATTACGTCTGTTTACTGTGAGTGAGCATAATCTAGCAGATGGAATCTTAAAGAGAGCTTCCTTAATCTGAGCTTCTCTAGATTCAACAAGCTCATCAAAGTTATTGAAGATAACCTTATCTTCATCTGAAAGATATTCAGAATACTTTTCAAGAGCTTCTTTCATAGCACGCTTCAAACTCTGGTCAGAATAAATCTGAGCTGTTTTACCAAGCTTTATCATAATTAACCTCCAAATCTTTATATTTATAATATGTAATAATATCTATAGAAGCATAAAAATTTTATAAAAAAAAATTTAAAAAATAAAGCTCAACTTACTAGCTGAGCTTTATTCATATTTTACTTAGGCAGCAATCTGATCAGTTATTCCACGAACAATGCTTACAAGCTCTGAAATTACAGCCTGAGACAGAACTCTCTTAGTATACTTAGAGTAGTTAAGTGCCTCTCTTGATGCCTGAATATTTACAGATCCAATTGGAAGATGGAAAATGAAATATCTGCGACCGTTATAGTCATAGTTAGTAAAATAGCGCATAATCGGAGTATATCGGTCTCCATCAAGAAGCTGGTCTGTATCAACAGAATACAAAACACCACCCATTTCAACATAAATTGAGCCAGAATAAGAAGAACGGCGAATAATTTCACAAACTTTGTTGTTCATAAGAACACTATTGTTTTTAACATATTCTCTTAAAGAAATGAATTCTTCAAGAGTTTCACAATTTGCTTCAGATAAGAATGAAGAAAGACCACCACCTACGATTTCTGGCATCTGCTGAGCGAATAAGAGCGTAATAACAGACTCTTCATAAAAAGTACAAATATCATCTACATCAACAGCAAAAGAAACTTTTGTACCAGACTTATCTGACTCAACTTCTGCAAGTGGAGGAGTCATCTGTGGATAGCCCTCTTCATCTTTGAAAGCTGTGTAAGTCTTACGAACTATACCCATACCAGATTCTACTGTAAACTGAGTTGTATAAGCGAATGGAGTTTTAGAACCAAGACCAAGGCCACCAATCTGTTCATTAGAATTATTCTTTGTAGAATTACCGTACTGTGTATAAACGTTGTAGATTGTGTCTTCATCCATACCAATACCAAAGTCTTCTACATAGAACTCTGGCTCAGTACGAGTAGGTAAGTGAAGCTTAATTGGCTCTGATACGCCTTTAGCTGTATTCGCATCAATTGCATTAGATACGAGCTCGCGAATAATAGCTCTAATTGGATGCTTATAGAGCTTGTTTGACAAAGTATCGATCAATTCTGCATTTGCATTGATTGTAAACTTTCTTGCTGCGCCAACATTTGAAGTAATGTCATTCTTGTCTGCTACCTGTTTCATAATTTCCTCCTACGAAATCTTTATATTTATAATATGTAATTTGTTTTTATAAAATATGAAAAGTTATATAGAAAATTTTAATTAATTACAAATCTTTTATAAGCTGCATTTATTATAGGTAGATATTTTTGATATTTTTGTTTAATATACTCAGCTGACTTGTTTTTAGGTACAAATGAAAATGGTATGAGATTTAGTCGTAAGCAGTGCTGGGTAATTTTAGAAGCTATTGGCATAAGTCCATCTTTGATAATTACATAATCTTCAGCTTCTATTTCTGTTGTAATATTTACAGGACCGTCTTTCCAATTATGCTTTTCCATTCCAGCTTCTGACAAGCTTATTATTTTACTACAGAGTTGATTAAGCTGAGCTAGCAAATTATTTCTTTGACGTCGAAGAACCAAAAATAATCTTGTAAGATAGTATGATAAAAAGAAAGGTATAATAATAGACAAAATGATATTCATAGTGGTCTCCACATAATAAAAAAGCTTCCTAGCAATTAGGAAGCTTCTACTGTAGTTTTAATTTTAGAGCTCTTTAGACATCCTAGCAAGCTCTTTCTTGAAGAAGTCAATGTC
>Ga0247611_10006353_pt1 | contig 15212 bp, 36 predicted proteins | sample 177DNAGHGhighgp2_FD_192422 | JGI IMG/M metagenome (GOLD analysis project Ga0247611, IMG submission 192422) | Sheep rumen microbial communities from Palmerston North, Manawatu-Wanganui, New Zealand - 1770 DNA GHGhigh gp2 | ecosystem: Host-associated > Mammals > Digestive system > Stomach > Rumen...
CAAAAGAACTTGTAAGATTTGACTCTGATTATTATTGGGATGCATATATAGACGATGTTAAACCCTATCTCCGCCCAATGTCAAGCATAACGGAGGAAGAGAGGGCTAAATATCATTCTTATTGTGATAATTACTATGATATTTATTTTGATACTGTAGCAAGTATTGATTGGCTCAATGCCAATCATTTTGATTATCGTGGACTCATAGAGCGTGGATTGGCTATAGAAGTAACAGAAGAGAACAATCCTTATAAAGAATAAGTTATGATTAAAATTATTCGTAAAGATGGGTCGGAAAGACTTGTCGAAATAATGAAAGATAAGGCCACAAATAAGTGGCGATACATTGATTTAACATCAAATCAAATATGCGTAAATAATTGGGAATCATATAATGATGCACTAAAAAGCATTTATGATGAACAGTTTGTTAAAGAATGGTTTTATGTTGATAAAAAAGAAAAATATAACTGGAGTGGTTTATTTCATTATATTGGAGTGTTATTAAGAAGTTTATTTAAATTATAATGACATTAAACGAAGCAATAAATCATTGTGAGGAAGTAGCCTTGTCTTGTAGCGATGATGAAAAGAAATGTGCATTGGAACATGTTCAGTTGATGCAATGGTTAAAAGAATTACGTGTCTTAAGACAGCTTATTAAACCAGAGTATTTACAAGAAATCCGTGGGCTACAAAAAACATGGGGAAAAGAATGGGAAGAATATTTTAACCGTGAACTATGTTACGATGTAACTGGCCCATTTAGAGATAGATATAAATAGCAAAATAATAGAGCGAGTTGAAAAATGTGTTAAATCTTTAATGGAAAAGTAGAATAATATGACACAAGAAGATAAACAATTATTATTCCAAGACTTGTGTGCAAGGTTGCCATATCATATTAAAGTCAAGGTATGGCTTAAATACGGAACAACAGAAGAAGGTTTATTGGATTTGGAGCACAACTATGCAGATGTGCTGCGAGATGCTTTTTATTATGATGAAATAAAAGATATTAAGCCTTATCTTCGTCCAATGTCAAGTATGACAGAGGAAGAATGGAAAGAATTTTCTGTATTGGCGGTTGGTACACATTTATTTAAAGGACCATTGATTCCTTCTTATGACACTTTAGATTGGCTCAATGCCAATCATTTTGACTATCGTGGACTTATTGAAAAAGGTTTAGCAATAGCAATAACTGAAGAAAATAATCCTTATAAAAATTAAAGTTATGGAAATAGTTAATACAGTTGAAGAATTAATTAATGTTCTATCTAAATATCCAAAAGGCACAAAGATTTATACCAACCAAATTTGTAAAAATTTAAAAGGAGAGATTCTTCTAATACACAAGACAACAAATGAAGAAATTGAACATATAAGGCACCGTGAGAAAGAACGAGAAAAAGAAGCTGAACATGGAAGGGACATGCCTACATTTGCAAGTAGATGGTAATAATTTTTATAAAGAATAACTTATAACACAAGAAGAAAAATCAATGGCTTACGATATGGAACAAATATTCACTGAACTCAAAATGAGCGAAGATGAAAGAATAAGGAAAGCAATAATTCAATGCGTAGAAGATATGCGTGGACAATTTGAGAAATTGTATAGTGTACATCACAAGGATGCTATTGCTTGGCTTGAAAAGCAAGGTAAGAAGAATCCTGCTTATGTTGAACCAAAGTTTAAGGTTGGTGATTGGGTTGTATATAATAGAAATTACCATTCAAGGGAAATCCTACAGATTTATGACATAAGAGATAATAGATATTATTTCAATGACAATATTCATTTCTCTTGGTCTATAAAAGAATGTGATGAAAAATCCCACCTTTGGTCAATCCAAGATGCAAAGGATGGTGATGTGCTTGTAGATGTATATGGAAATATTGGTATATTTGAAAAAAGATACGGAAAAAATTGGCATACATATTGTTATCTTGGTTATGAAGGTCGTTTTGTTTCTGAAGGTGGTTCTCATGGTTCAATTTGTGACCCAGCAACCAAAGAACAGCGTGACCTCTTGTTCCAAAAAATGAAAGAAGATGGTTATGAGTGGAATGCTGAGAAGAAAGAACTAAAAGAGATTATAGATAAAAAGCAAATAAAAAAGAATCTTCAAGATAACAGATTTCGTAGAATGTTTGAGCAGAACCCCGCTTGGAGGGAAGAGGATGAAAGAATGTTAATAGATTGTTTCAATAACTATGACACCACAAGAAAAGGCAGAAGCCTATGACAAGGCATTAGAAGAAGCCAAAAAATGGCATAAAGCGTTTGTGATGGGGCAAAATTATCCAGCAACTGATATAAAAGTCTCTTACGAATGTATTTTCCCCGAACTCAAAGAGTCCGAGGATGAAAAGATAAGGAAAGATTTGATAGAATGGTTTGAAGAATTTCCAGATAGTATTTGGAGAGGACACCATAAAAAGGATATTCTTGCTTGGCTTGAAAAGCAAGAAAACTGCGAACATATAAGAAAAGAGTGGTTGGAACATATTAAGCAAAGTTGGTATAAAGAAGGTTTTATAGACGGAAAATATAGTAATGAAACACCTAAAGAATGGGCTATAAATGATGCCACTACTTTAAATGAATTATTAGACTTTCTTGAAAATGGAACGGCAAAACTCCAACATGACCTCACTCGATATGCAAATTGGCTTAAAATACATTTTTCCCCAATTGAAAAGCAAGGTAAGAAGAATCTTGCTCATGTTGAACCAAAATTTAAGGTTGGCGATTGGATTGTTAATGACTACTGTATTGGTAAAGTTATAGAACTTACTGATGATGCTTATTTGTTGAACACAGGACAAGGTATTCCCTTTTCTTGTGAACATAATACACATCTTTGGTCAATCCAAGATGCAAAGGATGGTGATGTGCTTGCTTGTGAAGGTAAACACGGTCAAGAAATTGGAATAGTAAAGAAATATATTGGGAAATATGGAGGCTGTGACAAATGCTTTGAAACATATTGTTTTGTTGATTGGGATGGTGTTTTTAGAGTTGGTGAACACATGGGCAGTCGAAATATTCACCCAGCCACCAAAGAACAATGGGATACCATTAAAAGGGCTATGGATAATGCTAGTTACAAATGGAATAATGAAGAACTTAAATTAGAACAAGTTATGGGACAAGAAGAAAAAGAAGATTCTCGAATAAAAAGGTGTATTCTTTTGGTGAAAAAGATGAATGAAAAAATGCATTATTATGAGAATGAATTACGTAAATCGGAATGCGAAGTAGAATGCGATAATGTTGATTGGATTGATTTATGCTCTGATATGTTTTCTTTATTAGAAGAGGTCAAAGAAGAACTGCTTGTTAATCCGACATTATTTGAAACGCCTGAAAGTGCAGACATAAAGGCTTCCTATGAGGCAATATTCCCCGAACTCAAAGAGTCCGAGGATGAAAAGATAAGGAAAGAACTTTTGGAGCATTGTAAGAATCAAGCTAAACCATATATTCAAACAGGAAATAAATGTCCTCAAATTCAATCATGGATTGCTTGGCTTGAAAAAGTGAAAGAACCAAAAGATAAGGGTGAAATCTCTGATGGTTATCACACATTCAATGAGCTTTATTATTACCGTATGCTTTATAATGCAGCATTCTTTAACTTGCTACCAAAAGAATGGGTACATAAAAGCAAAAAGCATCACGATGGAGAAGAATGCTTTGGAGGTGGATGGTTTATCGTAATGGCAAATCTTCCCACTGGACAAATATCCAATCATTATGAATTGAAAGATTGGGATTTATTCCAAGTTCAAGAAAAAGAGACAGCAGACGAATGGGATGGGCATACACCACAAGAAGCCGCTGAAAGATTGCATAAATATTTGCTTGATTGCTGCAAAACAAATGATAATGTGGATGATTTCAATGAACTAGAAGCTGAAGCCCCAATGGGATATGGAAAAATCATTGATGAAAAATTGCAAGAAGCCGTAAAACGTTATTTTGCAGATGAAAAAGACCCAAATAGGTATTGTCTAGCCGATGTTTTTTACGCTGGAATGAGAGCTGAAAGAGAAAAATTCAAATCTTAATAAAAATTAAATCTTGAGTTATTATTTTGATAATTCAAGATTTTGTCATATATTTGCAACAGAGAAAAAACATACATAAAGTTACACGAATTAAAACTGCTTCGTGATTATGAAAAAGTTATTTATACTATCATCCCTAATAATGATTGGGTGTGATTTCTCTGAACCCAATGCTCCAATAAATACTTCAGAATCTGTATATTACAATACCATTATAATTGATAGTTGCGAATATATAGATTCACGCTATCAACTTGCTCATAAAGGCAATTGTAAATTTTGTGCTGAAAGGCACAAACAAGAGTTGAAAGAATTGGTTGAACAATTAAAAAAATAAAGTAATTACATACAATTAGACCCCATAAATAATATGAGAGGATATATAACTTGTAAACATTGTAAAGGCATTGGAAAAACATATAAATGGTGGATTTTTTCTAAAGAATGCCCATACTGTAAAGGACTTGGCGATATTTGGGTAGATAATATTGACGAATATTTTAAATCCAATAAATAGGGACAAATAATATATAATTACCAAAAATAAATAATTATGGAAGTAAAAGAAATAATTGATAAAATTTCTTCAATAGAGAAAGAAATCCATGACTATATTATAGGTACAGAACATTGGCTTTTCTATTGGATTACAAATAAAGAGGTACAAGATTTTATTAAAGAATATCCAGAAGACTACGAATCTATGATTCATCTACAAATAGGGAATATAAGTGCCTCTCCTTCTTTTGTGATAAAATTCGATGACCATCCTAACGATGTTACAAGCATTGAACGATACGCAGTCCTTTACACATTTAAGGATACAGCCAAGGCAAGATGGATGGAGTGGAATGGCAAGGTGAAAGAGCTTCAAATAAAAGAAAAGGAGAAGGAACTTGCTTATCTTAAAAAGAAAACCACTGAAATAGAAGAAGAAATAGAAAGTCTTAAACTATCATAATACATGACATTCAAGATAGGTGACATAGTAATGCGTCTAGACGGTGATAAAAGACCACATAAGATTGTGGATATTACTGTACATTACCCTCTCAACTCAAGAGAACATACTTTTTTCCAATACCACTATGAAGATGGTGGAAGTGATATAAGCGAAAGTTGGTATGTTGTACCTTATGACGGAAAATATAAACGGAAATAGTTATGTGGGTGAAAATTGAAGATTATAACAACATTTAATTATGGCACAAGAAGATAAAGAATTACTTTTGAAAGACCTTTGTGCAAGGTTGCCTTATGGGGTGAAAGTTTGCATTAAGCTACCGAACCATCAAAAGAAAGCATTTGAGGAACAGATTGGAGACTTAAAAGAATTCACAAAATATGGTGGATATTTGGTCAATTCAAAAGGAATAGATTATAGGTCTTTTAACCTTGACATTAAGCCTTATCTAAGGCCAATGTCAAGCATGACTGATGAAGAAAGAGAGGAATGGACTGATTTATTTCTAATTTCCGTTGTTACGGAATTGGAGCAATATAGTGATGATGAGGCAGAAGATATTGCCCCAAAGTTGTATGCTAGCTCTCATGTTAAGTCCCTTAATTGGTTAAATAAACATCACTTTGATTACAATGGCTTAATCGAAAAAGGTTTGGCAATTGAAGTAACAGCAGAAAATAATCCTTATAAATGAAATGATAATGGAAAATATTTTACAAATACCAAGAATTACAAATACCACAATAAAATATTTTGTTGATGGTGAATTTATTGACAATGTGACAGTAGATGAAGTAAATAAGATTAGAGAAAATGTCTTAGAGCACATTGTTAATACTAAGGACATTTCAATTCTCAATAGATTCTATTTCATTGGCCATAAAGATACAAATAATGGTAAGATGGGCGAAGAAGTGAAGATAACAATGGATAATTATGGAAATCTTTCGGATTTGCCTTGGGAAATGACTCATGTACGCAGAAGTATGTATCATCTTATGCGAATTGGAAGGGAATATTCTGACCTTTTAAATAACTTAGAGAAACAATGATATTAGAAAACGTTAAGTTTGGCGATAAATTCAAAACAAAAGATGGTAGAATCGCTGTTGTTATTGGAGAACACAAGACAACAAGAAAACATTGGTATGATTTCGTATGCTTGGACGAAGATGCTGATATGATTAATGATACACCATATAAATTTTCTGCTTATGCTTCTGGAATTGCATTTGAAGGATTTGAATGGTTAAATATTATTGAAAAAATAGATTAAATACTATGATAACACTTACAATTTTGATGATAATTGCCATAATTTTGCTATTTGTTGAGTGGCGATTTAAGTATTCATATTTGTGAGGAATCTGAAAATTTAATAGATGTCATATTTGAAATGGTTTGTTGGTTAAAAGAAAATGGAAAGATATGACAATTAATGTTGATAGTGGCAGAATTGATAAAGAGTGTGAATTAAATCGTAGCTATGGATGCTGTGGTTGTGAACATTATTATGATGAAAGTGATACTGTATGTAAACGTGGTTGTATGTATTATTTGAGAAAATTATGACACAAAAAAGATTTAGTTATGACTAAAACATTTTATGATTGGCAACGTGAATTAGAATTTAAAAACACAAAACATATCTCTATAATTAAATTATTTAAACACATATTCGGAAGGGACTTGTAGTCCGTATGGCAAAACCACTATTATTATGTACAATTTATATGAATAAAGAAGTAATTTATTTTAGCGTAAACAATTGGTTTTGCGGAACAGATTACCCGCCAACCAAGAACTTTAAGAAATGGTTGGGTGATGACCTTAATCAACAATTCACAGACGATGAAGAGTTTCCTTCAATTGGTATTGGTTATTTCTACGGAAAGACGTGGAAAGATTCACGATGGGAGAAAATACACGTTAAATATTGGATGGAAATTCCACCAATTCCAACAAATTAAAAAAATTGTTAATAAACCTTAAATCTTGAATTAATGTTTTGTTAATTCAAGATTTTATCGTATATTTGCAAAAAATATTGATGTTATGAAACAAGAAAAAAAATTGGAAGAAGCCAAAAGGCTATACAAAGATGCAAATGCAGACCAGCGTTATGTGCTAGAAAGTCTATTTCCTGAACTTGCAGAGATTGAAGATGTGAGGATAAGGAAAGAGATTATTGCTTATATAAAGACAGGAACATATCATAAAGATTGGGTTTCTTGGCTTGAAAAACAAGGCTTGCAGAAGCTTGCTTGGGGCGAAGAGGATGAAACAAGACTAACAAATATTATCATTATGCTTAAAGAGGGTGCAAGTCTTCACTTTAGTAAAAATGACATTACAAAGGCTGTTGACTGGCTCAAATCCCTCAAGCCTCAGAACAGATGGAAGCCGAGTGATGAGCAGATGAATAATTTAAAACAAGCAATAAGTGCATTTCCTTATGAAACTGATTACCTTGAGCTATTATATGAGGATTTAAAGAAACTAAGGGAGGAATAAGTTATGATTAAAGTAGAGTTTACTAGCACATTTGATAGCCCCAAGAATTTTAAAGCTATTTGCAAAAAACTAGGAATAAATTATAAAAAAGACCCAAATTATAAAAGGCATTTTTTTGGGTGTGATGCTCCTGATGATGGATATATAGTAGAGACCGATGATTTTCAACAAATTAAAACTTTAGCGACAAAAGATTTATATATTGAAAATTTAACAGAATATTAAACCTAAAGGTAAGTCAACCATTGCGCTCAATATTCTATGAGGGCGATTAAAAAAATTTGTGGGAAGCGTAAAAAAACTCTCCACAAATTTTGCTAATTTAAAAAAATGTCGTATTTTTGCAAAAAAAAGAAATATGAAAAATATTTGTACAACAAAAGAACAATCACAAAAGCTCATAGAGTTAGGATTAGATGTTAATACCGCTGATATGTGGCTTCAGCATATAGGCTATTCAGTAATTGATGGAATAGAAAGGCCATTGTATCTTCCAACAATTGTTCGTGATGAACCAACAGATGAAGATATACCAGCATGGAGTCTTACTGTTTTGTTAGATATTCTTGCTGAACAAGACTTTATAATAAAAACCATTGGAAATGAATTTAACATTGATATTCCAATTAGACATTGTAAAATATGGTTTTCATCATTACTTGATGCAGCATTTGAAATGGTAGTGTGGTTGAAAAAGAATGGAAAAATATGAGGAAAAATAAAGGTTATCAACAAGATTGGTATAAACATTCTTGGAGAACAAAAGAACAATCCAACAGTAGGGCAAAGGGCAATAATAAAACACAAGAACAATGTCTTGCTGAGATTGACCATAACTTTGACCTACGAATTAAAGCTGCCAAAAAAGAGTACGAAAAAATTGCCAATAAAACAACATTGGTTGGAGAAGATTTAAGGAAATATTGCCGTGACCAAATGTTATGGGAAATTAAGTTCGATGATAATCTTAATCTAATTCCATTGGCCAAAGTTCTTAATGACATTGACATTGCTCGTGAAAGATATAAGGCTTGGGAATCATATAGATATTTCAAACGATTTGTCAATAAGGATAATCAGAAGTTTGTATATAACAGTGGAATCGGTGCTGACGGAAGCAGAAGCCGTGTCAGAATCCCATCAATGAAACGTTCAAATGCCGTTTGGAGAAGGTTCTATGAACTATTTCCTTATTATAAGGAATATTTCAATGAATTGAATAATAAAAATGGTATTAAACTGAAAAAGGTTTGGTAGGTATGGATGACTTAATATTCGAAAAGCTATTCAACGATTTTATAAGCAAAAAAGAAAATCAGTTTTTAAGTGATAAATCAACAGCATATTATTGGTATTTAAAAGGTAAAGAACAAAATCATGAGCACATTTAAAAAATGGCAGCGTATTCGTAACAAATACAACGGATTAACATATCTCATCATAGACATTCTCAGTGCTTCATATGAAATCAAAAGTGAATCATATCCATATGGGAAATGGCTATTGCCTTTTGAAGATGAGGATGAATGGAAAATATTTGCATAATTCAATTTTTTTGTTTACCTTTGTAGTGTCAAATTAAAAATAAATTAAGAATATGAAAAAGACAAAAAGGGAATTAGTTGACTTGTTAAACTCACTTGACGATGATGTTGAGATTGAGTTTAAAGTAGCAGTATCAAGACACTGGGTAAATGGAAAATTAAAGAAAATTGGAATCAGTTTTTATTAGCATCATTTAACTCAAAATATTTGGTCAATTCAAATATTCTTTGTATCTTTGCATTGTTAAACAAAAAAAGATAAGGTGTATGGGTAAACTATTACGTAATCATAGAAGAAATACAAGTCCTTTTGATATAATAGAGAAAAAAGACAATATGAATAGGCATAAATACATCAAAGGTGATATAGTGAGAAATAGGTACACTAAAAAACTATCATTAGTAACTGAGGTGTTTGATGCTTCCTTTGTGTTAGCAGACACAATAATCCCGCAATTTGGCTACAAGGCACAAGTTACAATTTCTCCTATTTATGAATTTGTAAGGCATTTAAGTAATTATGAATTTGAAAATCTAATAAATCGTTCTATATGAATTTTTTTTAAAAAAAAGTTATGAAAATTCTTTGTCAATTCAAAATAATGTCGTATATTTGCAACGTAGAAACGAAACAATTAAAATAATAGACATTATGAATAAGGATATTAGAGAAATGACCCTTGGTGAGATTGAGGATTTGATTCTTAAACACCATAACAAAGTAAAAGAAGCACATTATTGGTTTTTTGATAAGAAAAATAATGTGTTGAATATGCTTTTGAAGTTGAATGAATGTGTCCTTAATCTTAAAAAAAATCAGAAGTTTATTACTGATGAGGAATTTATTGATAATCTGATTAAAGATTTCCAAAAAGAACCGAAATTTTAAGAAATATGTTTTTAGTAAAGAATTACAAGACAAACAAGTATTACAAGACAAAGTATGACATCACCAATGACAAACTTTGTCAGTTACACGGTCTGCCGTTCATCAAAAGCGGCATACTGACAGAAAACGAAACCGTTTCAGAACGGAAATGTTTGGATAGATTTCCGCAGATTGAGGTTGTTTGTCGGTTTGACGGACGTGTCCGTGATTGGAAACGTGATTGTGAGTGGTTCACGTGGCTATGCGTTATTGAAGACGTTTAACATCATTTAACATAAAATGTTTGGCCGTCTCAGATATTCTCCTTACCTTTGCAACATCAAAAATAACAAATTAAAAAATCAGATAATATATGGATGAGAAAGATAAAGATTTATGTAAAACATGTGAGCATTATTGGGTTGATTTTCCATTTCCTTTAGAACGTTATGTTTCTCATTGTGATATATTAGATGAAAAATATGGTTTAATAGCTACTATAATGGATGAAAAAGTTCCTTATCCGTGTTTAGAGTGTCCGTTTAATTGTTATTCACCTAAAAAATAAAGATTATGCAAAGTTTTAAGGTTATAGAAGTGAAAGAAAACGAATACGATGGTGATTCGTATGAATATGTGACTAAGATTGATGTTAATCAATATGGAAATATTGTTGTTTGTACGTCTCCAAATGTTCTTAATGCAATGAAATTCATGGATAAAGCATATAATGAAGAATCAGTTATTCGAGAGCAAATGCTGAAACTTGTCAAATCATATTTCCCTAAAAAGAATCACACAATATCATATCGTACATTAATTATTGACGTAAAATAAAGATAATAGACATTGGAAGGGACTGCTTAAGTACACGGTAGTCCGTAGGTAAAACCACTATTCAATCCTCGTCATTGTATACTGGCGTAGAGTGTTCGAGTCACTCCTTCCAATCATTATTAACAGAATAAATAAAGTAATGTTATGTTTTCAAATAAGGAAATAAAGGAAAAAGTATTTAAAGTGTTTAATGACTATTCCTATGAGATTGAATCACCTAGGGTTGGAAATGGTTATTATCTTTTCAACTTGGGAGAGGAATCGGTTGTGCATTTTAAGATAAAGGGGTGCAAACGATGGCTGTTTGGGTTATGGATTACCACCGATAAAGATGGAAATAAAACTCATATAAGTTTATTTGGCGAGCACGAGGATTATATTGATAAATTTAAGCCAACAGCAGTTTCGATTTCTTCAGAGCGTGAATTTGATAAAGATGCATCAAATGAAGATATTGAAAGTGGCATTGAGGACTTGGTTTGGGGCGCAATATATGACAAAATTGAAATCATTAAAAGTTCCAATATGGGAGGAAAATTGAAATTCCATTTTCACGGTCATAGTGGGGCAATAAAATGGATGATTAGCCAATGGTGGTTTTATAGGATTGAAAATCCGTTTAGGAAATGGCTTAAATATAATGCAAATAAATATGTATGCATTATGATTTGTTTCATATTGAATCTTCTTAAATCAAGGAAATTAAAGGCCAAATATGAGAAAACGGATTACTTTTTCCCAGCATATGAGATACATATCAATTATAAGGATGGCACTAACGATGATGACATCTTTGACGTGTATAAACATATAAAAGGATATGTTGGATTTGATAAATCAATTCTTATTGAACATATTCCATTTGGCGAGAAAAGAGGAATATGTTTCGTAGAAAAGGATAAATGAAAAGGTTATGAGAGATAATAAAGGCCATAAAAAAGAGCAATTAAAAGAAAAAGTAAAGGAGTTAAGAGAACGTTACAATAATATGTTAGGACGTTTCAATTACTTTAAGAATTGTTTGCTTATTGCAAAAGAAACAGTTAGACAAGGTGGTTGGGGCGATGAATATGAAAGCCGTGAAGATGCTTTGAAAAGAGCTATTGCAAGAAACAAAGAATATAAATTTATAATAAAGTGTGAATCAGAAGAATTGAGGGCACTTAAATACGCAATTAGAGCACTTGATAGGCAAATGAGGTTAAATAGTATATAACTACCAAAAAAAAATAATGAAAAAAGTTGCTGAAAAATTTGTCTTTCGACAAGAGACCTTATGGCTTTACTTGCATCATTCTCTGGTAAGTATTACGGAAGACGAAGCATAGAAAGGAGGAAAAAATGTCGTTAAAATTGAATAGATTTAATAAAGGACTTGAAATATGTCACACATGTATGTTTATTGATGAATATTCATTAAATATAAATGGCGAAGGGGAAATACCTTGTGGTTATGATGGTACTGCTGTATGTGGAATATACTCCGATGAAGAAAAAAATGATGGTGAAGACAGAGATTGGTTTATTTCTCCTTGTTGGAAAGCTTGTTCTAAATATAAAAGATGCACTGAACGGCAAGCTAAATATCTTGATATATTTGATGTTAAGACACAAGCAATAATCGAAAATCCAAATAAAATAAAACAATAATATAAATTATGTTAAGAGCGGTAAAAATACGATTATACCCAAACAAGGAGCAAGCAACAATGATAAACAAGTTGCTTGGGTGCTACCGTGTTGTGTATAATCAATGTCTTGCTCGAAAAATAAAGTCATATGAAGAAGCAAAAAAATCAGAAAACCTTTCTACACTTGGACAATTTGTTCACCACGAACTGCTGAAAGATGATAATTTCATTTGGCTCAGAGAACAGAATACAAAAGTTCTAAAACAAGCCGTGAAAGATATGTTGTCAGCATACAAGAATTTCTTTGAACGACATACTGGACACCCAAAGTTTAAGTCCAAGCACGACAACAAACAAACTTGTAGGTTTGAACTTGGTGCAATATCTAAACGTAACGACTACACTACATATCACCTATCACTTGCAAACATAAGAAATGTCAGATTCAGATGCAATGAAAAGTATGCACAATATCTACAGAAACATCACGACAATATCAGACAAGCAACACTGACAAGATTACCTTGTGGTGAATACTACTTGTCAATATTGGTTGACGGTGATTTGACTCACAAAGTAAAAGAAAGCAATACTGCTGTTGGAATAGATTTAGGTATTAAGGACTTTGTGATAACAAGTGACGGAGAAGTATTCAACAATCTTCATTTCAAAAAATCTGAAACAAAGAAGATTAAAAGATTACAACGTCAGTTGTCTAAGAAACAGAAAGGAAGCAACAACAGAAACAAGGCAAGAGTTAAACTTGCTAAACTATATAAGAAAATAAATGATAGAAAGCAATATTATCTTCACACAGTAAGTAATTCACTCATTGACGAAAACCAAGTCATATGTATGGAGGACTTAAACGTGAAAGGAATGGTTAAGAATCATAATCTTGCTGAAAGCATTTGTGAAATGAACTTTGGTGAGTTTCGTATGATGCTTGAATACAAGGCACAATGGTACAACCGAAAGATAGTATTTGTTGATAGGTTTTACCCATCGAGTAAGATATGTCATAATTGCGGTCATATCAATAAAAGCCTCACATTAAATGATAGGCAATGGGTTTGTCCCCAATGTGGTGAGGTGATTGAAAGGGACTACAATGCAGCATTAAATATACTTGATGAAGGTTTAAGAATAATAGGGTGCAGTACATCCGAATTCACGCTTGTGGACTACCCAACAGTGGATGACAGACTCAGCAATGAGGTACTAAAAAGCAGTGGTAGGTTGAAGCAAGAAGTTAATAATGGGCAGACAAGTTTGTTCAAGTTTTAACATACTGTTGGAGATATAACATCCAATCTATTCTCTGGTATTCTACCTAAACCCAACTCATTCTCTAAAGTTTCACTACTTATTGCATCAGTTGGATAGAAATAACCATTTATAAATTGCAATTGAATTGTACTCAATGCCTCATTCAAAGTTCTTTTAATTATTCTATGTAAATCAGATTCCGTTAGCCTAATTAATTTTTTCATATTAAATAAATCATTTATATGTAAATATCAACACAATTCAAAATAAATGTTAAAATTGGGTTAATCTTTTGGTTAATCCAATTTTTTGCCATATATTTGCAAAAAAGAGATAACATATGAAAAGAAAAATAGAACTTCCAACTGATATGGATAAGGAATGTGTTGACTTGTGTAACAAGTTAAATTCACTTTCCAATGTGGAAACTACAGAAAGTTGTTGTGGGCATTGTAGAGAGCCTTATATGGTGTTCTTTGACTGCAATGACTTTGTAAGGCTTGGCAAGTTGTATAGATGCGTTAATAGGAATTATTCTGATGGCAAATGGAGAATTGAATGTTGTTGCGGTGATGTTAACCCTTGTTATGGGTTTATGCTGAGAAGCCACGAACCATTCAAATCCACCGAGGAAATGATGGAATCAGTAAACGCATTGATAGATAACATTGACTATTGGGAACAAGAACAGTTTAATGATTATTTCATTGGTAATTTGTAAGCTCAAATAATAGGCTGCGTTTTTTGAGGTTATTACAATATTTATTGTTAAATTGACACATATTACCAAATAATAGTTAAATTGTAATTTAAATATGAATAAGAATCTCATTAGGTTAGCAGAATCAGACTTACATCAAGTTGTAAAAGAGTCTGTGAACAAAGTTTTGAAAGAAGCCGATAGACATAGACCTGGTTATTTCAAAGGTAAACCAGACAGACATCGTGAGGGATATTGGAAAGAGCGTTGGGCAAAGCAAAAAGCAGAAACAGAAAAGAATACGGACGCACCCACAAAGCCACAGAAACAAGCCTCCAAGCCCAAGAAAGACCGACATAGAAAAGGATATTATCACGATTATAACCAAGCCCATCCTGAGCGTTTAGATAGAGGATTTACCAAAGGATATAATAATGGTAATGTAAGCGATGGAAAAATAGGTAGAAATGGAATCGGAAAAGAAATATTTCCAGGTGTTTACATTATAGGATATGATGAAATTGGAAGGCCAATTACAAATAGCCCACTTTCAGATATGCTCAGAAATAAAGAAATGGAATGGCACGATGATGATTGGGATGAAGGTTCGTGGGATGATTAAGCAGCCATCAATCCAACTCTAATTTTTAGCCATTTACATACTAAAATAATATGCCAAAAAAATGGACAACCTACGTTAAGGTTGCCCATTTTAATATATCCATTATCGTTATCTTACATAATTCATCAGTAGAATTAATTAAAGAATCAATGTTATTGATAAACTCAATCTGAGAATTACA
>Ga0247611_10006357_pt1 | contig 15200 bp, 8 predicted proteins | sample 177DNAGHGhighgp2_FD_192422 | JGI IMG/M metagenome (GOLD analysis project Ga0247611, IMG submission 192422) | Sheep rumen microbial communities from Palmerston North, Manawatu-Wanganui, New Zealand - 1770 DNA GHGhigh gp2 | ecosystem: Host-associated > Mammals > Digestive system > Stomach > Rumen ...
ATAAATCACGACAAAAACTTGTCGGGGAAAAGTGATGAAAGAGAAGTTAAAAAGTGTAAAAGTTGATTCTTCATTCTTTATTCTTCATTCTTCATTTTGCGAGAGCTTAGCTCTCGCACTGCGAAACCTTAGCTTTGACCGCGCCAAAGGTTATGTTTGGTCGCATGAAACATGACCTTTCACACGATGAAACCTAACCTTTCGCTCACCAAAACCTAAGCTCTTGCAAATTCGTTTTTTGTAAACTGTTCGATTACAGACGGACAATCGTGTAATCATCTATCATTCAACGCTTTACGAAAAACCTCAAAAATAGCGTTCTTTTCAGCCAAAATATTTTTCGTTCGAAAAGATGCCCTTAATTTGGTGCCAAAATCCGAATAAATCTTGACAAAAGTATGATGGAAGGAACGCTTAGAAATATCTCTTCTTCACTTCCTCAAAAATAGCAAGGATGTCCTCCACCTTCTCTGCCCGAAGCATCTCAATGCGTGTCTTTCTGAAATCGGGCAGCCCCTTGAATATCGGCGATGCAGCCAGATGACGGCGGGTGTGCAGTATGCCGCGGTATTCATCCGTGCGCTCCACATTGATGCGAAGCTGCTCCGCCAGTATCTCCAACTTCTCCTCATTCCCTAATTCTTTTTCAGAGAAGACCCAGGGGCAGCCAAACGAGGCACGACCGATCATGACACCGTCAACGCCCCACTCGTCGAAGGCACGCTTCGCTTCATCACGGGAACAGATGTCTCCGTTGCCGATGATGGGAATATGAATCCGTGGATTCCGTTTCACCTCACCTATCAGCGTCCAGTCGGCAGTACCTGTGTACATCTGGCTACGAGTACGGCCGTGAATCGTCAGGGCACTGATGCCACAGTCCTGCAACTGCTCTGCCAGTTCGGTGATAATCAGATGTTCCTGATCCCATCCCAGACGGGTCTTCACCGTCACGGGCGTAGACACAGCCCCTATCACGGCGCGTGTAATCTCAAGCAGCCGCGGCACATCCTGTAGCAGTCCTGCTCCGGCACCCTTGCCCGCCACCTTCTTGACGGGGCAGCCGAAGTTGAGGTCTATCACATCGGGATGAACCGACTCCACGATTCGCGCCGCCTCAGCCATCGACTCTGCATCACGGCCATAGATCTGTATGCCCACAGGCCGCTCGGTTGCAGCTATCTCCAGTTTACGGAGCGTGGGCTTCACACTACGCACCAAGGCCTCAGCACTCACAAACTCAGTGTAAACCATCGCTGCGCCGAACCGCTTGCACAGCAGTCGAAAACCTATGTCCGTCACATCCTCCATCGGGGCAAGCAGCAGCGGACGGTCACCTAAATTGATTGATCCGATTTTCATTGCAACAGCAAATATAGACAAAAATATACGTTCAACTATCCACATTACACGAAACATTCACACTTTTTTGCAATAAAAGTACATTTTTTTACTCTTTTGCTTTGATAAAGAAATTTAAATCCTTAATTTTGCTGACGGTATCAAAAATATTGATAGTAACTAACAGTCAACATATGAAAAAATTATCTACCTTATTATTATTGCTCCTGTTTATTGGAGCCAATAGTATCACAGCAGCTCCTTACAAGGCTGATTTCAATTCAAGTATTGACACGAGTGACCATGCATTCAAGCCTGCTCAAGGCTGGGGTCACATTGTCGATGGATTCCAGCATCCCATCTGGTCATGGTTGAGTTCTTTTACAGAGTACACTTATGTAGAGAATGAGGGTGTAAATGGTTCTGGTGCGCTGCGTATCGGCAGTCAGGACGGCTATAACGACCTGCTGGTCACACCGGCTGTTACAGGTACGGCAAGCATTATGGTAAAAGCTATTGAAGGTGCCAACCCTGAATCGTCTATCCGTTTCTTCAATGTTAAAGGCAACGAGCGCGGAGAGGAACTCAGCATTGAAGTACCGGCACTGTCGGCTGGACAATTCGTAAAGGTGGAGATTCCTAATTGCGAAGCCCAGAAGATTGGCATCCGCGGAGAGAACATCATCATTGATGACTTCGAAGCCGACGAAGCAGCCATCACCCTCGCCACAGAACTGAAGGTGACGGGTATCACTGCTGCCAGCGACATGGATACTTGGTCAGAAATTGACGGATTCTTTCCAAAGACATACATTTCTGTCGATAGCGAAGGCAACTACACGCTGTCATACGATGTCACCTTGACTAACACCGGAGATGTAGACTTGAACCCAGGTGACAAGAATTATTCCATCGCATTCATCAACTGTGAGGACGATGCCGTTATCGGTGAGCCTATGCCTATCACAGAATCTATTGCTGCGGGTGAAACCAAGACCATCAACTTCAAAAAGACACTGAACATCAACGAATACCCCGGTCCTTACTACATGGGAGCCATTGAGTACGTATCCGGAACATCGGTGAAGGAATGGCTTTCTGCTACTCCTAAGAGCAATTCAAGTGTGGAGCCGGAGGAAAATGCTGCACTCACCATCACCAATGCAGTGCTGACGACACCTCTCAACGATGGAAAGATCACTGCCGATGAAAACGGCAACTTCACCATCCGCTACGATGTCACGATTCAGAACACTGGTGAGAAGACTCTCACCCCGGGAATGCAGGGCTACACCATCACGATTAGCGATAGCGAGGCATTCTTCAACAACGAACTGGGCAGCGTCATGATCGACCAGACGCTTGCTGCCGGTGAGTCTGCAACCGTTCCCATCCAGGTAACAGTCAACCTGAATGACCATCCCGATGTGATGGGAATTGTACTGATTGAGAATATCACATCTACTACCTATGTCACAGAAGACTACATCACAGCTGAAATCCCATACGTTGAGAAGCGTGAGCTTACCGTCTCGGGAGTCAAGTTCAATGGCGAGAAATATCTGGACTATGAGCGCTTCTCTTGGTGCGTGAATGCCGACGAGAACGGCGACTTCACCATCAGCTATGACGTTACCGTCACGAACACTGGTAACATCGACCTTAAAGCCGATGACGAGGGAATGTCTGTATCACTCTTCGACGGATATAAGGACACCCCCACTCCTATCGTTACTGTTCCTCTTAACACCGACCTTGCTGCCGGTGAGAGCACAACCGTTACCATCACTGCACAGCTGAATGTCAGTGACTATCCCGAAACGGTATGGTACTGCATCATGGAGAATGTATCCAGCTCGAAGGCAGATGGCGACTTCCTGCTCGCCGTGGTTCCTGAAGCACCCGTCACCGAAGAGGAGATTACCATTACAAATGACTTGTGGGCTTCCTACAGCTCTGACTACGCTCTTGACTTCAGCACAACCGAAGGACTCACAGCCTACGTAGTGACAGCCGTGAACGGCAATGTGGTAAAGCTTGAAGAGGTAAAGAGCGTTCCTGCCGGTACAGGTATCCTGCTGCACGGCAATACAGCTGGCACTTATACCGTTCCTGTCGTCGAGGCTGCTGAAGAGCCATCAGTGAACTACCTGGTCGGAACTGGCAGCTATGCCGTAAGCGTCGGCGGTATGCTGGCTATAGCTCCCTACGGTTCTACCTACGCATTCGGAAAGAACAAGGACGGTGTCATCGGATTCGTCAAGGCATCCGACGGATACGTTATCGGTGCACACAAGGCTTTCCTGAAATATGAGAGTGAGATTGAGGACGATGATGAGAGCCTGCTGTTCATGGCCATCAATCCTGAGACCAACGGTCTGCAGTCGGTTGAAGCATCAGTCAGCGACAATGCTCCTGTCTATAACCTTTCTGGACAGAAAGTAGGCAATTCCTACAAAGGTATCATCATCCGGAACGGCAAGAAATATATTAACAAGTAAAATGGTTGGAATCATGAAAAAAACATATATAAATCCAGAAACTGAGGTTCTGAACATCTCATCAGAGGGCCTTTTAGTGACATTCACCATCTTAGAGGGAGAAACCGGAACAAATCAGGATGGCGGAGAAACAACAGATAACGGATTCGTAGGACTTGGAAAACAACATAGTCTCTGGGATGAAGAATAACCTGTGAGGAATCATTATAAGTGAGAGGTAAGAGTTGTTCTTACCTCTCATTTCTTGCTTTTTGTCCGTTTGTCATTAACAATATGATCATCGCATCTAAAACAATTAGAAATAATTTAAAACCAAATATTCATGAAAAAATTATTTACCTTATCAGTAGCAGTACTATTATCAGTATTAACAGCTAATGCCCAATGGGGTGACGAGGAACCAGAACAGCTTCCCCCTCTTACTGCCGGCTATTACCGGATTGTAAACCAGGCATACAATGACGTTCTCAACGTCACCGATAGCTTCCAGATTGCACCCAGTGCACTGAGAGGCGAGGCTTCTACACTGCCCAGCACCGTGATGTATTACGATACCGACGGTATCTTTACCGTTCCAATGCCCGAGGACTTATCGGACGTGAACGTCCTCCTCAACTGGCTTAACGAGATAAGCCTCAACTCCTACCGTTCCGGCTCATACATAACCTATAAGTTCGGAGGCAACGGCATCAGCTTCATCGACTATCTCAACAAGCTCAAGGTGTATGTTGACAGAGCTATGGAGAATTTCATCGAAGGAGATAACCTGAAGTTTATCTTCGAAAACGACCAGCCTGAGCTCTTCATGGTGATGGTCAGCGACCTGATGACTCCATACGCTGAATATGCAAACATTGCAGTCGGCGATATTCCAGCCACTCTGGAGAATCTGAAAGGATGGTTCAGCTGGTACTTCCAGCAGTGGAAGCCCTACTTCGACTATAGCATCTACTTCAAGCCGACAACCGTTGCCAACAATTACCAGATTATGTTCAAGACTCCGCCTGCTGTTACCAACGGACGCAGCATGAAGGATATCCAGTCATGGGTGAACGGCATACGTATCCAAAACGGCAAAGACACTGTTGACTTCTGGAACTACTGCAAGGAGCGCGTGATGGACGAGGTCGTAAAAGACTATCCTGAGGGAACAGAGGGGTATTCATTCATCCGTAAGGCTGTAGACAATCTTGGCGCAAACATTCCGCTCTATCTTGCTGAAGACGAAGAGGGACAGCTCACACTCATCGGCATCCCCGTTATCTCCATGGATGGAATAGTCGTATATGACGAACGTGTCATCACCTGGATTGTGGAGCCTGTCGATGAAAAGAATCCCGTATTCATCGCTCCCGAGGGACAGTTGAAGGATGGCGAGGGCAATTATTACAAGCCGCTCTTTACCGACTTCCCCTACAAGACGACAAGCAGCGGAACCGAGGTCTTCTATGTCAATGGCATTGAAAACGGAAAGGCACAACTCGCAAAGATTGAGGGAACTGTTCCTGCCAACACGGCTGTGCTGATCCGCACGAAAAACGAGAAGGCGGAAGGAAACATCATTGTGCCTGTCGACGAAGTCATCCCACCATTGGCTGACAATCTGCTGAAAGGCTCGGCTCTGCCCGTCAAGAGTCTGCAACAGGCAAGCGTCCTTTCTGTCAGCGACAATTCTCTGGCATTTGTTCCCGGAGCAACATCTCTGCCTGCCAACTCTGTTTACATGGACACTCCTGCTGACGGCAGCAACATCGTCATTGCAGCAGCTGACCCGACAGGTATCGAAATGACAGAATGGAGAAGTAATTCAGCATCCAACAGTCAGCACTCAACCGCCAGCTATAACCTGAACGGTCAGAGAGTAGACGGAAACTATAAAGGCATCGTCATTCGTAACGGCAAGAAAACTGTCAGGAAATGAAACTAAGGACATCATTCTTCATTTTCCTTCTCAGTCTTTCTATTTTCAATGCCTCGGCCCAGACCGCCGATCCTGAAATATGGATCAACCATCAGGGTGGTCCTAACGACAGCAAAAACGGGGTCTATGCACTTTCACTGACCGATGGAACCGTCACACCGCGAGCTACCGACTATACCTATGACTTCAACAGAGGTATGGCCTATCAGAACGGATATCTGTACGGTCTCTATCACGAAGATGCATTCTGGTGGAATCCTGAGAAGAATTATCTATACCGCATAAACACACATACCTGGCAAGTGGAGCTTATCAACCTCGGAGCCAGTCATGCGCTGTTTGCAGACAAGACAGCATCATCGTTCGACGGAACGGTGTATGCTGTCTACAATAATAACCTGCTGACGTTCGACTATACTACCTATACCAGCCATTCCTTCGGTACGACCAACCGGAACTACATTGCCCTGGGAGTGTCGGGACTGAACGAACTGTATGGTATCGCTGACGATGGCAAACTGGTGAGAATCAACACACAGACCGGTGCAGAAACGGTCGTCGGAGATACACACCTCAATGTCCGATTCTCTGGAACGACGGGAACCATCGACCCTGTGTCAAACCAGTTCTACATCATCTGCCGTGACAGCTATTACGGTGAACCGGAACTGTTTGCCGTCAGTCTGACGGATGCAACATCTACTAAGAAGGGGAAAGTACCGTCAGGATATTATTTCCGTGACATGGTGATACTGGGAGAACCCGCAGCAAAGGGCGCTCCTGCCCAGGCTTACGACTTAAAGGCTCTGTTCGCAGACGACTCCCTCGAAGGTACATTCACCTTCACCATTCCGACGGTCACCTTTGACGGCGAGAAGCTGGAAGGCGAAGTAGGCTATACCGTTACCTATACCACAGGGGATGGAGACAAGCAGACCATCACGGGAACGAGTGAGGCGGGAGCAACCGTCGAACTGCCCATCGTCCTCACTTCGAGCGGAGAAATCACCTTTACCGTGAAACTTGCCAACAGCGCCGGAGAGGGACAGACTGCTGAGCTGGTACAATGGATTGGTCCCGATGCACCAGCTAATCCCACCAATGCACACCTCACCGTCAATAGCGAAGGAGTGGCCTCAGTCACCTGGACAGCTCCCACAAAGGGCATTCATGGCACCATCTTACGGCAACTCACCTATGACGTGTACCGCGTCATCAGCGGTGAGCGTTCACTGGCTGCTCAGGATATTACCGAGACGAGCTTCACGGAACAGCTTTCCATCACAACGCTGAAGGACTATTACTACATCATCGTAGCAAAGAACGGCAGTTCAAAGAGCGAAGAGGTGAAGACCAACTCGCTGGTGCTGGGAGAAGGATTCGGCATCCCCTTCTATGAGGATTTCGGAGAGGACAACAAGCTCCCCTATTTCACCATCATCAACGTGAATGGTGACAGCTATAAGGTGGGAGCTCTTGAGCTGGAATGTACCTGGACAAATGCCACCTATTCTTATATAGGCATCGGTACCGAGCCACGTATGCGCTGTCTTACCGACCAGGCCACCGACGACTGGCTGATAACACCTCCGCTGCAAATGCAGCCGGGCACCATCTATCAGCTGTCGTTCAACATGGCTGCAGGGTCGGAAACGCCCGAACGCTTCGAGATTATGATGGGACGCGAGGCCACCGTCGAGGGGATGACGACCATGCTTATCCCCGAAAAGACGATAACAGGGGTTGTCCCACAGACATTCACCAAAGAGTTTTCTGTCAGTGAAGCCGGCACTTACTGCATCGGATTCCATGCCACACCGAATCTGGGTATGGTTCTTTACCTGGATGACATCAGCGTGACGGTTGGAGCATCGCAAGAAGCACCCGACTCGGTGAAGAATGTTCGCATCATCACCGACCCGACAGGCAAGCTGCAGGCAACCCTTCACTTCGATGCTCCGGAAGTGACCATCGGGGGAAACCCACTGAATGAGATTACCAAGATAGAGATTGAACGCAACGGGGAGCTGATTGCTACGATTGAAGACGCAACACCCGGGAAATCGGTTGAATACATCGACAACACCCCGCGCCGCGGCTTCAGCAACTATCGCATCACCGCCTTCAATGCTGAAGGAAAGGGATTGAGCCGTGAGACCGAAGACTATTACATCGGTATTGACACCCCGCTTCCTCCCGTAGTGAAGAAAGTCGTTGACAATGGCGAGAGCGTAACATTCGAATGGGAGGCCGTATCAGACAAAGGCATTCATGGATGCCCTGTCGATCCGAAAGGTGTCAACTATGTCATCTACGACAATGCCATCGGCGTTGTGCCCATCGGGGTGGTCAACAGCTGCTCGTACACTGCGACCTTCAACACCAACAATGGAAAACCAGACATGCACAAGTGGCTGATTGTTGCCCAGAACATGGCTGGCATGAGTGATGCCGCAGCTGCAAAGGTGGCAACGGGAGAGCCCTACTACCTGCCCTATCGCGAGACATTTGCCATGGGAAAGGTGAAAACCATGATGTGGACAGAGCAGACGGGTGTCCGTTCGTTCAATGCCAGCATCGAGGATGCTGCAGGTACCGATGCAGGTTCGATGCTCTTCTTGCCTTATCGTGACGGCGATGCCAGCAGCCTGAATCTCTGCCGGCTGTCGCTGGAAGGAGCACGCACTGCCGTGATGACATTCCTGCATAAGGGCATCGTGGGAAGCAACGCTGTCATCAACGTAAACGTGTGGGAGCCGAACGGGGAAGTGACAACACTGGCAACCATCGCAGATGGAGCTACTGCCAACCTCCAAGGTTCTTCCGTCAATGAAGGATGGACACGCGAGAAAGTGGATCTCAGCGCATTTATCGGCAAGCCATTCATCGTGGTGAAGTTAGAAGCCGTAGGTGAGGCTGACATGCCTATCTTCATAGATGACATCATGATTGATGACGTCTACGAGAAAGACCTCGACATCACCATGCAAACCCCTGCTATGGTCAAGGCAGGCGAGACGATTCCCGCTACTGTCACGGTCATCAACAAGGGCGAGATGGATGTGGCATCCTACACAGTCAACCTGTTTGTAAACGGTCTGCTATGGGAAAGTCGTCAGGCAACTGAGCCGTTGGCATCGTTTGCTGAGAAAGACTTCACCTTTGACGTGCCGACCGACGACTCACATCCTGTCGTATCCATCAAGGCAGAGGTGACCACTCCTCTCGATATGGATGAAAGCAATAACACTTGCCTGGCTGCTGTCAATGTTCAGGGAGCTTCGGGTATCATTCGTCCGGACACCTCTGCACAGCCAGCCACCTCCTACGACTTACAGGGACGTCCCCTTGAAGGAGGAGCACGACCAGCCATCCGCATTATTAACGGTAAGAAAATTGTTGTCAAATGAAAAGAACAAGAATAATCGTTCCTAAAAAGGAACCGCGCATGACATTGCTCTTCCTGTGTCTCCTTTTCCTGATGCCTGGTCTCACCAGCATTAATGCGAAGGAGAGAAGCCAGGAAGAGATGCGCAGCATCGCAGCCCAGGCCATCAACAGCCACCTGAAAAGCATGCGGCAGGCACCTCGCCATGGTGTTCTGACTGAATATCTCACAGAGGAAGGGGTGACGATACTTGGCTACGAGAATGGCGGATTTGCCGTAGTCACCCACGACGATGCACTGCCAGCCGTTGTCGGCTACTCTTCAGCCACCTATTCCCAGGAAGACGAGAATCCCGCCTTCCACTGGTGGCTGTCATCCATTGGGAAAGCGGCGGAGTACTACGCCAGCAACGGCCTGCGTCCCCGTCACATTGCACCCGACCCGAAGAAGTACCAGCCCTCAGTGCTTCCGCTGCTCTCTACCGAATGGGGACAGGAAGCACCCTACAACCAAGCCTGTCCGATACGCCTTGACGGTGAAAGCTATCCCCGCCATAGTGTCGTGGGCTGCGTGGCTACTGCCTTGGGCCAGATTCTGAATTACCACCATTATCCGAATAAGACAAAGGGCGGAACAGCCTCGCTGCAAGTGCCATATAATGACCCAAGAGGCGAGACCGTGACATTCGACTTCGACCATTTCACCATCGACTGGTCACACATGCGCGACACCTACAGCGTGGGTAATTATTCGGCTGAAGAAGCAGATGCCGTGTCACAACTCTGCTTTGCACTGGGAATGGCTTCTCAGATGCAGTATTCTCTGGAGTTCTCGGGAGCTATCTCCGATGACGCTGTCAATGGTCTGCAGACTTACTTCGGCATTTCGACTGCCACACTCCACACGCGCCAGAATCTCCTCAGTAACGAGAAGATAGTCAGTGACGAGGAATGGATGAGCATGGTGTTCGGTGAACTGAGCAACATGTGTCCGATCTATTATGCCGGAGCCGACAACGCAGGTGAAGGAGGACATGCCTTTGTCATCGACGGATACGATGCTGATGGAATGGTACACGTCAACTGGGGATGGTATGGCAGGTTCGGAGGCTATTACAACATCGACCTGCTGAACCCGCGTATCTATCATTTCTCCATTCAACAGGAAATGATTACCGGCATCGTCCCACCTGCCAAGGCTTCAAAGACGAAGGCTTCAGTGAACGTGAACGTGCCAGGCACACTTTCCACCCTGCTGTCCGACAGCAGGAATCTGGGACAACTGACCATCACGGGAACACTTGATGCCGCCGACTTTGCCACGCTTCGTTCACTGCCGTCTGTTGAAACCATCGACATGCACAATGCCAATATCGTTGACGACGTGCTGCCCTCACTGGCTTTCAGCGGGCTTACAACACTGCATAACCTTGCCCTTCCTTCTTCAATGAAAGACATGGGTGACGGAGCACTTGCCAACATCCCCAACATCAACGCGCTCGTGATACCCGAAGACGACAACAAGGAGTACGTGATTGCCGACGGTGTCGTCTACAATCGTGCCATGACGGATGTGATTGCCGTGCTGCCTACAACCATCGACTCTGTCAATATAGTCAAGGGCGTTAAGCATATCCGTGCTCATGCACTGGAGGGTCTGAAGCGTGTCCGTATCGTCTCGCTGCCCGCTGGCATCGAGAGCATCGGAAGCAGGGCATTCTCTGATGTCACCATCCTTCGAGAGCTCCATGTGAAAGACGTAGAGCCTCCTTTGGCTGACCCGCAGTGTTTTGCCGACGCCGATCCTGGATTCATCGCACTCTTCATCCCTGCCGGATCACGCACAGCCTATCAAAAGTCGACCGGCTGGAAAGACCTGTTCAGAAGCGATAACGTATATGAAACCGGAACTGTGGTAAAGGCACGCAACGCCATCCGTAAATATGGAGAAGAGAATCCCACATTCTATTATCAGATATTGGGTGAACACGTAAGCGGAATTCCTGTCCTCACCTGTGAGGCAACCAAGACTTCTCCTGCTGGCAGATACCCCATCAAAGTGTCGCTGGGTACGATTAACGCTGAGGATGTTACCCTTATTGACGGCTATCTGATTGTCGAAGGTGGTCCGACGGAACTGGTAGACACTGATGATGAGTGTGGAGTGATGAGCCTTGAAGGCGGAGTTGCAAACAAGGAACTTGATGTCTGGAGCTTGGACGGAAGGTTTGTGAAGCACATTAAGAGTCAACCTTCGGAAGTCAACCTCCAAAAAGGAATCTATATCATTAATGGTAAAAAACACGTAGTCAAATGATTCGTCAATATTCAACCTTTAAAAGGGTATTGTTTCTTCTCCTGATTATTGTCATCAGCATACCCGCAATAGCCGATGAGTTCTCACTGGGCTATTGTAACGGAGAAGTAAAGACAAGCTACGGCGGCCTGGGGAGCAGTGTGACAGGCAACACTTCTGCTGCCATTTTCCTTCCGTCTTCCACCTTACAGACCTTTGCAGGTACGGAGATTACAAAGGTGAAAATCGGTCTGACCCTTCGGAAGAATATCCGTAAGGTCACCGTATGGGTGCGCAAGTCGCTCGACGGTGAGAATCTCTCGGAAGGAATTGTCGATGTCAACAATACGCGCATCGTGCTGGGATGGAACACCATCGCACTCTCTGTCCCCTATCAGATTACCAGTGAGACAGAGGGACTTTACGTGGGATATACTTTTGAACATCAGGATGACTCCTACGCCGTCTCAGTCGTTGGCAAAGGTGAGGAAGGACAGTCGTTCATCAAACTAAGTGACGAGAGTAATTGGACTGACCTTTACGAACAAGGTGTTGCCAGCATCGAGGCCATCGTTAGCGGAGACGTCATGCCTTCGTATGACCTTTCACTGAAGTCTGCCACCCTTATTGCCGACCTTGGCAAGGGTGTGAATGTCTATTCGGGACAGGCTGAAGTGACAAACATGGCCACCAAAGACGTGTCGGGCTTTCAACTGACAGTAAGCGGAGCCGGCTTCGATCCCGTCACGACGCATCTGCCGGTACACATCGCCAGTGGACAGGCGGCATCCGTTCCCTTCAATTTCACGACATCGAAGGCCATAGGAGACGGCGAGCAAGTGACGCTGACCATCTCTGCCCTTGATGACGGTGAAGACGCGAACCCTGCCAACAATGCCATCAGCGTGCTGTTCAGTTCTTTCCTGCGGAACGTCCTCATCGAGGAGTTCACTACAGAATCCTGTCCCAACTGTCCGCGTGTGGCAGGCTATCTGCACGATGCACTGCAAGGGAAGAAGGAATATGAAGGACGAGTCTTTGCGGTCTGCCATCATTCTGCCTTCAACACCGACTGGCTCACGCAGCCCTGCGACGAAGAATATGTATGGCTCTTCAATTGTGGCGGCAGCACTTTCGCTCCGGCACTGATGTTCAACCGACAGCCATACTTCGATTCTGAGATTGTAGCCGGTAATACAGACGTCGTGATGTTTGCCCGATCGGCAAATGACATCTCGTCTGTCATCAACTATGAGCTTGGAGTAAAGACCAGCGTTGCATTGGGAATCCGTGCCGTACCATCTGCTGACGGTTCAACTGTCACCGTGACAGTAAACGGTATACGAAGCAAAGACTTCAATCTGGCAAATCCGCTGCTGACTGTCTATGTGACAGAAGACAACATCCAGCCACGCAACCAACAGTCGTCAGACGCCCAGGCGCTCGCTTCCTTCAAGCACAACCACGTTATCCGTGCCTATAACAGCATCTGGGGAGATGTCATCAACTGGAATGATGACACGTTTACCGCTACCTATACTTTCGAGCTTGACCGGGCATGGAAGAAGGAAGACTTGAAGTTCATTGCCTGTGTTGCCAACTATGATGACGGAAACAAGCTAAACTGTGCTGTTGAGAATGCTGTTGAGACTACTCTGGAGGAAACGACCGGCATTGAGAGGGTTGAGTTTCCGAGTTCAGATAATGAAAGAGGAGCTATGAAAGAGGAATCTGGAAGTTCTTCTCAATTCAACTCTCAGAACTCAATCTTCGGACTGGATGGACGAATCTCGGGAAACACCGGTATTCAACCGTCAAGTTCCAGCCTTCGTAAGGGTATCTATATCATTAACGGTAAAAAATACGTTGTCAAATGACCCGTCATAATTCAATCATCGTAATGATTCTTCTGGTCTTTTGTGTCTCAACAATGGGCCATGCTAAAAAGAGAACTGAAAGGGAAAAGCTATCCATAGCCTCAAAGCTCATTGCCCCTCAGAAGCTCTATTCGGCAGAGATGATCACTGTCTATGGCGACACTCCTGGCGGATATGTCGTCGTAAGCAATGATGACATCTTCGAACCGGTATTGGGCTACTCCGACAAACCGTTCGACAGTGGTAACATGCCGCCAGGTCTCTCCTGGTGGCTGACAACCATCAATGAGACCATGAAGCAGAAGAAGGCTGCCAACAGCCTCAACACGGTAAATACTGTCAAGCCTTCGCGCAACGTGGATCCTCTGCTGACAACACAGTGGGACCAGTCTCCTCCCTTCAATGACAAATGCCCCATCGTGGACAGCTGGAGCAAGGCACACGGAGCAACGGGATGCGTCGCCACAGCCATGGCACAGATTATGAAGTATCATGAGTATCCAGAACAGGGCATCGGCACCGGCTCATATTCCATTCAAGGCAAAAGTGGCGCAAAGACCATGGCGATTAACACCGTCTACGACTGGGCAAATATGCTCGACCGTTATCAGGGATTTAACATCAGCCAGTCAGCAAAAGATGCTGTTGCCGACCTGCTCTTCGACTGTGGGCTGGCATCGGGGATGTCGTATGCAGCTCAGGGCAGCGGTACAACATCCATGAATGCCACCAGAGGACTGACATACAACATGCAGTACGACTCTTTGGCACTGAGATGCTACTTCCGTGCCTTCTTTAATGACGACCGTTGGATGAGCACCATCTATCAAGAAATAGAGGCAGGGCGGCCCGTTCTCTTGTCTGCCAATGACGATAAAATAAGCATGGCACACGCTTTCGTGCTCGACGGTGTCAGAGCCGACAATGGTTATGTGCATGTCAACTGGGGCTGGAGCGGCGATGCAGACGGCTACTACGACCTCTTCAACCTGAATCCAAAAACCGCCATGCAGACAGCTTATGGCCAGCAGGGGTACGACTTCAGCCATGACGCCATCGGACAGTCGGTCATCATCGGTATCGTACCGCCAGCAGCAGGAGTTGGAAAGGAATATGAATCGTTCTTCGGAATGGCGGATGAAGAGAACTTCAGCATCAGTGGTAATCAGTTGAAGATATCTATCCCCAACATCATCAACTACCATTATCAGACATTCTACGGCATTCTTGGTTTTGTCATCGAAGATGTCAAGACCGAAAAGGGCACCATCTGGCCGTTCTATTATGTAGGTCACTGGCAAAGTGATGTACCTGTGAACCCGCTGGAGGGATGGAACAACTGGAAATTCAACTACAGTAACGAAGCGACAGACAACCTTGCAGATGGCGAATACCTTGTCTATCTTGTCAGTTGGCATCAGTCGGAAATAGGAAAGACGACCCCGCGTTTCATCCGTTTTGTCGACAAAGGGGATGGAAATGAGAACTACAACATCTGGAAGTTAGTCAAGAGCAACGGCAAGTTGCAGTCCATCAGCAAGCAGACGGTCAGCACTGGTATCAAGATAGAAGAATCAGGATGGAGGAATGACGATGGAATGGCTTGGAAAGAGGGACTTGGAAGTTCATTAGAGCTTAACCGTCAGAATTCAACCGTCTTCTATGACCTGCAAGGCAGAAAGCTGTCTGAGGGCAGGATGCCAAAGGGCTTCACCATTATGAAGAAGAATGGGAAAAGCTATAAAATGCTATTACACTAATAGTCTGTAGCACTAGATTATCTAATTCGCAATGCCTGTCTACCATGGGCATTGCGTTTTTTTTACCATCAAATTTGGTAGAAGATGCAAAAATGCTTATCTTTGGTCACTTATTTA
>Ga0247611_10006358_pt1 | contig 15198 bp, 26 predicted proteins | sample 177DNAGHGhighgp2_FD_192422 | JGI IMG/M metagenome (GOLD analysis project Ga0247611, IMG submission 192422) | Sheep rumen microbial communities from Palmerston North, Manawatu-Wanganui, New Zealand - 1770 DNA GHGhigh gp2 | ecosystem: Host-associated > Mammals > Digestive system > Stomach > Rumen...
TGCTTCAAGAGGAAAATCCTAATCCAATATATCGCATTTAGTATTTCCATCACTTGAATCACATGATAATTCTGCTGCTTTAAAAGCATCTTCAAATATACCTGTTACTTTAGCTTTCTTTAGATAAAGGAACTAAGGATTATTACCATTAAAGTATACATGATTATCAGAACCTAAGGTACTATATATAATATTCTTTAAATATTTATTATTACCTACATACTTAAATCTGTCTTTACTTACAAAAGCAGTCATTATATTAAACTAATCCTATAAATTTACTTTTACAGTATCGGCATTTATAAGTTCAGGTATTTCCTATTTTGACCTTAAATAAGTATCATTACAATAATCTAATCCAGGAATAGCACTTGTCTTTTCTAAATCTATACAAATAGTTTGTTCATTAGAGGAAGATAAAGATGTTACTCCTTCCTTTTTCTTTTTTTGTTCTATTAGAAATGTCCTATACTAATTAGCTAAAAATATAACATGCTCTTCTGTTATATTACTATCTCCGTTAGTAGATTTTATTGCATCTAGGCAATAATATACAATTTCACGATAGGTTTGCATAAATCTAATATTTTTATATAATAAAATTCCTTGCTGCAAAGATACAAATAATATCTTAAACCAGCAAGGAAATTTTTTAGTTACTGTACTATAATTACTAAATTAATAATAAAAAAGGAAGGATTTAACCTCCTTCCTTAATTATAATTAGTTAGATGGCTTATCAGCTTTACCAGAGATTTGATCAGTTACAGTCTTAGATTTCTTACCATCATATTTTGTATCTGGAGATACATAGTAATCGGTTTCTGAAACCTTATCACCAATACCCATAGCAGCTATGATAGCATCAATAATAGTTTTATCTTCTGCTACAATAGTTAATGTCTTCTCAGACTTTTGGATATCCTCACAAGTGCCTTGATATGCATACTGAATATCTAAGCAGTAGTAAGTCTTTGAAGGATCAGCAAAGTACTTAGTAGGAATACTCTTAGGCCACATTACATTTCTGTATTGGTCGCCTCTTTCACCCATGCAGAAGTACTCAAGATCAGCAATGCTATAACCATTACCTATAGGAGCAGGTAATTTATCAGCATCTTTAACCTCAGTTACTGTACCCCAAACTACATCATTGTCACCAGCATCCTTAACTGTTGTAGGAATTACCTCAAAGTAAACAGGTACAAGTTGTTTTGTACCAAGTGCCCACTCGTTAACTTGGCTCTTTTCACAGATAAAAATCTTAGTAGGAGTAGCAGAGATTTCAGTACCATCTTCCTTGTAAAGCTTAACTACACCATTTACTTTAGTAGCTCTTGCTACTACATTATCCTTATCATTAACAGCAATGTCAAGTAATGGAGCATAAAGTCTGTGGAAATTCTTACTGAGAGAATAAATCATCTCCTTATAGAAATCACCAGCTGTCATTCCTGATACAGCATGAACTGCACCATACTTTTGATAAATGTCTTGGTCAGACATTCCATACATTTGACGGAAGTTAATTCTAAGAATATAATCTTGACCACTGATAGGAGCACCACTGTTTACTGAACCACTAAGAGTAAGTTCTACAGCTTTAAGCTTTTTCTCCATATCTTTTGGTGCTGATGCATTAGCCCACATAATTTTATCTGGATTAATAAGATCACTTCTTACAATGCCACCATAACCGTTTTGTTGAATAAACTTGTTTCCTTCAGCATCTGTGCCTACGAAAACTTTACCAATATTTGCGTTTCCTTGAATGCCACTATAAGCATTTGCAACACCAGCAGCAACATAAAGCTGGCGATTTTGATTTGTGCTATAAACAGCCATAATTATAAAGAATTAAATTAAACAATAGTGAGATTAATCTTTTTTCTCACCCTTATTACTAACATTAATCGTTCTACTAGCAAGAGCTAATCTTACAGCTCTATCTAAAATATCTCTATGCAGAGATTTATTTAGTTTACATGTTTGAGGAGTACTAACATTATCTATAGTTTCGTCAGATAAATTTGTTAATACTATAGGATCTGGTTTCTTTATATACCTTATAGTATACTTTCCTATACTATTTTTACTAACTAATTCTACTTCTGAATTACCTTTATCTAATCTTAATACCCTCTTTGTATTAGGTCCTTTAAAAGGATTATTTCTTACTCTCCAATATTCGTCATGTGTTACTGGGTATACATCAGCTATTAAAGAAGCTAAACAATTGTTATCTGTAGACCAAGAAACTTGTTCATATACTATATAAAGTAATCCAGGATCAAGTTTGAATACTGTATGATTATATCTAGCATCATCAAGTTTTTCTGCACTCTATTCTGAATCATTTCTATCAGCATTTATAACATAATCTTTCTATTCTACTAAAGTATCTAATTCTCTTCTAATCTATTCATTAGCTTCAAAAGAATCTGTTGAATATTTACCAGAATATAAATCTTTTACAATATCTTCTTGTGCTTCTGTAAGAAATACAGACTTCTCATATTCATTCAGATTTATATCTGTCTAAAAAGACTATTCACCAAACTATGGCGAATGAGCATATGAATTCAGGAGAGTATCAAATTCATTAGAAAATTCTTCTACAGTCATATTATTATTTCTTACTTTTAAAACACATTATTATTCACTTCTCTAGCCTGCTTGTATTACTGCTTGAGCATTATTGTCAGAACCATCAGTCCAAGCTACCTTTGCAAGTTCTACTGCTCTTTGAAGAATATCCTCATGTAAAATAGGATCAAGTTCACATTGAACAGGATTTTCAGAGTTATATTCTTTTCCATTAATAGTTAATCCATCTAAATCACCAACAATAATTGGTTGTGGTCTTCTTACATATCTAATAGTATAAAATAATGTTTGACTATCATATTCAGGAGTAGTAATTACTTCAACACATTTTATATAAGTACTATTAGACACTTCTCCAGAATTAATCAATCTCCAAGCTTGATTCTTTAAAGGTCTTTTAAAAGGTTTTGACATCAAGCGAGTATATTCATCGAAGCGTAATGGAATAACTTGAAAGTATTTCTTTCTAAAAGTATCTGATAGAGTTTCATTAACAACAATAAATACATCTTCTGGAAAAGCGTAAATGTGACTTCTTGGATCGATTTTTGAAATCTCAAAACTTTTTTCAATAACTTCTTGATCACCTTCTGGACCTTGATAATATTTATAGGTAATAACATCACTATTACCTACTAAACTGGCAGCATTACAACTTTGTGTTTTCATTAATACAGAAAAATCTGCCTATCTTTTAGCAGAGTCATCAAAACCCTGCTGAATATTATTACCTTTACTATTAGCAGTAAAGTAATTTTTGATAATCTCATCCTACGCTTTAGTAAGGAAAAGACTCTTCTCATATTCATTCAAGCCAGGGGCTTGATTTGATGTTATATTATTGTATAAGACGTCAAATTGGTCTGAAAACTCTAGTATTGTCATATATATTATTGTTTAAGTTTTGCTTCAAGACTTAACTTTAATTCTTGTCTCTTAGGATTATTCAGATATTTAGCAGCTATTGATAATACAGGCTCTTCACCACCCTCACAAAGAGGAGTATTGTCACTTCTTAAATAGAGATAATTAGCTCTCTTAGAAATAAGACCTGCATCTATACACTTTTGAATAAGTACTTTTGTTTCAAGTAATTTATCTTGAACAACATTAAGGAATATCTTAGGATCAGCTTCAATGAGCTCTCCAGCCTTAGTTTGTAAGAATTCTAATTTAGTATTAGATGCTAAAGGTTTTCCTGTAATAGTTTCAATAACTGTTTTTAAAATATCAGCTTTATTTTCAATCTTACCATATTCAGCATAACAACGCATTTTAGTAGTCATCTTACTTCTAGCAGTAGTATTAATATCATCATTAGATACTAACACAAATCTATAAGTAGCTTTTGGTCTATCTTGGAGTTCTTGCATACTTGATGCAATTAAATCCTTATTAGCTAAAAGAATTTTATACTTAATGTAATCAATAGGATCTGCAAGATTAAGAGTATTACCTTCTTTTGAAAGTCTTACTTTTGAAATGCCTCCTTCAGTATTGTTACTCCAGAAATTGTCATGCTTATTATATACATTTAAAGCTCCTACTTCAAGTCCTAATGCTGCTTCAAGATAATCTTTTTCATCATCTGTAAGAACATTTTTAAAAGTACCTGACCTTAATTTAGGAACAGTAACTGTAAATGTTGATCTTTCAGCCATACCTCCATAAAGCACATGCTTAGGATTATTAATAGTATTAGGTTGAGGAATAAATTTAACTGTAACAATTCTATCTTGTAAACAGTTAATTAAATTATCTGTATCTCTATTTCTACTAGCTACTGATACTCTACCTCTTAAAGACATTTCTGGGTGTTCAAAAGGTATACTATTTTGTTGTTTACTAGCAACCTCAACTTCTGCTGTGTCAATGGTAAAATCCATCTCTTCTTTTCCTTCTACTTTCTTTGCCATAATTATTTCTCCCTTATTATTTTTCTTTTATAATCATAATAGATAGTAGGAGACTAGCCCCTACTATCATATTAGATTATGTAAATTTATAATGATGATCTTGAATTAACCCTCAAGATTAGCGGGTATTAAAGACATTGTTCTAGTTGGATCAAGAATACATACACCAAGTGTAGTCTTTCTGTGCATTACTGCTGCATCTTCATCAAATGAAGCATTCATATTATTAGTATCACCTGTAAATGGATTAGCAAATGGACCCCATTGGAAACCTCTAAATTCAGGATGTCCCTTAAGAGCACACTTGAAGATATTAGGTTGATCCATTGTACCAATGTACATAATATCAAATCTAGAACTCATTGCTGGATGACCGTTAGAATCAAGTTGCTTATTTCTAACTGGATCATCATAGAAACTATCTACCTCAAGCTTTACTGTTACACCGTTAGGTGCTGAGAACTCTGTAAACTGCATACCATTAGCAGCCATAGCATTCTTATGTAAAGGAGAGTTAGTCTTAGTAATCATACCAAGTTGGTCAGCATTAATTTGGAATTCCTTCCAACCACTTAATGAATTTCTAACTGCATTGTGGAATAAAATAGCACCTTGCTCACCAGTTCTAATAACGAATGTTCTCTCACCAAAGTCAAGTTTTGCAGCTGAAAGCTCATAAAGAGCATCCTCAAGCATCTTAAGAGAGAAGTCATTATAATAGTATGTATTACCATACTTCATCTGTGCAAGAAGACCATCACCCATTCTGATAACTTCACCAGACTTACCAATATTGTGATATTCACCATTTTGGTTTCTGTTAGATGTACCAAACATAAGTGCTGAATTCTTTTCATCAGACCACTCTTGTTCAAATTGCCATTCAACCCAAGGCATCCACATTGTTTCAACTTTCTTGTTACCATTCTTATCAACAACTGGAACACCACAAGCAAGTTTCTTATTCAACATTGTTGAACCAGGAACCTTATATTGCTTTCTAAGTGTTGTCCACTCGTTTCTCATAGCAACAGGAGCAGTGAATCTAACATCACCAACCTTTCTAGATAACTCACGCTCAACTGGAGCAAACTCATGAGAGAATCTCTCACCATTTTGTAATCTTTCAACAGGAATACCCTCAGTAATACCACCCATAAGTTCTACCTTATAAACAGCATTTGTACCTTCCATTCTTGGATCACCAAGAACTCTCATAGGATATACCTCATTTAAGTTACCAAATAACACTTCACCATCCAAATTTGTTATCTTAACAGCTCTTTATCTGTTAATTCTATATCTTTATCATTAATATAGTTCGGAGTACATATTCAACCCATAAAACTTAATAGGTTGTTGGACACTCTTGGAAATATTATATTCTACGTTTACCATTTATCAATTGACTTAAATAACTTTTAGAAATACCATATTCTCTCATTATTTGTTTTCTCGAAATACCTCTATTAATAGCATCTATTATAGATTGTCTTTCATATTTAGATAATTTATAAGTCCTAGTATTTCTTATAATAATATTATTTTTAGTCAAAAGTAGTTTTATAGTTGCATGATCTACATTGTATTCCTTTGCTAATTCTCTTAAAGAAAAACCTTCTTGATAAAGTTCTATTATTTCAATACTTTTCTTTATTAATTTAGGCATTTTAGTATGATCCTAACCTCCTAAAGTGCTATTATAGCCATTTTCATAAGAATTATAGAAACTTATCCAATATTTTTCTCTTTCATTTAGCAATTCTTGATTACATTTTTCAATCTCTTCAATAATAAAATTTTCTTTACCATACTTATGAATAGCTCTTTTAATTACCATTTGATAATTACCATTATTAATATTCTAACAATGTCCTTGCCATCTTATATGTAAAGGTTGAACAGTCTATCCTATATAAATTTTATTATTAATTTTATTTGTAACCTTATAGATAATGCCAAACATAGTTTCAATTTCTACTCTCTACAATACTTATATATGTTATTATATAAGTTATCTCGGTATTATCCTTGAAATAAGTGTTAAAATTTCTATGAAGGACTTCACCGATTTTGTCCAATTATTCAATTACATATTACTATGTAATGCGCCAATTTTATGCTACAAGAGCAATGGGTCTAGCGAACCAGTCTTCTCCAAATACAAGATAGAATGGAGCAGTACCTATACCAGCATTTGCACCACCTTTATTTGAACCATCAATTACAGTACCATCTTCATATCTAGCCTCTAAAAGAGGAATATTTCTTCTTGAAGATCCAATTACATGCCATGTGAATTCGTCATCAGTATCAAATTCCTTTGTAGGATACTTAGCTAGTTCACTCTCAAGACTCTTACCTCTATGTAAAGCCAATAGTTGAACCATAAAGTCAGATACTGGTTGAGGTGCTCTTTGATAGATAGAAGCAAGCTGATTATCTTTAGTCAGACCTTTCCATCCAGTGAACTACATCATTTGAAATCTACCTAGCTTACCTGCCATAATAAATTAAATTTATAAATTTGAAAAAATTAATTAATATCTATTGCAAATCCCTAATCGAAAATGGATTTACTAGAAGTTCTGTTTCCAGAGCCTACATACTTTGAAGCTCCAACATCTCCTCTTTCAGTATTCTTAAGAGTATGTTCTAACTCTTTTAACTTTTTCTTAACTTCCTTTTTAGCAGGTTGAGCAATCAACTTATCCAAATTGGTAAAGCCATCAGTAAGTGTAAAGAGAATTCCCACATTCTTAATAAACTCATTTTCGTGGTCATTTTTATATTTTTGAATAGCTGTAAGATAAGTTCCTGTCTCAGGATCTTTATATATAGGCTTTGCTATATTATCATATGCTTTTTGTCTAGTAGCTTTGTCGATAGTAATATCTCCAAAAACTTTTTCTTCATTAAGCATATCTTTCTTAAGTTGCTCTGCCTGTTTTTTTACAGCTTTTTTGTTAGCTTCATCTTCTTCCTTAGCCTTATCTAGAATTTCTTGATACTTTCCTTCAAAAAATTCTTTATTGCCTTGCAATGCTTGTTTAGCTTCTTCGATATCTTCTCCAGAAGCAAACAGCTTTTCAGTCATCTTTATAGCCCTTTCTTGACTATATCCCCTATTCATAAAATCTTGTTGAAGAAGCTATCTTCTAAGAGTTTCACCCTTATCAGTTTCATCGTTAAGTTGCTCATCAGTGATACCATTTAAGTAACCAATAGTATTTTCATACTGTTTAATTACATTTGGTTCTACTCCTGAATTAAGAGCATCAAAGATTCTTTTTTGAGCTTCATCAAGACCTGCTTGAATTTGTTTTTCAACTAATTCTCTAAAATCTTCAGGTTCTACTATTTTATCAATAGCTTCATCATCAAGGTCAGGAAAGATACCTTCTTCTTTCAAGGCACTGGCAATGGAAGAGTAGAAGTTAGAATCGGGAGAAGTACCATCCTCTTCGGAAGTGGTATCTTTCTTTCCTTTGTTATCTTCTTCACTACCTACGCTCTCTGGCTCTTCCTGTTCAAATAAAGTGTCTGGATTTACCTCAGTAGTTTCTTTATTTTCCTATTTATTTTCTTCTTTGTCTTCCTCCTATGTTTCATTCTTTGGAGGTGTATCTTTTTTATCTTCCTCACTTGTATCCATAAAGAGGCTAGCAGCCTCATCACCAGTAAGGATATTGTCCATGCTTAAAAAATCTTCCATATTTAATTCTCCTTTAGTGCTGCAAAATTACTAAATTAATATTAATTATGCAAATACATAAATACTTTTATATTCACTTATAAAATATTTTACTTATTTACTGTTTTTCTTATGAGATGTTTTAATACTCTCTTCGGGTGTATTAAATAATCTACGTTTACATGTTAAATCCATACATATATTTAAAGTTAAATTTAACATCTGAGTTTTTAAATCTGACATTTCTTTTTCTAACTATTCATTCTTTTCAAGAATAGCAGAAAGTCTTTCTCTATTATCGTCACTTAATTGTTTATAAAATTCAAGAGAATTTTTCATATTCTCTATAACAGTGTTATCTACCTCACTGTAATACTTCTTTTTAGCCATTAGCCATGAGGCAAATCCTGTTATTAAAGGAGCTAAAATGTTAGTTATTATTAAAACAGTAATTTCCATATTTTAAATTTGTATATTATAAATCCTAGTAATACTAATATTCCTACTCCACCAACATACATAAGTATCTTCTGCCATAGATACAATTTATTTACCTATATAGTCTCTGTAACTTTTACCTACATTATTTTAGGTATACTGTCTGTTTTATGAATAGTATCTATTTTATATACAGACTTTACGTACTACTTATATTTTTCAATAAATACTGTATCTCCCTTCTATGTTATCTGAGTAGATATAGAGTCATGTAAATAGATGGAATCTATCTTATGTACATATTCCGTCTTTACTTTTTCTACTTCTACAGGTACTTCTATATATTCTTTTACTTTACAACCTTGTAGTAGAAATATAGCCAATAAAGAGGCTATTAATATTTTTATCTTATTCATTTCTTGGTTCCTCCATTTTTAGCTTTCATACGCTTAATTTCTAAATCTTCTTTAGATCTCTACTTATCAAACTCTAATCTTTCTCTATCTAAAGCAAGTTTCTTATCAAACTTAATCATATCTTGCATTAATTTATCTTTAGCTTCTTGACTATATTCATCTGGTTCTATTCCATCTTGTTCCATATCTGTTTCAGTCATTTTATTTTTTAACTGAAGTATAGCCATTTCAGCTTGAGAATTAATTTCAGCAACTACAACTTTAGTTTCATTGTCTCTCTGATTAATTTGATCCTTAAATTCTCTCTCTGCTTGCTTATCTTGCATTTGAGCCTATAGAGTTTGTTGCTGTTGTTGCTGTTGCATTTCCATTTGTTGTTGCTGTTGCTACTTCATATTTCTTTCATCAGTTTCAACAAATCTTTGTTTTTCAGCAATAGAAGCACTCATAAATAACTTCATTATGGTAGAGAAGCTTAAAGCTTGGTTTTGTAAAGCAGCTTGAGCAAGAGTTTCCAATTTTTGTTGTAGTTCTTGTATTCCCCTACTATTATCTACTACTAAACCATAATCACATTCTGCAAATTCGTCACCATCAATCTCCATTATTTGTTTAGAGTTATCTGGAAGAATATAATTAAACTTTTTAGTTCTTCCTTTCATAGCTATCTTTGCAGTTTCTAAGAAACACTCTAAAGCTCTTTTCTTTACATCATCATGTACAGAAAATAACCATTCTGTAATATGAGAAGATTGTAAAGTAGCTCTCTCTACACCACCTACAGTTTCCCTGTTGGAAATCTATCCTTCTCTCTGTTTACTAATACCAGCTACTTCTGCCATTTCTAACTTGATAAATTCAAGTAAATTAATATACTGTTGTATATTATTACCGAAATCAGCATCAATAACTCCCTGAGTATTACTATTTAAACCTCCAGCTAGTTTACCTGTAGCTTGTCCTACTAAACCTTCATTAAAGCTATCTTCAACAAATAGACCCATAGTTTTAGCATAATATAACCATTTTTCCATTTTCCAAGAATTAGGTTTCTTAGCTAAATCAAGTCTAGTCATTTTACCCCAGTTTCTTGCCATCATCTTATTTAGTCTATCATGGATGATGTCATATAAGTAGCTGAATGGTTTCATCATATCTACCATGCTGAATGGTTTATCATCATTCATATTATAGATACTACCAATAATACCAAAGTGGCACCTTGAAGGATTATCTAATCTATTATATTGTATTACACGAGGTCTTATATTTACATATACATCTTGTCCTATTTTAGTACCTTCCCATGCTTCATTTACCCAGAAGGTCTATTCTTCTTCTCCTCTTGCTTCATTAGGAATATAAGATTCAGGCATAAATGTAAAATCTTCTTCACCTGTAACAGGGTCATAAAATTTTATTTTCTTAATTTTTCTTCTTGACTTCCAATATACTCTTATAACTCTAATATTACCATTCATATCGAAAGGAAGAAGTTCATTACTTACACTATCAGAATATTGTCCAAATGGGTCAAAGAACATTGTACTATCTGCTATAGTATCAGTAATCATATGAGAATTTACAAATCCATATCTTTCATCTATGTTATCCATAGAGTCTACAGCTCCTTGACTAAAATGATCTGGGAAAGTCTCTATATACTTTAAATCCTTTGCTGTAAGAACATCATAATAAGTATCATATATTCTACCTGGTGACCAATAGTCTTCAAGTATAATCATATCGGCATCTTCAATTTTATTTGAATAGCCAGATTTAAATATTCTTATCTTTAATGGATTTATCTTTTCAATAACTGGCTCTCCTCCTACTATATCACATTGATAAATTTCTTCACCAACAGTCATAGCATCAGAGAAACCTTTATTGAAAAGTAAAGGCATATTGTATTCCTAAGTATAATGATTTAAGACACAGTTACCACGAACTTCTCTAAAATCCTACCATTCATATGTATAGTAGTCATTTAACTTTTCAAGCTCCTAGTTAAATTGTTCTTCGCTTAAAGCATTATCCTATATGATTTGTTGCAGACTTTGGAATAAAGCCTGCTTCTTATTATTTTCTATTTCTGAAATTGCATTTGGATTTGTAACTATTACTCTATAATCAAATACTCTACCTAATTCTTCTCCTTTTAGAACGTTTAGTTTTGAGTTTATAATAGAATAATGTTGAATCTTATCAGGAATAAAGCTAGCTTTAAGTCCTTCAGGATTACATATAAGCTGTAAATCATCCATATGGATTTTACCAGCCATAAGATCATAGTTTATCCTTTGATGTAATATACTCTATCTTACAAAGGAATAATTGAAATGCAATTTAGAATCAGCAAAATCCACGCACTATCTCTTCCACACATTATTTTTTCTAGAACTAGATAGTTGCTGTGGTGGAAATTGTACATTGTTCATATTTCAATTACTATTTTTATTTGTGCAAAGGTACAAATAAAGGATAACATATACAAGTAATTAAATGAATTAATTATATACACTATCCTTTTTTGCTAAATTTACTTAGTTGTTAAATCTACTATCATAGTTTTCTGTAAAGAATTCATCATTTGCAGCAGCATTTTTATATTTATCTTCATCAATAGTCTTATCCATATCTCCTTGATAAAGTATTACTTTTTCCTATCTATATATCATTAACATACCAAAAGCTCTTACTCTATCATAGTTTCCTTTAGGATTATATGCTGCTAATTCTAATAGAAAAGCTCTATTTCTAACAAACATTATATTTGGTATAGTTACTTCTATTTCTTCTCCTTCTTCTGTCTTAGATGTAGTAACAACAGGTTTAATTAACCACTCTTTAGTTAATCTATCAGCAAAAGAGTTAACCATTGCTGTAGCATTTACACCACGAGATTTATTACCATATCCTATTTCTTTTATTATCTACTAATCTCTTAAATAAGTAGGAGTTTCAGCTAACCACTGTAAAGAATTCATTTTATTGAAGTAAGCAAATATTCCCTTCTTATTCTATTCATACATACATTTAGCATTATAGAATATACATAGTCTTCTTACTATTTCAAAGTTTTCATCTGCATACTCCTATCTTCCAGTATACTCAGCTACTATTCTATCAGTAAATAAATCTAGTACAAAAGTAGATGTCAAAGAGAATGTATGAGATACATCATCATCTACAGGGTCATGTCCTATAATATATCTTTCTGGAAAAACTCTACCATTTTTATCTTTCTAAGGTAACTCAAATATTTCTATAGCACCTTTGCTCTTATTATCATTTAATGGAAATTCCCTAATAGGTTCATCTCTAGTAGTAGGATTAAATTTCACAGTTCCATCTTTCTGTAAAGATAAACTTCCAACATAAACATCTGAAAATTCATTAGGGTTTTTATCTAATTCATTTAATCTTTCATTAATAAGCTATACAGGGAATAAATTTCCTTTAGCCCTCATAATAGCTTCCTAAGGAACAATAGGATGCTCTGCTATAGTTCTAATAATTAAGTTAGCATCTGTAGTATTATATTTTACATTATATCTATTAATAAGTACTTCAAAAATAGCTTTAGTTACATCACTTATACCATCCTTATTGTAGCATCCATTTCTATTAACATAAGCAGGATAAAAATATACAAACTCTTGTTTACCTTGTCCTGCTTTGTCATATACATTAGGAATAGCCTACATATTGAAAGCTCTTGGAGAATACATTATCTTTTGAGCTGCACTAAAGTCACTTTCTTTATCACCCGCAGTATTATGTGTAATAATATTATTAGCTAAATAAGTTCTTGAGCATATAGCACTTAAATTATAAATAGTTTGAACACCTATGTCTACAATATTTACAATTTTATAAGATTTCAATAATTTCCAATTATATCCACATGGTTTCTTACTAGGATTTTGCTCAAACCACTATATTGACGTTTCAAGTCTAGCCTATTTATATTGTACTAAAAATTTAATATGCTTATGAAAGAAATAAATATTTTCTCTACCTCCAATACTAAGAGTATAGTAGGGATTTACATCTTTTCTATTTGGTCCTATTCTTGGATTTATTTTATTTATATAAGATATAACTCCTAACTTTCGTAATAATATTTGTATTTGTTCTAAAATAAATTTATTACTCTATGTTATACTGATTCTAGTATTTTCTTTATTAAATAAAATAGAACCATCTGTATCAAACAACCCTCCTAATAAATTAATAGTATCGTTATAAGTTAAAGTTTGATATTCTATTGGAAGTCTTTTATTTAATTTTGTTTGTCCATAAATACCAATATTTCTTAAATAGGAACAAATTCCTTTTATTCTTATATCTTTATATAGTTTACCTTCTTTGGTTATATGAGAAGCACTAAGTCTTGTTCTATACTTAGATTCTACATATTTTAATAATTCTTCATCTTGTGAACTAAATGTTGGAGTATTATTATATCCGTAACTACCATCTCCTATAAGCATTCCTACTAATCTAGGATCAAATAAAGTTGTATTTCCAAATACACTTATTTCTCTTGCTTCGCAAATAGCATCTCCTACTTTTAAGGATACTGCTGGATAGAAGATCTATTCATACACTCTATACCTTTTGTCTGTACTATTTATCCTATGTGTATGAACTATTTGCTTTAATATAGGATGATCCTTTGAACATTTTATTATATTACCGTTAGATAACGTAATTTCTAAGCATTCTTTTTGACTTGGGGTTATTAAAGTTCCTATAGCCTATCTAGAAATACCATCTACTGTATATCCAATAATACCATCTTTTTGTGATAAATCCTATATATTAATATTTCTTCCATCTAAGGTCCACACTTTAGTATCAGCACATACGCATCCTTGGCAATATATCATTCCGAATACTATATCTCCATCCTCCATAGAAGGTCTCAGTGTACCATATAATTCTATCAAATTAGGAAAACTACCAAACTCTTCAAGACCAATAAAAGCACCTCTCTTACCTCTAAGTTTACCAGCACTGTCTTTAACAGATATACCTATAACTTCATTTAAACTTCCTTTCTTTGCAACACTTTCATTCTCTTTATAACCCATCTACCAATGCATATTATTCATTGAAGATATAAGTCTTTTTCTAGGGAATTCAGTATTCTCTGCGCAGAAGTCTATATAGCTCTCAAACTTATTTAATACTCCATCTTCATTAAGATAATTCTTTAAATAAGATGCTACAAAAGATTCTACTTTCTTAGTAGGTTTATGATTAGTTACATCATATTCTCCTAATATAAATCTTTTAGCTAATATAGCAGCCATACAAAAGGATTTTCCTTTACCACGACTTGCAAGTTCCGAACCATGTTTAGCATTTTTTCTAGCCTAATCTATGTACATAAATTTAAGCCACTGTCCTTCAAGAAAATCAGGAAAGTCTACTACACGAATACCCTATTTTCCCTATACTCTTTTTACCTTTATAATAGGACAGTAATTAAGAAAGAAATACATGTCTCCAGTAATCCAAGCTCCATCAGAAGGTCTTATATAACCAAAGAAAATTCTTCTAGTTTCTTCCCTTACCCATTTTCCATATTCACTATTAGGATTAGGATTAGGTCTTAATTTTGTTAAACATCCGTATTTCTAATAATGAATAGCTGTAGGTCTAAAATAATCAGTATCTTCTATTATAGGAGGATTAGTTAAATCTACTATTATCTTTCCTTCTTCATCTCTAGGACAATCTTTAGCATAAGGTCTATCAGGAGATATTAAAGATTTTATATAAGGTACGTTAGTAATAAAGTCATAAAAAGCTTCTCTTATTTCCTATGGATAATTATCTATATTAAGATCTTCAATTGTAGACTAAAATTTATTGAACTAACTCTCCATACATATAATATTTAAGGATTATTTCTATCATTTGTTGTGTAAGAGTATCTTCTGCATTTTTCTTTATTTCTTCTTTTGGTATATATGTAGTTAAGGAAAGATTTTCTATTCTTTGTACATTAAATCTCATATTAATTTTACCTTCTACTATTTCTACAACTTCTAAGTTAAATTTAGTAAAAGCTGGAAATTTATCATCTCTAACATTATGCCATCTTGGTACA
>Ga0247611_10006359_pt1 | contig 15197 bp, 20 predicted proteins | sample 177DNAGHGhighgp2_FD_192422 | JGI IMG/M metagenome (GOLD analysis project Ga0247611, IMG submission 192422) | Sheep rumen microbial communities from Palmerston North, Manawatu-Wanganui, New Zealand - 1770 DNA GHGhigh gp2 | ecosystem: Host-associated > Mammals > Digestive system > Stomach > Rumen...
GAAATTATTGAAGAACTAAAACGATAAAACAATCTCCTCATGAACAATTGTCCACATAATATATCTCAATCTATGGCTATCAAGACGACGGAACTGATACGCACCTCCAAGAGTTGGGACGGCGCGCTGCTGCCCGATTTTCCTGCGGGACAACCCGAACTGCGGGTCCTGAGGCTGGAATTTCCTATAGGCGCCAAGACCGGCTGGCACCATCATCCTGTAATCAACTACGGCATTGTTCAGCAGGGCGAACTGACCATCGTCTGTGAGGACGGCAGAGAGAAAACCTTCCATGAAGGCGAGGCGCTGGTGGAGGTCATCGGAACCGTCCATCGAGGCGAGAACAGAGGCGCCAAACCCGTCATTCTCAATATGTTCTACTTCTCTTCTCCCGGAGCAGAAATAACTATCCAGCACCCGGAACTGGAAAATAAATGATACAACATAGATAAAAATACACACCTCATGAGAAAATATTTCTTACTTGTCACCGCTGCCCTGCTGACGTTCTCTGCCGCACTAACAGCCACTGAGACCTACGCTTATGTGGAGCGCGACTCCACCCTTTATCTGGACTTCTATGCCCCCGCAGCACCCGCTAACGGATATACCGTCCTGCATGTCTTCGGAGGAGGTTTCATGTCCGGCTCACGCGCTAACAAATGGGACACAGCCTACTGCCATTCGCTGGCGGAAAGAGGCTATGCCGTGGTCGCTATCGATTACCGATTGGGGCTGAAGGGAGTGACTAACGTCGGCATTACCAACCTCAAACCGATGGAGAACGCTTTCTACATGGCGGTTGCCGATTGCTCCGCGGCGGTGCGCTACCTCGTTTCCCATGCTGCGGAATTAGGTATAGACCCCGATAAAATCATTCTGGAAGGCTCTTCTGCCGGAGCGATTACCGTGCTCATGACCGATTACGGACGATGCAACACGCTCGATTATACAGCCGATTTGCCCGAAGGTTGGAAACCCGCAGCCGTCATTGCCTACAGCGGAGCGATCTACTCCACCCGCGGCGCACTCAAATGGGCTACGCCGCCTGCACCTACGCTCCTCTTTCACGGCATGCTTGATAAGATTGTCACCTACAAACAGATCACCTTGGGCAAACGCGGTCTCTTTGGTGCAAACGCCATCGTCAAACGCCTTGCCAAGTTCGATTATCCGTATTCCGTCTATCGTATTCCGGGCCTCGGACATGAGGTCAGCGTAGCCGGACCGATGACACTGGACGAACTCGACCTCTTTGTCCGCCAGCGCCTCATCAACGGCCGCACGATCTTTCAGGATGCCACTCTACGCGACACCGCCGTTCATCCTACCAAATGGACGAAAATGTCCGTCGGCGACCTCTACAAGAAGAAATGAGAACCTATTGCATCTACGGCATACTGATTTACCTCGCAGCTATCAACGTAGCCGCGTTCTTCCTGTACGGCATCGACAAATGGAAGGCAAAGCGCAACAAATGGCGCGTCACCGAGGCACGCTTGCTATGGATAGCCGTCGCCGGCGGCAGCATCGGGGCCCTGCTCGGTATGAAAGTCTGGCACCATAAGACCAAGCACAACAAATTCCGCTTCGGCCTCCCCGCCATCCTCTTTCTCCACCTCGCCGCCGTTCTCGCCGCGCTATACTATTATTACTTTGTAAATTAGCATATTCTATGGCTGAAGCACACCATCCATATCCCGACATAGAGCGGCACCCTTTGCAGCCGTTTCTGCCGTCGAATGCGCAGATACTGATGCTCGGCAGTTTCCCGCCGCCGAGAGAAAGGTGGTGCATGGATTTCTTTTACCCCAACCCGCAGAACGACATGTGGCGGATCATCGGACAGGCTTTCTTTGGCGACAAGACATTTTTTGAAGTACAAAGGGACCTTATGAAAGTACCAAGGGACCAAGTACAAAGTACAAAGGGTGGAAAGAGGGTGTTCAACCGCGACGAAATCGTCTCTTTCTGCGAAACAAAAGGCATTGCCATCTTCGACACGGCGCAGGCGGTCATCCGCTTGCAGGGCAATGCTTCGGACGAGCACTTGGAGATAGTCGAGCAGACCGACATCGCCGCCCTGCTGCTACAGATACCGTCCTGCCACAACCTCTGCTGCACGGGCGGCAAAGCGGCGCAGACATTAGCAGAAAACCTTCATTGCGCAATTCCCAAAGTCGGCGAATATATCGAGACTGACTTTGCCGGCAGAACCATCCGTTTCTGGCGGATGCCTTCTTCCTCACGCGCCTACCCGCTATCGCTGGAGAAGAAAACGGCCACTTACCGCCGTATGTTTGAAGCCACACGCCTACTATGAAACACTATACCGCCGCATATCACTCGCCCGTGGGACCTATCGTCATAGAGAGCGCCGGAGAGACACTAACCGGTCTGCGGTTCGGGGAAGGGAAAACGCAAGCAACCTCTTCTCTCCCTATCTTCGACGAAGTAACCCGATGGCTGGACGATTATTTTGCAGGCAAGCAGACGGAGAATGCCGTTATGGGCACAAAGACAGACGGTCGGATTACAGTCCAACCCAAAGGCACAGCGTTTCAGCAACGTGTCTGGCAGGCTCTTTTGACCATTCAGTATGGCAAGACGGTCAGTTACGGAGAGTTAGCCCGGATGGTCGGTTGCAAGTCCGCGCAAGCGGTCGGACAAGCCGTGGGAGCCAATCCTATTGCCCTTATCATCCCCTGCCACCGAGTCATTGCCGCACATGGCAAAATAGGCGAGTACGAATACGGAACGGAGATAAAAAAGAAACTTCTGGAACTGGAAGGAAATCCTACTAAAACATCCGTAATGCTAACGAGATGGTAACGTAAATGACAGCTAAAACAAAGCAACTATGATAACAATTCAACACCAAGAGACCGAGAAAAGCGGCGTTTTCGAGGCATGGATGAGAGCCACCGAAGAAGTGGCTTGTACGGACCCGGTGCAAGTGGGCGAAATGACGTACCAACGTCCCACTCCACAACGAATGATCATTAACCACACCCGCGTCTTTGAAGGCTTTGAGGGCAAAGGAATTGCCCGCCAGATGGTTCTTGCCGCAGTAGATTTTGCGCGTGCCAACAACCGCCAAATCATCCCTGTCTGCTCGTACGCCCAAGCCTTCCTCACCCGCACAGACGAATACAAAGACATTTTAAGGTAAGGCAAAAAACGGGATTATGGAGAAAAAGAAAGAGAGATACAAGAACAACGCCCTTCGTGAGCGTTGTTCTTCTTATAATATAGCCATTGTGATGTCTTCGGCTTCGGCAAGGGAAAGTTTCTGACGGACTTGGGTCTTGCGTTGGTAGATGGTTTGGAGACTTTGACGAGTGAGCATGTTGATCTCCTTGGTGGAGAAATCGGCTTTGAGTAAACAACAGAGTTGCAGCTCCTTTTCGTTCAGCACATTTTCATATTTCTGCACGAGACGTGTATAGAAGCCGTCATAGACCAAATCGATGGTTTGGTAAATGCTTGGCCAGTCGATGAGGGCATTGGCGGTTTCCTCGTTCAATGCCATGAGACGCGCAAGCAGTTGTTGGTTGGCTTCGGTGGGTGTTCCGGCAATCGTTTTGATGACACCCAATTGCTGCAACATCAGTTTGCGCACATCCACCTCCTTCGTACTGCCCACTTGGTCACTTGGTACTTTGTCACTTAGTCCCTTATTTATGATTCCTTTCAGGGTCTCAATCTCTTCTTCTTTCTCTAAAAGCAACCGTTGACGGCGGCGGTACAAATAGACCAACAACAGGCACAAGCCCAAGACCACGCACACAAGTCCAACGAGGAGTACAGTTTGCCGTTGCTTTGCCAACTTCTGCCGCAGCACTTGTTCGCGCAAGTCACTCATAGAACGCTCTTTGGCTTCTGCTACGCGGTAACGGATATAATCTTTATCCTGCCATTGCGTGTTGTACGTGGCTAAGGGCATCATCTGATAGTGGCCATACAGTGCATAGTTCAGCACTTGCCGATGCGCCAACAAACCTGCTTCTGCGGATGGCGAAGAAATAGTTGCACGGTAGTTTTCAAAGAGTTCTTCTGCCTCGTGCATATATCGTTCAGCACGCTGTTTGTCGCCCTTGTTGAGCCACAAACGCGACAAGGAATAAAGGCTTTCCACCAATAGCCAACTCTCCCCTTTCCGATAGATAGTAGCCAGTTCCTCGTGCATGTGTATCGCGCGGTCGGTCTGCCCGATTTCTCCTAACAAGTCGGCATAATTACGGCGAACCACATTGACAACAAACGCGGAATCCGAGGTATGTGCAATCGCTTTCTCAAAGCTATCCTCCATTTTGTCGTATTCGCTCAAATAGAAATACGTAATTGCCATGCCGTTATAGACACGCGCCACTTCGTCCAGATGGATTGCTTTCTCGTCACCAAGACGGACGAGTGCTTCCGTGTAGTCGCGCACGTGCTCATAATCATAATCACGCATAGCCAGTTCGGCAGATATACGCAGCAAAATCACTTCCCAGATATGTTCGCCTTTCTTTTCGGCTATCTCTGCGGCATATTGCTGCTGGCGTTGCAACACTTGTTGTGCCTTTTCTTTATCATCATTCCACCACCAATAGAAAGCCTCCTCCATGCCCGCTTTCATCATATAATCCTCGTACGCTCCGTCTTGCAGCCACCTGTCGCGGAAATACTGCGCCGCCCAACAGATCATGGAGTCCTCAGATAGCGATTGCATGGCGTTGGCGCGTATGTCTGCCACGCAGAACCAATACAGGGCTTTTGATTCTTCCGGCAACTGGTCAGGACGTACCACTTCGCGCAATATCGCCATTGCCGAATCCCTGTTCACGGTCAGTAACTCTTCTGCTTTCTGCACACGCTGCACATCCCCGTTAGCGCACGCACTCATGAGGCAAAGAGCCATTGCTCCTATCGTCCATATCAAAAGCTTGCTTTTCATCGTCATTCTTGAAATTTTCTGCAAAGATACTACTTTTTTACGAATTATGCAAAGCAAAACGCCCATATATAAACTTTTCTCCTATGAACATGCTGTATTTCAATGGTTTAGAAATTGTCAATATAAAGTTTCCGATTATTAAGATTTCAAATACCTTTCAACTTCGTTTCAAGTTCCTCCAAATCAGCCGACCTTACGCTGACCTTAGGCACCCTTTAGGCTATCCTTGCGAAATGTACAATTATTAAGATTTATGGCAACACGACCGAAAGACGAGAGACAAACGGGACACAACCGAGACACAAGCGACTAAAAATAGCCCCTTTTCTGCCTAATAAAGTATACGATTATTAAGATTTGGTGTATTTATAACCTCGTCACCATTCAGCAGTCAATCAGCCACTCTCACGACACTCTCACGACACTTTGGGATAGGATATACAAAATGACAGATATTAAAATTCATTGGTTAACGGATTCTTCTTTGCTGTGCTCTGTCGATTATTGCTACGCAAATTTCACACTAATATATGTGCATAGAGAACACCTCAAAAAACTCTCCACCTATTGAATAGGCAGAGAGAAGGCTTTATCCTTTTATGAGAGACTCTGGATACTAACTTCTTAATGGTATCATATATCCATGCACCGAGTAGCGAAGATGCTACTCCAATGAGAAACTATTTAAATACCTGAATTATTGAATATGGTATCCACATATTTTTTCATTTTTTCTGCTATCTCAGCATTTTTATTATTCGGATCTGTAGCCTGCATTTCTAAGTACATGCTTGCTAAATGACAATCTGCTATAAATTCGGATTTATTACGTTTAGGATTCTTTTTATATAATTCATACGATGCATCCACTAATTTCACAAGAACAACGATTTTACTCCTTTCTTTAAATTGTTGAACAGATTGTTGCAAACATTCGTGGGCTTCTACGATTTTTTCATCACCCCAAAAATCTAAATAAGCCAAGCCCTTTTCGCCAAGAATATATGCAGTGGGATATTTAGGGTCATTACCATAATACTGAATACGTTTGTCTTGTAATTCAACAGCCAGTTCTGCAAGTCTTCTTTTTTCTTTTTTATCAAAGGTAGAATTATACAATGCTTCTATGATTTTTGCTCCATCCACGTAAATAGCTTTATTTGCGTTAGGGCATTCTTCATAAGCAGCCAACCAAAACTCATATGCTTCTTCATATTTTTTGTTTTTGACCATGTCATGGGAAAGTGAGACATTCATCACACATTCTTCTGTAACAACAGGTTCAACACTTGTGTCTTGGCTTTTTGCCGCAAACACATTGCAGATGGCTATAGTAATCACCATCGCACTAATTAAAGATACATTTTTCATAAACTATCGAACTTTTATTAATACTACAAATCCTTGCAAAGCCTTAATGATTTCCGGCTTAGATTTGCCGGTTAAATCGATACCCATAGGCAACTCTATGTTCTCTTGACAAGCATCAATAAGTGTTTGGAGATATATAGATTTGATAGCATAATTGACATTATCGGCAATATCTTTTCGCAAACCGGAAGATGTAATACCAACTATGTTGCCATCATAATCAAATAAAGGTCCACCGCTATTACCGTTCGTAATCGGCACAGAAATCTGGTAAGTGCGAATGTCGCCTTGGAAACCGGATTTTGCACTAATCTCTCCTTTAGTGTATTTAATTTCCTCTCCCATTATGAAAGTAAGCGGATAACCTAGAGTGAATACATCGGTGCCAACATCTTTCGTCTTGGTGTCAAATCTATAAGGTATGGTAGGAATTGTTGTGAAATCTTTATGATCTATACGAATGATAGCCATATCGTTACTAGGATCAGTCGAGATTACTTTTGCCGGATAAGTGTACTTTTTACCGTTTTGGTAATACTCTACTTGAAATTTAGTCATTCCATCAACTACGTGATAGTTTGTGGCAATATGCCCCGTACGACTAATAAAGAAACCACTACCAGATCCCACCCAATTATCATCCTCCTGGTTGGTTGTACGTCCTCCTCTCCCAGAAGTATTATCTTCTCCTTGTTTGGCTGCTTCTTGAGCACTAATTGTCCCTTCGCTCATGTCGTATGCTGGGAATAGTTTCAAGAAAGTAGTGTTAACATCTGCTGTATTTTCGTATATTTTCATTGTAGTATTGTCAAAAGCAATATAGAAATCACCTCCCCATGGTAATTTGCTCTCCATGTACCATTCTGTCACTTTATATAAACCGGGTGTACCTGTAGCAGTAAATTTTGCTTTTAAATCTCCTTCATTCCATATTTCTTTTAGTCCACCTTTTAAATATATCAATTTGTATTCGCCCTTTTCCTTTTTTACGGCAAAGTTATGCTTATATGGTCCCCACCATTTAATGTTTGTAGTGCTAGCAAAACAGTATATTCCTTCAATATATTCACATCTATTTTCTGTCCAATAAGAGCGCAGAGAGGATTCATTCCAACCTGTTTTTTCAATCTTATCCTCATTATTACTTACAGGAATATTTCCTCCAAAAGATTCACATTCGTACTTACCATCGAGTGGATTTGGAGCACAATCTCCACATTTTCCTCCATGAACACTCAATCGTAGATTTTTTAAGCCAACTGGTATTCTCGGGAAATACAATGTAAGATATGCATGCTCTCCTTTGTTTCCTGAACTATACCACACACCATCCCAATAAGTATATCCTCCACGTTTCGCTCCTTTATATGTCGTTCTTAAGCTGGCTTTGGACGAGATGTAATTATATTTAAAAGAAGGGCCTTCAATAGTAATTTGCGGATCTCTACCTGTTCCGCCACAATATTGCCCAAGTATTGCACCTGAGCCATTAGATGTTATTGTTATATCAATGTAGATAATAGTATAAGTCTCATTATGTGACATTCCTTCAATCTTCCAATCTTGTTTATTTCCATGATATACTGAATTGGAATAATCTACATCCGTAGCCGCTTTATAATTTACTTGAGCTGATGCATTTGTTACAAAGACAAGAGCAACAAATAAATAGTAAATAATATTCTTCATCATAGTTTACACTTTAGGTATCGTGTGCACCTCTAAGTTAATATATATGTTTCTTTCGTACAAATTAGGTATACGCATATAAAAAGCGCAAGCCTCGTGTTGCTTACTCACAACCAGAGGCCTTCGCTAACCTATCAAGTCAAATAAACAACAGGAAACCTACGCCGATATGACATACCGCTTGCATGAATACAGCAAAACGGGTATTATAGTCATACCCATAGGCATCTATTGGTTACTTTGTTTCAGACTTGATAAGTAAAGTTTGCGAAGCTTTCTGGTTGTCAACAACAAAGCGCAATAAACGCTATTTCAATATGTTTAGAATCCCTCTAACCCTCTCCTAATAGGAGATTGGCGTAGATAGATTCCGCGATTTGAGCACCTTCCTATTACGCGCGCTGCGTGTTATGCACCCAAATCGGGTGCAAAGGTACAAAATTATTTTGACATATACAAATAAATCTGCAATTTTCATGCAGATTTATTAATTTTGATACAAACAAGAGCATTTAGTGGCTTGTTTTAATCAAGTATACAGTCTATTAGTTGTTGAATACGTTCCTCTGGGACTCCCTTACTCACCAAACGCGCACATGCTTCCTTAATGCCATTATTATCTTTCGCACCGATGGCATATCCTAGATCAAACATCAATGTCTCGTATTCTGCTTGTTCTTTGGGAAATATTTGTCTCAAGAACTCTTTGAAGGTCTCTTTTTGAATTGGAGTTAGCATAAAAATGTTATAATATTAGTGTCCTGTAATGGTTGTTTATATATTTTCCCTATTGTTACAATTTATCAAAGTATGCTGTATTTCAAGTTAAATCTACAACTGTTTGCATAAATTCTAATATTTTATCACAGATTTTTTCTTGTTCTTGTCTGGTAGGATATTTATTCGCTATATGCAAATATTCATTTCTTTTATCTACTATTTCTTTATTTGCTGTATGAGCGATATGTGATGCGAGGGTATTAAATGGATGTCCGCCTTTTCTTAATGCATTTATATAACCGCCTAACGATGGTGGATTTGTTCCGCATGGCCAAGCACTATGAATTTCAAGAAAAGTTCTTAATGCTGTATCTAATGCTTTTGTAGAAAATAACACTTTATATAGATATTTTTTCTTTGGATCACGATTTTCTTTATCTATACCTAGCATTGTATATAATTCTTTTTGCACGTCATCAATTTTGTGCTCTGCATCAATTGGCGACATCGTCGGTGACGAACATAAAGGACATAAAGCATAATACTGCGCTATCAATGTATCTATTTGCTTATTCTTAGACATCTCTATTTCTTTTTTTTTGTTGAATGCCAGTAATAATCTTCATACTTAGCCCCAATCTCTTTTAGACTATCCATATTATCTATCTTTATGGGCAATATGCCTAATAAAGCCAGTGTATTAACATACAACGAATTAGTTATTGAATCAAAATTCCAATTTGTGTTTAAATATCGGTTATTCCCATTATTCCTATTTTCTAACATATACCCGTTGTCTAGTCTGTAGTTATACATCATTGTATATGTTAAAATACTCTCAAAAGAAGATACAAAACCTTGTTTACTTTCACGTTCGAGGAATAAATCATTGCCATTCACAAGATACATATTCTTCGATGACCGTTTATTCTTGCCCCATGATTGAACCATAATATTATCTAACTCATTTTGGAGAGACACAAATTCAAACTTATCTTGTTTCAATAAACCTTTACATTCATGTGTAAATGACTTGATTAACCATAATCGACGAATTACTTTGTTTTGAATATTAGGATTAAAGTAATCCATTCTGAAATAATCTACGTCCTTAAATATCAGTGAAACGTCTTGATTTGTCTTATACTCACAAATAAATTGATAACGAGATAGAGTCTCGTGTTCATTTGGACCTAATTGCGTAACACTATCTTGATCCACGAGCACGATTGGAGTCATTGCAGATGTATATGCTAGTTTTGACATATATACCCGACGCAACAACAAATCCAATTGTCGGATCTCTTTTTTCTTCATAAAAAACACACCTATCAAACTCCCATTGGTAGGTACGAGTATATCGGGGTTGTCTATTGTAAAAACATTTTGAGGTTTGACAATAGAGTGAGGATAATCATTAACAATTTTCTCTAAAGTACTAATCATGACAGATTTTAGTTTGATTATATTGCATCATTCAAACTGCTTTGAATTTGGCGATTTCTCTACTGCGTGAATATCAACATGTCTGCGCAACGCTTCGCGCTTGTCCTTGCTATTTTACGTCGGCAAGCGACGGTATTTATTTTGCCATCAGTTGGCGTTGTACGCTGCCGATAACGGAGCATTCATCATCTCATAAAGATAAGCCGGGCTTTGGACATAAAGTTCGTTTTCTTCGTCCTGCAAAGCTGGCATGAGCGATGAGTTATAGACCTTCTCCATAGCTTGTTCTAAACCACAGCCGGAATCTTCCATGACATAGCGAACCAACTCGCTCAAGGCGTAGTCGGTCAAGTAGGTCGCTATTTGATGATGATTTGCCTGTGTCATAGTATTTGTACTTTTGATTTTTTGAGATAACGCAAGGCTTTCTCCGTCCCGAAATAATATTGCTGATCAAGAAACTTGTCTTGAAGACCTTTTGCAGCTTCTTCTGCTGTGTAGATATTCTGGCGATAACTGGTAATCTGTACCACTACGCCGTCATCAGCTATAGGTCCAACAATAATATCATAGTCATGTATCGGCAGTTGGTTCTCGCGGTCACGGTTGGCATCTACGAACAGGAACCATTCCACGGTTGCTTTCTCAGGAAAGACTTTGACTTTTAAGTCGGAATGCAATGCGGCTTCATCGAACTCATAGATGATTAATATCGCCTTGCCTCCGAAAAGACGCGCTTTCTTGGTCGCCATACGAATAGCCGTCTCTCGCGAATCCGTGAGATAGAAACCTTTGCCAAAGTCCTTGTGATTGAGGCTGCAAGATAGATCAATCTTCTCTATATCCGTATTGGTACCGTGGAATAGTATCATGCTAGTGTTCCTCCATTTTGGCGACAAATAACGAGCATATCATCAATAGTATCGTCCATTGACTGTAAGTGCTCAACATCATAAAACTCCATTAAAAATGCAAGCGCTTTGTATTGCTGCAAATAGCGGAAAGCGGCTTGTCGTGTCATGGCAAACTTCATCGCAAATGCTTGTATCGCACTCGTCAAAAACGGAATTTCATACTTGCTCATATCGTATCCTTTGCAACTTTTGGCTGCAAAGTTACAACAATTTTTTCAAATATACAAGATTTAGACGCAAAAAAATATAATATGCTTGCAATATTTAGTTTTTGAGGCTAAAGATTGTTGTTTGCACGACAGTGCGGACGTAACTTCGAAAGGTCCCTTTAGGGTAGTTGGTCGAAGTTACATAATTTACTTTTTTGAGACATGCCCTATCCACATCCTTCTTATATAAACCCTTCACATCCGCATATAAACTTTTCTCTCTTAACCCACCTATATTTCAGTAATTTACGCGAAGCAAATATAAATCGTAGAATTTGGATATAAATGGGTTTTTGTAGTAACTTTGCACCAGATTTTGAAAGATTTAACAACTCAAAAAACGCTATTATGACAAAGAAAATTTTTATTATCGGATTGGTACTCGCAGCAGTACTTTCGATGAGCGGGTGTATGCCCGGAAGTGAGAAGTGGAACATCCACATTGCGGCGCATTGCTACATCAAAGGCGGTGGACTGCAAGAGGGTGAGAAACTGATTTTTGTCAATGGTATCCAGCGCAAGTGCTTGCGTGAATGGCAAGAACAAATGTGTAAGTATGTGGCGGTCAAGTACACTTTCCGCAAGGCAAACGGCAATCTGGACCAACGTATCATTCATCTGCTGATGACCGAACATTGCGACAGCATCATTGATTGCAGTTACGACGGCAAGGCGGAATGGGTCAAAGACGATGATCTGCTTATGCTGAGAGACATCTTTCCGCATGGTGTCTTCGGCGGCGAACGATAGTATCACCTTATAATAAATAATAATATGCAAACAAAGTATTTCGTATTGGCAGCGGCGATGGTTTGCGCCGTGTCAATGGCAGCTAACAACAAAGTTAGCGGAGTAATCAAGGACGCAGCGGACAAGACTGCGCTCGTCGGCGTCAATGTGACATTAGTTGAAAGTCAAAAGTCAAAAGGCGAAAGCACTCGCAATGTAGTATCCGGCACGGTCACGGACACATATGGAAAGTTCAGTTTGGAAGCCGAAACGGGCGAGTTCGTATTGGAGTGCTCGTACATCGGCTACGAGCCAATCGGCATGAGTTTAACTGTAAGCGGAAACATCCACCTCGGCACGATTGAGATGAACGAGGCTTCGACGGAACTGGGCGAAGTGGTCGTTGAAGGTGACGCGGTGATTCAGAAAGTGGATCGCCAGATTCTGCTGCCTAACAAAGAGCAGTTGGGGGCTTCTTCGGATGGTATGTCGCTGCTGCAGAACTTGCAGATTCCGCGTATCGTTGTGAACCCGACGGACAACACCGTCAAGACCCTCGCCAACCAAGACGTGCAGTTGCGTATCAACGGCATCGAAGCAAGCAATTCCGAGGTCATGGCAATCAACCCGAAAGATGTCATCCGTATCGAGTATCACGACCAGCCGGGTGTGCGCTTTAACGGCGCGGCGGCTGTCATCAACTACATCGTCCGTCATCGCGACACGGGCGGCAATCTGATGCTCAACGCGTCCAACGGCGTGACCATGCCCGGTTGGGGTGAGTACCATCTGTCGGGCAAGGTGAACTTCGGCAAATCGTCGTTCAGCCTCATAACGCACTACTCGCCGCGTGACGTTTATTGGACACGCACGAACGCCGAGACGTACAATTTCAGTACGGGCACAATCGAGAACCGCGAAGTGGGCGAACCGACACGTTTCAAGATGAATCCGGTAAATATCGGCTTGACATACAACTGGACGAACGGCGAGAAAAATAGGGTCCAGATTGCCTTGCGCGATAACATGCTATTTATGCCGCACTCAAAGACTAACCGCGATTCGTATCTGTATCAGGGCACGGACAGTTTTGCCATTCACGACCACGAAAGCACCCAATCCATTTCACCCTCGTTGGACATCTATTACGAGCACAACCTGCCGGACGACCATCACTTGTATTTCGACGTGGTAGGAACGTATATTAACAGTAGCAACGACCGCCGTTTTGAGCAGTTGCCTCTTGGTGAGACGGTTGCCGACGCAACGGATGTTTTGTCGCGTGTGAAAGGCAACAAATACTCACTCATCGGCGAAGCTATCTATGAAAAGGATTGGGAGAACATCGCCCTGACGGTCGGCGTACGCCACAACCAGCAATGGATGGAAAACCTGTATAATGTACAAAGGGACGATGTACAAGGTACAAAGGTTTCTATGATGACGGCGGAGACCTACGCTTTTGCGGAAGTACAGCAACGTGTCAAGCAGTTTTCGTACGCCGTGGGTATCGGAGCTATGCACACGTATATCGAGCAAGCCGGACAGAAACAGTCGAACTGGATGGCCCGTCCGCAACTGACGCTGAGTTATGATTTCGGAAAAGGTGTGTTCTGGAAATACAAAGGTTATGTCTCCGGCTACCAACCCTCGCTGTCTGCTATGTCGGACGTGGCGCAACAGATTGACAAGTACCAGATTCGGCAAGGCAATCCGAACCTCAAACCCGTCATGTTTGTTGCCAATGAGATGCAACTTTCTTGGCAGTCCAAATATGTCAATCTGAACCTTTGGGCGAACTACTCTTACGACCACAAACCGATTATGGACGAGACCTTTGAGCAGCTGATTGACGGTCAATCATACGCCGTCCGCACATACGCCAACCACCGTGGTTTTCATCGTCTGCAAGTGGCTCCAAGTGTGCAGGTGCGCGTGCTCAATAACAGCCTGATCTTCACCGTTGCGCCGTTCGCCAATTACTATGTGAGCCTTGGCAATTCCTACACGCACAAGCATTTCAATCCGGGCGTTCGCGCAAGTATCATGGGCATGTACAAGGGTTGGCAGTTTTTCGGCGAAGTGACCACGCGCTACAATAACCTCTGGGGCGAAACGCTGGAGTACGGCGAGTTCTACCATCATATCGGTGTCGGTTACAATGCCGACAAATGGGGCTTCCGTGCGATGCTGATGAACCCCTTCTCGGTCAATGGCTATAGCATCGAGACCAAAGACCTCTCCGCACTTGCTCCTAACACACAGCACGCCGAGATGCGGGATTTCCGCCAAATGCTCATTCTCAATTTCCATTGCAACCTCGATTTCGGTACCCAACGCCGCGACTCCGGCAAACGAATCAACAACGAGGACAAAGAAAATGGTATCTTGAGTGGTGCTAAATAAGTAAATGATAAAGATTATTGTACAGAAAGCGGGCCACGGCTCGCTTTTTGTTGCAAAAAAAATGACGTTCGCTTGTAAGATTTTGGCGGCTCAATCGTATTACATATAGAAAGGCATTGCAAAACAAATGACGCACGAGCAGTTTACGCAAATATATTTGCCGTTCAGCGGAAAGATGTATGCGCTTGCATACAACTTGCTCCGTAACCGTGACGAGGCGCGAGACTGCGTGCAAGATGTGTACTCCGAGTTATGGATCAAACGGGACACGATAGAACCCGACAAACCACCACTTCCGTTTGTTCTGACCATGGTACGAAACAACTGCCTCGACCGTCTCAAGTCCAGAAGTGCACAAGCAGATGACGAAACCCTTGAGACGCTTTTAGACCACAACACCGAAAATCAAATTGACGCGGCAAGTGACCTTAACGCAGTGATCCAACTGATTGAAAAACTACCTCCCGACCAGCAAACAGTGCTTCGATTACGCACGATTGACGGACTGGAAATCGAACAGATACAAGAACTGACCCATTTCAGTCGCGAAAACATTTACACCTTGCTATCGAGAGCAAGAAAAACATTAAAAGAACTGACTGCAAAACTATGACATACGATATGAAAAACGTCGTTCGAATGAAAAGAGATAAGAACATAGAACAAATCAAATCGTTACTCGCTCGTTTCTACGAGGGGCAAACGACACCGGAAGAAGAAAGGCTGCTGGCTGATTTCTTCCGTCGTGAGGATGTGCCGGAAGATTTGCAG
>Ga0247611_10006360_pt1 | contig 15197 bp, 12 predicted proteins | sample 177DNAGHGhighgp2_FD_192422 | JGI IMG/M metagenome (GOLD analysis project Ga0247611, IMG submission 192422) | Sheep rumen microbial communities from Palmerston North, Manawatu-Wanganui, New Zealand - 1770 DNA GHGhigh gp2 | ecosystem: Host-associated > Mammals > Digestive system > Stomach > Rumen...
ACCTGGTTAGGCTTAAGGCGAATGGCTCGGCCATGTTCACATTCTCGATCACCACGTCGTTCTCGAGCGGGGCACCAAAGTCGGCTGTCGTCACCACGAGATATGGGTTAAGGTCCTTGTCGTGGAGCACGCCCTTGAGCGAGCCGCCAGCAATGAAGTTGTCCTTCTGGAACTGCTCCCACAGGTCGCCAGGATATTCTACCCTGATCCAGTTGTTGTTGCCATCGGTGAGGAAGGCATACTGGTAGTCGAAGTTCTGTGGCACGTCAACCACGGCGAGGTCGTCGGCGATGCGGTAGAGCTCTCCATCCACGCCGTTCTCAAGCATGTCGGCGAGAGTGGTGGCAGGCATCTCTTGGAAGTCGCCCACCTTGGTGGCATCTACTATGGCCACGAAGATATTTCGTCCAGAGTCCTTGGTGATAACCTTAAGCTCATAGACGCCGTTCTCCACAATCAGCTCATTGAGAGGTGTCTCGCCCTGATAGTAGGGCTGGTCTCCATCAAGAGGATAGGCCAGCTGCACCGAACCTTGCAGTGCGATGTCCCAAGGGTTGTCGCCAGTTTGGTTGGCCATGATGAACTTGCCGTCGTGGTAGATGGCATACTTGATGGTGCTGTACTCCTGTGCCTTGGGGCGCACATAGAAGTAGTCGCTGTTGAGGTTGTCGAAGTTGAGCACGAGGTAGTTGTTAGGAGTGAAGTCAACCTGCTTGCCAGGAAGTGGGTTGGCACTAAGCTCCATCACGGTGTTTTGGAACTCGGTGATCTTACCCACCACGGTGTGTCCGAGCAGAGTGTGGTTGTCGAGCTCGAGAGTGCTCTCGGTGGGCAGCACGAGCTCTAGCCAGTCGCTCTGGTCGAAGGTCCAGCCTTCCATGGGCTCGGGCACGGGCTTGCCCTCGGTGTTGATCGTGAGGAATTGGCTCTCGCCGTCTTTGCCCTTAGCGAAGAGGTGCATACTCTTGTCGCCATCCCTCATCGGGGTAGTGGCTATGGTGACCACGCCGGTGATGTCGTCGCTGATGATGTACTCCTTGTCCCACTGGCCGAACCTGATGAGCTGGTCGAGGGTCATGATGTTGTCGTGAGCCATGCCCTTGAGGCCGGCGGTGGTGTAGTAGCCGCCGTTTACAAAGTCGAAGTCGGCAGTCTGGTTCTGGCCGTTGTTGCTGAAGATTACCTTAGCGGGGGTGGCATAAGAGGAGCCGCGGGTCCAGCGATACACGAGGTTGCCGCTGGCCGAGGTGCCCACCACTTCTACGAGGGCGTCGCCAGGCCAGCCATGATTGCAGAAGGTGTTAGTGCTGCTATATACCCACGCCGTTGGCGAGCCGTAGCTGTCGTTCTCGAAGTAGAAGTATAGGCCTTCGCCCACTGCACTGGCGCACGAGGGGATGGGGTCTTCCTCAACGGGAGTGACGGTGCCTTCCTCGGGAGTCTCCACTGCGGGCAGATACTGTGCATAGGTCTCGGTCTCGTTGGTGCCAGTTGACCAGTTGTCGCTGGCTGCCGGGAACTTGATGAAGACATCACTGGTGACGTCGGTCACCTCAAAGCGCTCGCTGCCGTTGCTGCTGTTGAACAGGATGGCATTGATGCTCTCCTTGCCCAGGAAGGTGCAGTAGTACCAGCTCTGGTCACCCACGGTGGTGGTGGGGAAGCCAGCCTCGGCCCACGAGCCAGTCCAGTTCCAGAAGATGTCGCCATCGCTGGTGTAAGGATATAGCTTGAGGCCGTTAGCCCAGTCGTTGCCGTTGTCGTACATAAACACGGTGATGGCCTTCACGTCGGTGGTGTGCTTGGCGTCGGCAGTCACATCGATGTAGCCGGGCTGGTAGCCCTGGTTGCCGAAGTGTGCGCCAGGATAGTAGTAGAAGTAGTAGTCGTGACCGTCTTGCAGACCGCTGATGTTAGCGCACTGGTCCTTAGCGCCAGTGATGAGGAACATCAGGCCGGCAGGCACCTCGTCGAAGTGACGCTTGTACCAGGTCTGGCCGCAGTTAGTAGCGGTCTCGGTGAGAGTCTCGCCACCTTTTTCAAAGGCGGTGGTGACAGCCTCCTCGCTAGCGTTCCATGCGTAGATGTGAGGCGCGTCGCCAGTGGTCATGTTCTTGACGTAGATGTTCACGCCGCTGCCGTGGCCGTTCTCCACAAAGTAGCTGCGAGCCACTTGCTTGATCACCTCGCCATCCTTGAGGATGCCGGCACGCAGGTAGTGGTTGCCGGTGGTGTTGAAGGTGATGGTGTTGCCGCTGGCGATGGTGGGACTGCTGGCGGTGGGCTCGGTGCCGTCGGTGGTATAGACGATGGTCACGTTGCTGTTAGAGCTGGTGATGGTGGCTGTGACGCTGCCCTCGTAGCTGCCAGTGGTCTTGTCGATGTCGAGCTGTGGATTCTCAAGGATGGGCATGTAGATGCTGGTAACATCGTTGGGCAAGCCATTCTGCACGGTGTAGAACACGTCGCTGGTGATGCCGGTGATGTCGGGAGTCTGGCTGCCGTCCCAGTTGATGATCAGGTTGACGGGCACGCTAGGCTTGGCGATTGACACATGCCACCAGTTGATGCCACCCACCTTCACTTGCTCGGTGGCGTGGGTGCCACCCCACTCGCCCAGAGGCTTGTGGGTGCCGTTCTCGTCGTCATAATAGACGTAGAAGTTGGGCGCGTTGTCGTCCTTGACGTAGAAGTTGATGCGGTCGCTCTCGCTGTCGGTCTTCACATACTTGCGGGTGACAATCGACGAAGTGGGCACATTAAAGGTGCCTATCGACACGCCCACTTTGAGCGTGGTAGTCTCGTCGAAGGTGAGGGTCGTGCTCTCGGTGATGGCAGGGCTGTTGGGATTGGGGTCGCTGCCATTGGTGGTATAAACCAGCTTGCAGTCGGGGCTTGAGGGGGCTACGTTAACGTCGATAGAGCCGGTAAAGGTGCAGCTGTTGCGGTCGATAACGGGGTAGCCGTTGATGAGGTTTTGCTTGCTGTTGTACTGAATCATGTGATAGAGGCTGCTGGTGATGCTGTAGCGAGCCACACGCTTGCCATTCTCGTCGAGATTGCTCTCCCACACTGTCTTGAAACCCTCGGGAGGGAGGGTGTCGCTCGAAGCGGCGTCGCCCAGCTGGAAGCACACCTGGCCGTTAGTGCCGGTCACTATCCACTGGATGCCGTCGTTGCCCACGAGCTCGGCAGCCGAGCGCTCACTCTCGTTGGTGATGCCGGCGGTGCGGCGAGCCTTGATGAGGGTCACGAGGATGTCGTGCCACTGTGGGTGCATGAAGTGAGGATAGAACAAGCATGGGGTGCCAGGCATCGCCAGGATGAAGGCGTTAGCCTCGACGATGTTCTTCTCCACGCGGTGGTTGTAGGGCTTGCGCGACTCCCAGTTGTAGTTAGAGCCGTCGGTGGGCAGGTCCTTGAAGGTGTCGTGGTTGTCGAGGAACGTCACGGCATAGCGCTTGAGCACGGGGTCGCTGATGAGACCCGAGTTGTTGAGGTAGCGGTAGTGGCCGTAGTTGAACGCCTCGCGGATGTCGCTCTGCAAGGGGAAGTCGAAGGCAGCACTCTGGTAGGTGCCCTCCATGTAGGTCTTGTGAATCCAGTTGGAGATGTCGTTCTTCGAGCCCCAGTACTCGCCCACGCTGAAGGTGGGGCGCAGGGTGGTGTTATACTCGGCAAAGTGCTTCTCCTCGAAGCCCATGGCGTAGTCGTAGCGGTAGCCCACATAGCCCAGGTCGTTCTTGAGGAAGTCGAGGAACTTCATCACCTTGAGCCTAGTGACAGGGCTGTGGTGGTCGATGTCGCGCGCCCACTCGCCACGGCCGCCGCAGTCGGCGTTGCCGGTGCCGCGTCCGCTCTCGTCGTCGCTGCACACGTCGTCGCTGCTCCACGAGATGTACTCACCCTCGGGGCTGAAGGTGCCCTTGTAGTACTCGGTGGGGAACTCGATGGAGTTCTTGTCGCCACTCCAGGTGCCCAGGCCGCCGCGGTGGTTGGCCACCACGTCCTCGATGGCTCCGGTGCCCTCGGCCTTGAAGGTGGAGATGAGCTCACGCAGCTCGGCCTCGGTGCCAAAGTAGGACATGGGCGTCCACACCTTGCCCTGGCTGTCGGTATAGGTCCAGGGAGTGCCGTCGGGGTTGTAGCTCAATCCGTGGTGGAAGTAGAACACAGGCACAAAACCCATGCAGTCGGGGTTGGTGATGGTGGAGCCGTCGCTGTAACCCCACGTCTGGCCGTTGCGCCAGGGCCTCACGCCGTTACGACCGCTGTTGTCGTTGCTGGTGTAGTACACCATGGTCGAGTCGGCCACTGTGGAGCCGCTCTGTGGCAGCCACAGCAGGTCGATGTAGGGGGTGATCTCACTCTTGTGAGCCAGCAGGCTGCTCCATGTGGTTACTGGCACCTGCCACTCCTCGCCAGTGGCCCATCCGGCACCATACATGGTGGCCCAGGTGTAGCCTGGCTTGTGCGTTGCTGTAGCCTCATTGTCCTGGTGGTATTGCCACGGTCCGAAGGGGCTACAGTCGGGGGTCTCTTTGTAGCTGTCCCAAAAGAAACCCTGCAGCATCACTCCGCCATAGTTGGCTGGCCAGCCCTGTGCCAGGGTGGTCAACGGCAGGAGTAACGCCATTGCGAAAATGATGTAGAATTTCCTCATAATTAGTTTGTTTTGAATTAGTTGGTTTATAAATGTGTTTTAGTATTAACGAAATGATACAATTAGCACCCAAAATTAATAAAATTATTTAATAATGTATCAAAAAAAACGATTTTTTTCAATAGGGATAATTGCGTAATCGTTTGCACGGGGCTAGAAGTTCTAGATTTTCTACATATTCTAGAAAGCGTGATGGTCACAATAATTCTTGCATTTTGCAGTTAATCTTATAGATAAATTTAGGTTATGATGCGACGTTTTTTCACGATAATTATGGCGGCGGTGGCTCTGATGGGCATGGCTGCCACAGTAGAGAATGAGTTTTTCACGATTTCTACGCCCGACGACAGCTGGTTCATGGCCAACGATGATGCGCTGCGACCCTATGGCGCGCGCGTGGATGTGACACGCCTCGATGCTCGTGGCGCCACGCTCGAGCTGGCGCGCATCGACTACATCGAGGGCGCCTTCGACCCCACACTCTACCTCCAGAAGCAGGTGGTGGGCAAGAAGGACATCTTTTGCCACTCGGCGACCCACATCACCGACATCTATGCCTCGACGTTGGCAGGTTTTGCGGCGCAAGGCGTGGGATTTAAGAAGGTGTCTAACAACTACACTTATGAGTGTGAGGCTATGGCCTTTAACGCCGGCTATGGCACCTTTCTCGTGATAACGGCTCACCGTGCTGGCGAGCCATCGCTCATTGGCCGCATTGTGGGGTCAATCAAGTGCAAGACCGATGTTACTCCCTTGAGCACCACGTCGCTAATGGTGAACGCCGCTCAAAAGGTGGTGGCAAAGCATCACCTGCCCATAGGCAACAACGAGCACCTGAGCGGTGTGGAGCTGACACCTGACACTGCCACACTAACGCTCAAGGTGACAGTGCCTTACATCACCAAGGAGAGCGTGAATGTGCCGGCCTTTGTGATGACAAAGCGCGACGCCTGGTTCAAGCAGGCTCCCGAGGCGCTGAAGTTTAACCTGCTGCTGGCTGCGGCAGTGCGTGAGCGCAAAATGCTGCGTTACCTCTATGTGGATACCAAAGGCAACGAGATAGGCACGCTGCTCATTTATCCCGAGGAATATGAGCAGGTGGATAAGCTTGAGGCTGAGCGCATAGCACGCGAGGAGGCAGCACGACAGGCTAAAGAGGAAGCCGAGAGGGCAGCTAAAGAGGCTGCCGCGCTCGCCGAACGCGAAGCTGCCGAGCGCGCGGCACAAGAGGCGGCACGCCTGGAGGCCTCCAAGCCCATCATCTATGAGGTGAAACGTGGCGACAGCCTCAACAAAATCGCCAAGCAGCATGGCGTGAGCGTGCAAGACATCAAGAACGTTAACCCCTCTATCAAAAACGACAAAATTCAGCCAGGACAAAAACTCACCATACCACGCTAATTAAGTGTTAAGAGTTAGGAGTTAAGTGTTAAGTGTTTTCTAGACATTCTAGATTTTCTAGAGATTCTAGATATTCTAGACATTCTAGATATTCTAGAGATTCTAGATATTCTAGAGATTCTAGATATTCTAGTTTTTCTAGATGTTCTAGAGGTTGCAATACCCATAATCTCAACACTGTCTTCCATAAACCATAAACGAAAAACCATAAACGAAAGACCCTAAACCATAAACGATAAACCATAAACCATTCTCGCGAGTTAAAATTCCACTCTCTCGTAGGTCTTGTTTCCGTCGTAGATGAAGTAGTGGTTTCCTGGTCCTAAGCCTTCGATGTTTTGCGTCTGGTGCTGGCTGTTGCCGGCGTTGAAGATGATGTTGATAGTGTCGTAATCCACGTCAAAGCGCTGGGTCCACCACACTGTGCCGTCGCTGGTGATGCGTGTCTCGGTCATTACTTCGCCAGGCCAGTTGCCGTTGAGAGTGGTGTTCACGCCATTGTGATACACCCATGAGTAGAGATGAGGCGCGAAGGGGCACTGCACATTGATGACGATGGCAGTCTCCTCAACAGGCGGCTGATAGCTGCCGAGCAGGATGTCGTAAAGGCGGGTAACGTCGGCGGCAGTGAGCGAGCCATCTTGGTTGACGTCGGCAAGAATTTCCAGGTCATCGTCGGGCGTCTCATTACCAAGCAGTATGTCATATATCAGCGTGATGTCGGCGGCCGTCACCACTCCGTCGAGGTTCACGTCGCCCACCACTTTCTTGGGCTCTCCCCACTGCTCGGCCAGCCAGTCGTGCTTGCTGTGCAGGAAGTCCTTGAAGGTGTCGCGGTCGTAGAGGATGTCGGCGTTGCTGTATTGAGGCCATCGCGCCGCGTCGCTCATCGTGGCATGGTAAATCTTGTTGATAAAAGCGTCGATAAAGTCGTCAAGACCGCTATAGCGCAGCAGTTCAAAGCGGTCCCAGTGCTTCTTTACAACCTCTTGGAAATGAGGGAACTTGGCAATCTCGCCAATCCACGTCTGCGTGAATGCCGGCCGGTCGTAGATAAAGCGGTCGGTGCCACGGTGGAAGGCGTTGCCAAAGTCCCACACGGGTCCAAACATGATTTTGGTGCTGTCGCCGTTGTCCTTGTGCCAGTAGCAGCTGCCGTGGAACGACTCGGTGTCGTCGAGCAGCTCCTGCACGATGTAGTAGCGCGCCAGCTCGTCAACGTCGATGTATTTCTCCCAGCCGTTGTTGCTCTTGTCATTGACATAGATTGCGGCATTAGTGGTGTTGATAAGGCCTGTGAGGTAGGTGCGTTGCTCATCGCTCAGGTGCTCGGGCGACTTGTAGGTAGAGTAGATGCTCTTGCCGTTGCCCTCGACGGTGCGCACTTGTTCCTCCTCCTGGTAGTTGTCGATTTCTACAAGCCACCCTCCAGTGATGGAGAAGCGGTCGGTCTCATAGTCGGCCTGCTCGGTGATGTCCACGCGGTCGGGATCCACGCGGATTATCTCGGTGAGCATGTAAAGGCCTATGTAGTCGCCGTTGAGCACCACCTCAAGGGGCTCTTGCGATGGTGTCCATGCCATTCCCAGGCGTCGGCTAAGCTCATATCCCACGGTGTTGCGCAGTCCGCTATAGTTGTCGTCGGCGTTAGCCATCAGTGCCCAGTGCCTGTCGCGTTTCATGCCCAGGAGTGCAGTCTTGTTCTCGAGTTTCAAGCGATAGGGCTTCTTGTCGAAGTCTATCCAGGTGTAGTTGCCTCGGCCACGTATCTGCATCAGCTCGGGCGCATCTTTGCTGCCCACATTGTCAATGCCGTCGATGCCCATGTTGTCGATGTAATACTCGGCATAGACATAGTCCTCCTTAGAGGTGATGGGCACCGCACCGTCGGTGTTGATAAACATCACTGGCAGGGTGCCAGAGTATCCCACCGAGGAGCCATTGGGGTTTCTCCATGAGCCAGAGGCCCAGTTGTTGCTGCTGGTGGGGGTGAACACCCACCCCACGGGGATGGAGAGCTCGCAGGTGGTGGTGCGCTTCTCGCCCAGCGTGTTGCTGATGCGGTCTTTCAGGTTTGGGAAGGTCTCCTGGTGCAGGCCGTCGAGAATGGAGGTCTCGGCAAAGCAGTATCGGTACATGCCCGTCACCGTCTCGGGGATGGTGATGCTCCACAGGTTGTTGCCCTCGTTGGTCATGGTCATGACATAGCTCTCGGGGTTGGAATAGCTGCCGAAGACGAATTTCACTACCGAGTATTTCGTGAGTGAGTTGTCGAAGTAGAAAGTGCCCTTGGGAATGTCGAGTGCACTGGCGCTAATCATCACGAGCAGCATAAGGGCCAGCAGGGTGTTTTTCTTAGTCATTGAGTGTAAAGGGGTTGGTTTACTAGATGTTAAGTTTAAATAGGTTGATGGCATTGCGGGTGGTGGCGGCTTCCACCTCGGCGTCGCTCACTCCCAGGTGTTGGGCAATGAAGTGGCACACGTGAGGCACAAAAGCGCTCTCGTTGCGCTTGCCGCGGTGAGGCACTGGCGCCAGGTAGGGCGAGTCAGTCTCCAGCAGCAGCCGGTCAAGCCCCACCACTGGCAGGATGTCCTTGACGTTGCTCTTCTTGAAAGTGACGATGCCGTTCACGCCAAAGTAGAAGTCGCCGCGCTGCCGCACCTGTTCCACCTCCTGGGGCGTGCCGGTGAAGCTGTGAAACACGCCTTGCGGCAGCGGTTCGCCAAAGTTGTCCATCACGCTTAATATCTCATCGAGGGCGTCGCGGCAGTGCATGATGAATGGGATGCCAAGCTTCTTGCACCAGTGCAGCTGGGTGTGGAGTGCCGCCATCTGCTGCTCACGCCACGTCTTGTCCCAATAGAGGTCGATGCCTATCTCTCCCACAGCCACCGGATGATGCTCGTCGAGCAGCGGTCGCAGGGCCGTGAGCTGCTGCTCATAGCCCTCGTCCACGTCCTCGGGGTGCAGCCCCAGGGCTATGGAAGTAGCAGTGGGGTAGGCGCGGTGCATCGCCACCACGCGTTGCACGCTCTCGAGGTTCTCGTTGGGCAGCACTATGTGTGTCACGCCAGCCTCTAGCGCCCGTGCCATCGCCAGGTCGCGGTCGTCATCAAAAGCGTCGCAATACAGGTGGCTGTGAGAGTCAATCATTTATAAGTGTTAAGTGTTAAGTGTTAAATGTTAAGTGTTAAGTGTTAAGTGTTAAGTAGGGACAATTATAAGTGTAAAGTGTTAAATGTTAAGTGTTAAGTAGGGACAAGGCGTGCCTTGTCCGTGGAGAGGATATAGGCTCTAGAATCTCTATAAAATCTAGATAGTCTAGAAAATCTAGAACTTCTAGAAAACCATTAACCATTAACTATTAACTATTAACTATTTCTCCCTATTCACCAGGTTGTTGATTACAGCCTCAAATTGCTTGTAGGCATCATATTTCATCTTGGTCTCATGCAGCAGGTCGAGGGCCTGGTGCGAGTATTTGATGATGGCGTTGCGTGCCAGGTCTTTCAGACCCAAGCTCTCGTAGAGGGCAGTCACCGCCGCAATCTTCTCTTGCTTGGGAGCGTAACGGTCGGTGAGCCAGTGGTTGAGCTCCTTGGCCTCGTTGCCGGCAGCGTGGTCGATGGCGTTGATGAGCAGGAAGGTCTTTTTGTTGTTGACGATGTCGCCGCCTATCTCCTTGCCAAAGGTGGCAGGGTCGCCCCACACGTCGAGGTAGTCGTCTTGCAGCTGGAAGGCGAGACCCAGGTTCACAGCCATGTCGTAGATGGAGTTGGCATCCTCTTCGCTGGCCTGCGCCACGATGGCTCCAGCCTTGCAGGAGCAGCCGGTGAGCACCGAGGTCTTGAGGCGTATCATCTTCATGTATTCCTCCACGGTCACGTCGTTACGGCTCTCGTAGTCCATGTCATACTGCTGACCCTCATACACCTTGATGGCGGTGTCGTTGAAAAGCTCCATCAGGGGCTTCACGAGGTGAGCATCGGCACGTGCTATGGCCTGTGCCGCCATTTGCAGCATGGTGTCGCCGCTGAGGATTGCCACGTTCTGGTCCCAGCGCTTGTGCACGGTGGGCTTGCCGCGACGCACGTCGGCGTGGTCCATCACGTCGTCGTGGATGAGCGTGAAGTTGTGAAACAGCTCAATGCCCAGTGCCACATCAATGGCATTGTTGAGGTCGCCACCCATGGCCTCGCAGGTCATCAGGGTGAGGACAGGGCGCACGCGCTTGCCACCGAGCCCCATGGTGTAAGCAATAGGCTCATAGAGGTGTGCAGGCTCCTTGGGATAGTTTATGTTGTTGATAGCCTTGTTCACAAGGTCGAGGTAGAAATTGTAGTTATGCATAGCTATGGTGTTTTAGGGTTATTAATCTTCTTCTAGTTCTTCAAACTCATCCCATTTCTCCCCTTCGGGGAGATTGGCAGGGCGCTCCACAAAGATTTCCTTTGCCAGCTCGGGGTCGTTCTCAACGAGATATTGCTTGTAGGCCTTGTTAAAGCTAGCCACGGCAATAGAGTCGTCGGCAAGCTGGAACTCGGTCTGCATGGCCTTGGCCTCGAGGATGCAGTTTTGCATCGCCAGGGTGTCGGTGTGGTCGGTTTCCACCAGTCGCTTTGCCGCCTCGGTGGCCACCTCGATAGCTTTGCCCTTGAGCTTCGAGACCTTGGGCTTGGGGGCCGGTTGCTTCTCACTCCTGCAGCCACCCATCATTAAGGCGGCTGAAATCAGAGTGATGAAAATAAGGAGTTTTGCTTTCATGTTGCAAAATTAGTGCAAACCGAGAGAAACACAAAATGAAAAACGAAGTTTTTTATTTTTAATAAAAATGAAACAAAAATGAAACATCGGGGTCTGACCCCATTGTTTCAAAACATGCAAAAAAAACTGCAAAGTGGCCAAAAATGAAACATCGGGGTCTGACCCGGTTGTTTCACTCGCCACCCAATCGTCAGTGAGTAGAACTAACGCAAATCAGAAATATCAGAATAATCCGTAGTTTAGAAAAAGAAACGCAGTTGGGTAGAGCCATTGTCCGAGAAATACATCAACTATCCAAAGGCGGCACGTAGTAATCATCTTCTTCATTTTTGTGTTCTTGAAAAAGAGAATGATACCAACGAGTCTTTAATTTCTTTTCTAAAGTTTTCTGCTTTTCTTCTTCCTGGAGCTGCTGACGAACACTTTTAAAGAAGATGATAAATATCTCTGGAGCGAGCCAGATAAGAAGAGAACCGATTAAAAGAGCTGCTTCCCATTCCCACAACAAGCCGACGATAACACCGACAACCAAAGCTACCGGTATCATCAGCAACCTCGATCCTGTGCGATATGGATAATTCTCACCTATCATTGCTACCTTAATATATTTAAATCATCACAAAGGAAATAGTCTCCGTGTCGTTAATTATTGGGGTTGGGTATTGCCGCTTATAACCCCTCTTATAAGGCTCTGGCAATGGGTCGAAGGAGAACAGGAAATTCCCCAGGTCAGTGCTCAATTCATCATGCCCATCGAGGAGGACCACGACTCTGGTCTTGTACTCGTTCTCATAACGAAACGAGTAAGTCTCCCCAACTGTGAATTGGGGAAATCGGCTGTTATTCATGCACTTACACCTCATGGCCATAATACTTGAAATATTGCTCTCCGTTATATCTTAGACTAAAACCACCACATCAAGTTTACCGCAAAGTTAAGCTTTTTTCTTGCCAAACAAAAACTTTTCCCACCCTAAACTATATTTTTAATTATAAAATGTGTATATTTGCACTTCATTAACCATAAATAAAGGAATTGCTTCATGAAGACTTCTAGACTACTACTAATCTTTTCTCTTCTTGCAACAACAATAACAGTGTTCTCTTGCAAGAACAATAACAGCGTCAAAGTATCAGACAAAGACTCTACCAAAGTTGACACACTATGGAACGAGAAAGTTCAGAATGAATTTTTCGATACACCTTTTGGTGCTTCTAAAAAAGAAGTTATAAAGAACTTTGCAAAACATGGGTTTACTTATAACAAAGTGCTAAGCAGTGAACAAAGATTAGTTTTTGATCACCAAGGTTCTAGATACTACAATTTTGGCGGAATGAGTTGGGAACTTTTGAATGTTTATATTAATGACGGGAAATTTTCAGCAATAAGCTTTTATACTCCTATTAAAGATAAGGCAGAAGCCATATCTAACTATGAAGGTATTGCTGATGTTTTATCAAAAAAATATTATTTGACATCAATTGAACCTAATGATTCAACAGTTTATGGCGTACAATGTGCATTAAGCAAATCTAACATAATTGCCCAAGTGTCATGTTATCGCTATGAGTCGATTGGAAAAGAAATTTTTTATACGGCGGAACTTTCATACGCAGACACTAATATTGAAAATGAAATTTCTGAAGAACTTTAATTTAATAACCTAAGTATAATATGAGTCTTGTAATAATTACATTAATTTTAATAGTTCTTATTTTTATTTTTGCGTATGACACCAAAGATAAAAGAAGCGCACTCAATAGTATCGGTCTGGATTTGAGTGAATCTCAAATTCAAAAATCAGAAGAACATGATTTGAACAAAAGAGCAAAATATCTTATAAGTGAGGTTAAAGCAAAACTTAACTTTCATGGCAAAATAAGTTCTGCCACTCAATTTCAACAGATATATGACTTCATTGAAGGCAATTATGAAAATTACAATAACCTAAGAGTTGTTGATAGAGCATTAGAAATACTCAAACAGAAGGTTAAAGATAATAAATCAAAATAATCATGAAACGTCTCACTTCTTTTATATTAGCTTTGTTTGCTTTATCCCTACTATCTTGTTCCAATAAAGGTAAAAGAGAAGTCAGCTATTCTGATGTAGAAATTGACTCTCTAGCAGAAAGTGATAAAATAGTTCAAGAGGCTTTGGAAGTCGCAAGATCATATCGTTCAGAGAATGATTATCTTGAAGATGATTACGAAGATGATTATTATAACAATAATGAAGATAACTACGATACAAATTCAGGCAGTAACTATGTAAATCTACATAGTGATGGCATGGGCAACGTTAGTGGTTACGATAGCAAAGGAAACTACTATCATTATCATAGTGATGGAATGGGTAATGTTTCTGGCTATGATAGCAGAGGAAACTACTACCATTCTCACACAGATAATATGGGGAACACAAGTGGCTATGACAGCCGAGGAAACTACTATCACTCACACACAGATAATATGGGGAATACAACTGGTTATGACAGCAGAGGGAACTTTTACCACTCTCATACAGACAACTTCGGTAACACCAATGGTTTTACTAGTGGTGGTAACTCATACAATGTAAATTCTAATTAATATGACCTACGACTGGGACTATAACATATCGACGGTAAAGGATGCAGACGAGTTCGCAAGATTCCTTGTTGAGGAGCTGAAGGTAGAATACAACCCGGGGGATGACTTCAGCACATATACCGATGCTGATGGCGACCCGCTCTTTGACGAGTTTGACGCTGACCTCTACAACCATATCTCGATGGACTGCTTCTATGTCTGCGACAAGGAAGGCATCGACTTCATGGATCTCATCTACGCCCATGAAGAAAGCTTGTGACCAAAACTATCAGAGATTATAAACCGTTTTGAATGCTCCCACCGGCCCACCAGTCGGTGTTTTTTTTAGGACTTCAAACTCAGCGTAGCCGCCCTCTCGCAGGGCGGTTCTGTCTTGGTTGAGCCGTTTGTCACTATGAACACCATGACCGGCGACATGGGTATTAAGCAGGTGCAGGATGATTACCAACGGCTGATGAAAACAAATCGCCCAAAAACAACGAAAGTAAAGAATTTTACTGCAAAACTTAATTTTTAAGTTAATTTATTTGGTGTGTTTGATTCTATGTCTTATCTTTGCACCGAGATAACTTATAAGTTAAGAATGAAACAGCATTATTACATAGATTTAGTTGAAGAATATTCTAACGTGAATTTCTACAGCATTCATTTAGAGGGAGAAGAACTCTCTGAATTAGAGCGCTTCTTTGAGAAATTCCCGATTGGCAGTGAATATGACGAGGATATCGATATCGTCATATCTTGGCTCGACAACATTGCTGAGCGAGGTGCGCTGGAACGCTATTTCCGTCCCGAAGGTCGTTATGGCGACGGCGTGGGCGTGATACCGATTGACATAGGCAACAAAGTGAGGCTTTATTGCCTGAGATTGTCAGATAAAATTTTGGTCTTTGGCAACGGCGGAGTGAAAGATGCACCCACTTGGGAAGAAAGCGAACAACTCGCACCCTATGTCAAACTATTGATTGACACAAGCCGCTTTATTTTTTCGAGAATTAAAGACGGCACAATAGTTTTGGTTGATAAAGAAATTGTTGGAAACTTAAACTTTAGCAGAGATGAAACGGAGTAAGGTAATTGAGGCACGCCGCCGTCACGTCAATCCTGAAGTGAAGGAACGCGTTACCCTCTCTTTTCAGATTGTTGACCGCATCCACGAAATACTTGTGGCACGAAACCTGCGGCAAAAAGACCTCGCGCTCATGCTTGGCAAGAGCGAGGCAGAGATAAGCAAATGGATGCGCGGCACACACAATTTCACTATTGATACTGTTGTGGCTATAGAAGAAGCGTTGAAGGCTCCAATTCTGCAAGTGTGCCACGAAATGGCAACTGCCTAAAAACACACTTACGTCTTTTAAGAGCTAAAGCGGTTGGTTTACCTATATGTAAATCAATCGCTTTTATTATGGCCCTATCACTTATCATTAACGGAAAGGAGGCTGCTCTGAAGAGTAACCATCCGAAAACAGCCGTCTTGCGCTGGCCTTGGTGTACCTTTGCGGTCGAAAAAAAATATGTTTAATCTGAATGAGAATAATCGTATCGTTATGGCGCATCACCCGACCGACATACGCAAGGGCGTGAACACTCTTTGCGGGCAGGTGCGCATGCTGGGTCTTGACCCGTCCGACGGCAAGGTGTATATTTCCTGACTTCGGCACTTTTTCTGCCATAAAATGGCGGTAATTGATAATCAGCAAGATAGAAAAATAATTAGGTGGCGCAGGGTGGCGCAAGCGAGAAAATGCGTATATTTGCGTCATGTATGTAC
>Ga0247611_10006361_pt1 | contig 15196 bp, 8 predicted proteins | sample 177DNAGHGhighgp2_FD_192422 | JGI IMG/M metagenome (GOLD analysis project Ga0247611, IMG submission 192422) | Sheep rumen microbial communities from Palmerston North, Manawatu-Wanganui, New Zealand - 1770 DNA GHGhigh gp2 | ecosystem: Host-associated > Mammals > Digestive system > Stomach > Rumen ...
GAGAATGTTATTCGCGCCATATCCCATGCGCAACAAGGCCCGCAAAAAGATATAGATAAACATACGGAACAGACCGACAAGCAAGATGGCAAGACCGCCATATATAAATATCCACGGGAACCGGGAGCCGTAAAGATAGCCTTCACTGAGAGGCTGGTTCGTGAAAATTTTTCCCATGAATTCGGCGCCGAACAGCGTAATGATGACCAGCACCACGCCAATAACGACCGCACGGAGCACCCGCAAAATCTGGTGCGTTCTCGACTGCAACAGCCAGGACCGGTACAGCCCGGCAAAGGCAAACAGGGTAAGCCATCCGGCATTCAGGACAAGCCCATACTGCCAGTAGCTTTCGAAGGTCTTGCTTGGGTCATACTTGTCCAAAATCCAACCACTATGGAACTGTACCCAGAACGCCAAGGCGAAACAAATCGACAAGGCGGCAAAATCCGAAAGGATTAGGAGTATTCGTTCCAAGGTAGTTGCGCGAATCATATCGTACCTTACTTATTAAGCGAGGAAGCGGATGACCTGGCTCTTCTCGACGATTTCGGGGAGCGCGTTCACCGCATCGACCGCCTTGGTAAGCTTGCTGTCGAGCGTATTCTCGGTAATGACGACGATGGAGACCTTGCCCGGATCGTTGACGTCCTTCTGGATAATGGTCTCGATAGAAATGTTGTTATCCGCAAGAATCTTCGTAATCTTGGCGAGAACGCCGCAAGCGTCACGGGACGTGAAGCGGAGGTAGTAGCGGGCACTTGTCTCGGAAATAGGAACGAGCGTTGCAGAGTTTTCGACATTGAACCAGCCCATCGGGAGCGCCTTGCGGTTGCCGTTGTCGGTAGAACGGGCCAAGGAAACGAGGTCAGCGACGACAGCAGATGCCGTCGGCAGACGGCCTGCACCGGCACCGGTCTGGAGCGTTTCGCCGAGGTTGTCGCACTGGAGATAGACGGCGTTCAAGACGCGGTTCACGCTAGCGAGCTGATGATCCAGCGGAACAAAGCACGGATGGACGCGGGCATCCACACGTTCGCCATCGCGGCGGTAAATGCCGAGCAACTTCACGCAGCAGCCAAGTTCCTTAGCGAATGCGATATCCTGTGCCGTAATCTTGGAAATACCGGAGACATAAATCTTTTCGAAATCCACGCGATGGCCGCTGCAAAGGCTAGCAAGAAGAGCGGTCTTATGGGCTGAGTCGATGCCTTCGATGTCGAAAGTCGGATCCGCTTCGGCAAAACCGAGTCTCTGAGCATCCTTCAAAACGACGTCGAAGTCAAGACCTTCATCAGCCATGCGACTCAAGATGTAGTTGCAAGTTCCGTTGATGATGCAGCTCAAGCTTTCGACCGTAGAACCGAGAAGGCCTTCCTGCAAGCTGCGAATGATAGGGATGCCACCGCCAACAGCAGCTTCGAACAGCACATGCAGGCCTTTCTTAGCGGCAAGCGGGAAAATTTCGTGACCGTACTTGGCGAGGAGAGCCTTGTTGGCAGTCACCACGTGCTTACCACTTTCGAGCGCGGCCAAAATCCACTTGCGCGGCATATTGTAGCCGCCGGCAAGTTCCACGAGCACGTCAATATCGTTACCGGCAATCATTTCGTCGGCATTGGTCGAGACCTTGTAACCTTTTGCCTTGTACGGGGCAACTTCCTCGTCGGACTTGGCGCAGATGCAGGCAAGTTCCAGTTCAACACCCAATTTTTCCTTGTATTCTGCAATCTTCTGTTCAAGAATCTGAATGACACCGCCACCAACGGTACCCGTGCCAATTAAACCAATACGCAACATATAGCGTCTCCATTTTAAATTTTACGGGGTAAATATAGCAAATTAGAAGGTTAGTCAATGGTCAATGGTAATTAGTGGTTAGTGGTTAGTGGTCAGGACTGCAAAGGCCTCTTTACTTATACACACTCACGTTGCGGATTCCGTTTCCTATCTGGAGCACGTAGCGACCGGGCGTGGGCACGTTCACGTTGATGTTCGTGCTGTTGGCCGTTCCACGAAGCACCATATTGCCCTGCATATCGAATAATGCGTACTTGGCACCAACACGGGCACCCGCCACCTGCAAAGTATTGCCTAGAACAGTCACGCTAAATTGCGGCGCGGGAGCGACATCTATGCGGTTCGTCTTGGAACTGCTCGACTTGCCCTTAGAACTGCTCGAACTAGACGTTTTCGCAGAAGAACTGGATGACTTAGCCGAAGAGCTAGACGACTTGACTGAGGAACTGGAAGATTTTACAGAACTAGAGCTGGGCTTTGCAGAAGAACTACTTGATACGCTCGAAGACGATTTTGCGGAACTTGAAGATTCTGCACTAGAACTGGACGCAATCTCAGAGGAACTCGAAATCAACGTGCTGTCGATTTTCCAACCAGCATAAAACACCTGATTTTTTGTATTACTTACATCAACCGCAGTCTTAGGAGTACCAGAACATCCTGAACTATAACAATCTCTGTCCTCATACCACCCTGTAAAAAAGTAACCATCACGTGACACGTACTGCGATTCCGGCAGATTTACCGGCACGCCTTCTTCGTAATATGTCACGTCATGTCCTTTCGCTATCTTGCCATCTTCACCAAGAACAAGAATCACACGATGTTTTGTATTTTCCAAATTCAAATGCGGAAGGATCTTCGTTCCTGGAGGGTCTTCTGCCCATGCAAACCCATCTTCGCCATTTTCCTTCGGTTTTTCGCCATCCTTTTCATACCAGCCCCGCAACGAATCAGCAACAGTACCACCCGTTAACTGATTCTCTGCAACAGCAACAAAACCACTATCTGAAATATGTGCTACAAACTGACCCGCATCAACAGGATCTGGCACGTTAATCGCCGTCATATTAGGCTGATTTAAATAGAAAGCGTTGTCAAACGAATAGTAGCCACCTTCGCCATAACCGACAAGTGACGCCCCATTCCCGTCACCCTGATTTACGACAGAAACAATTTCACCCGCATTGTAACTGTTGAGCACAACAACCTCCCCGGAAACAGATTTCATCCATCCGAGTATTCCCGCCACATTCCTAAGACCTGATACACGACCCTGATTGTAGCTGTTTACCACATAGACTTCCGGGTAGCCATAGGCTTCACCCACCAATCCACCGATATAGCTAACCCCAATAACAGTTCCCGTATTATAACATCTTTGAATATCAATTGTTCCGAAATGATAAATCCGTCCTACAAAGCCGCCACATGAGGCACTACCCGAAACCATGCTGGAATTATAAGAATTCGTTATATTCACAGAAGTCTCGTTAATTTGCCCTATAAAGCCACCTAGTTTATCATTACCTTCAACAAGTCCATGTGCAAATGAATTTGTTATAACAAAGACATCTTTTTCCATGTAGGAATCTTTTTCTTTACCCGTAACATATCCCACAAAACCACCGACATTTTCATCACCATTAAAATAGAAGTCCTCCAATTTCAGATTTTTTATGATAGCCGCACCACCATCACCCACAAAACCAACATTACTTTGTCTTACATTATTGAAATACAGCCCATAGATAAAGTGTCCATTACCGTCGAAAGCGCCCTTAAAATTTTTCATCGGGATCCACGTCCTAAACGATTTTTGAACATTCAACTCCCCTTCAGAATCAAGCACCTGCTTATTCACCACAATGTCCTGCGTCAATTTTCCGCAAGCGTTTTCCTCGCGTTCCATTCCGTTTATTCCGTTCACAATCGAAGCAAAGCCATAAAGTTCTGCCACGTTCGAAATGGCGTAACACAAGCTGTCGATTTTAGGTTTCTTTATTTGTAGCCATTGAGCATAAAGCGTTTTGTTTCCTTTGTCGTTAGGGCCTATTTTTTCAAGTTTCATATCTTTGTCCGTAGGTTTTGCCACCGAATACCAGCCATCGAACAGATATCCTTCACGTTCGACATTTGCAGGGAGTGAGAAAACCAGTCCTTCCGTATATTTTGACGGATAAACACTTGTATCCCCATCAAAAGTATGCCATGTTATAGAATGGACCCCTATGGAAACATTTACCTTTCCGCTAAAATCGGGATACTTGCCTTTACCGAAGGTTTCCTGACCCCAAACTTTATTGTATTCGTGCAAATACGTGGCCACTGTACCATTATTAAACAAAGAATCATCTGCCGTAACGACACCTTCATAAAAGGTTCCGTTGGCAACTTTCTTGTTCGCCAAATTTTCCATTTTGACACTACTATACTCGTCTGCCCCTATCAACAAATTTTCCACTTTGCCATCATGGATAATGTCTGCCGCATTATACGAATTCACTATAAAAGAAGCCACATTTTTAACATTTCCTACAAAGCCCCCAATAACACAACCAACATAACTATGGTACATTTCCAACAAAGAATCCGGCACACTTTGGGGGATAATTTTTTTGACCGTTCCCCTGTTATAGGAACTTTCTATACGCAATGTATCACTAGAAGCATCTTTCAAAGATGTTATACCGATCAACCCTCCAACACTAGACATTCCATCAACAGCACCGATATTGTAGCTTTCCTTTATAGTTCCCTGTCCGCGGCCAACAAGCCCTCCACTGTATCCTTCCCCGCCATGGACAATCCCCGAATTGTAGCATCGTTCGACAAGGAACTTTGCGCTGCCATAATTCACAGACTTATTGAAGCGCTCTTCTGTTCTAGTTCTTTCTTGCACCGCGTAACCAATCAACCCACCAACATAACGGTTTCCTCTAACCGATCCCGTATTATAAGAATTAGTCAAAGTAATGGTTGACAAGCTCCCTGCATAGCCCACAAGTCCACCCGCTCCACCAGATTCTTCAGTAGAAACGACCAAGCCGTCATTATGGCTATCCTTTATCTTAACTCCGCCACTTGCATAGCCGACCAAACCCGCAACACCATTTCCTCCTTTAGAATCAGATTTTACCGTAGCGGAACTAAAGCAATTATCTACAACTACGGAATCCCCAGCAAAAGCAGTCAAGGCTCCAACATCTAAAATGCGATAAGAATCCTTGTCTTCGACTTCGGGCATATAGAAATAGGCATCGACAATTCCCAAATTTTTTATAGAGCCATTGAAAAAGCTGAACAATCCCAGATTATACTCATTATCCACTTGGTACAGGCCCGATATCGTATGATTCTGCCCGTCAAAAGTTCCTTCAAAAGATCTTATGGATTCCCATGGTCTAAAAGGACCTTCATTGGGAGTTCCATCCGCCTTCAGCACATTCTCGTTCACCACGATGTCCTGGGTCAATTTGGCGCAATCGAGGCGTGGCGGCAAAGAATCAGCGTAATAGGTATTAAACAGTTCCGCAAATTCGTAGAGGTCGTCCGCAGTGCCGATCTGGTAACAGCCGTTTGATGAAGTTAGTGAAGCTTTTGCCGTAATAGCGAAAGACAAAACTGCCACAATAGACAAAAATGTGTGTTTCATGGTCCCTCTTTGGACATTTTTCTTAAAAATTACTGAAGAATAAAGTACAATCTTACAATTCTATACAAAAATGATACATAGAATTTAGCGATTAACGGTTGAAAAATTGCGATAAAATGTCAAAAAAAAAGTATAAGTAACACTCCTAGATTATAACCCCTAAATTACATGCCCCCAAATTCTAATCCCAAATTTTCTTTTTACTATATTATCAACCATGGAACAGGAAGCCGTAAACCCAGCAATTGGTTCGATTCTAAACGAGCAAAAGCTAAAGAACATCGTTTATCCGGTCAAACTATTCAAGGCCAGGTTGAACGAGGAGTTTTTGCGCGCGAACCGCACCCGCAAGCCATTCCTATTTATAAAGATTTATTCGCACCAGTACGACGTGCTCGGCTGGGGTCGCCCGTCGAAGATTGTCGAAAATACATGGAAAATCAGTGTCCTCACGATGTTTTCGCATTTGAGGTTCATCGACGTCCTTGGTTACCTGAGCGACAACAGCGGTATCGGCGTCATTCTCCTGAATTCGGACATGAGCACGCTAGAAGCCATCCGCAAGGAAATCCTGCACAAGCTGAATGACGCGGGACTCATCCAGGCTTTGCGCCACAAACCGAAGGCTCCTATATTCCAAGCGTACCTTTACACAGGTTATCAAGAAAAGGATAATCTCGAAATGGACTGCAAGCTGAAGGAGTTCAACAGCACTAACGGAAGTTTCTTCACGTTGAACAGGCTGAACCTTTCGGACATCTGGCAACACCCGCACAAGATTCGCTTCAGGCATATCATCAAGAGAACTGTTGATGTCACTTGTTCCTCTATCGCCCTGATTCTTCTCTCGCCACTCCTTTTGTTCTGCGCTCTAGCGGTCAAGGTCAGTGACCCGAAGGGGCCTGTCATCTTCAAGCAAACACGTGTTGGACGGAACGGTACGTTGTTTACGATGTACAAATTCCGCAGCATGTATGTCGATGCCGAAGAACGCAAAAAAGAATTGCTATCGCAGAACGAAACAGGTGGCAAGACGTTTAAGATGAAAAACGATCCGCGAATTTATCCGTTCGGCCACATTCTCCGCAAGTTCAGTCTCGACGAATTGCCACAGCTTATCAATATTCTCAAAGGCGAAATGTCTATCGTCGGCCCGCGTCCGCCCATTCCGGAAGAAGTCGCCGAATACGAACCGTGGCACCGCATGCGTCTTTCTGTGACTCCGGGTCTCACCTGCATCTGGCAGGTCAGCGGTCGCAGCAACATTCCGTTCGAAGGGCAGATGCGTCTCGACAACGACTACATCCGCCGCGACGGCAAGCTTGGCGACGATATCAAGCTCATCCTCAAGACGTTCAAGGTCGTGTTCAAAGGCGACGGAGCGTACTAATTTATTAGGGCTCAAGATTCACAAACTAATGGTCCATGACCGACGTCGGTTTCTGTGACAGACGTCACATTTCGAAGTTCAAGGAAAATCGAACATCGAATTCAAACAACACTCTTCACGTCATTCATCTGCTGACTATGGCCTACAAGCCACTACTTTTTTATCTTTCTTTTTGGTGTATGATTTAAGGAGCTTTATGAAAAAATTTTTGATTTCTACGGCATTGCTCGCCTCAAGCGCCTTTGCCGCAAACATCACGGTGAACCCCGCATCCACAGCCCAGAAGGTTGTCGGGTTTGGTGCCGGCGCCGCCTATTACCAGAGCTGGATTACCGCCATGAGTTCTTCGATGCAGAAGGACTTCTACGATACGGCGTTCACGGGCCTGAATCTTTCCTTACTCCGCATCGGTAACTGGAAGCAAGAAGACACCACAAGTATCGCAGCAGATGTCGCAATCGTCAAGGCAGGCAAGGAACGTCTCGGCAACCGCCTCAAGGTGGAAATGTCCAGTTGGTCTGCTCCGGGACGCCTCAAGCCGAGTGGAAGCGTGAACGGAAACCAGGGCCATTCCAAGAGCGACAAGTCACTCAAAAAATCAAGCAACGATCCCTACGGCAAGTATGTCTATAGCGAATTCGCTCACTGGTGGAAGACTTCTCTGCAGGCTTACGAACAGATGGGCATTATTCCCGACTATATCAGTTTGCAGAACGAACCGGACATGGAAGCCGAATACGAAGAAACCTTGTTTGAACCCACCGAAACTGGTGAAATTGCAGGCTACAAACAAGCTCTCCAAGCCGTACGCGATTCCATCAGTACGCTTGCAAACCCGCCGAAGATTCTCGGACCGGAACCGCTCGGCATCGGTTACAACAATTTCGAAAAGTATGCAAAGGCTTTCGATGACAAGAACGTTGACGGTTATGCCTACCACCTGTACCACGCAGGCGATGGCAACGACAACTCCGGCCAGAACTACCTGAATCCGGAAAACTTCCGCAAGGCGATGACTGCTATCGGCAAGAACTACGGCAGCGACAACAAGCCTATCATCATGACGGAATTTTGCACGATGGAAAACGCAGTACGTGCACAGGACATGCTCGGCCTTGCACACATCATGCAAGTCGGCTTCACCGGCGGCAAACTCAACGGCTATATCGCCTGGGAACTCTTCTGGGGCGAAGAGAACGGCCAGCTCATCGGCGTTTGCCCGGGTGAAGGCTGGAGCAGCTGCAAGGAAGCGAAACTCTACATCAACCCCGAATACCACGCCATGCGTCACTATTCGAAGTTCGTGAACCCAGGCTGGCGCGTGGTGAACACCACGAGCGACGGAAACGACCTCTACACGGTCGCATTCCGTAGTGCCGACTGCGATTCCATTACCGTTGTCGCCATCAACAAAGGTTCCGCACAGAGTTTGAATCTGTCTGTAAACGGTTACAATCCTGTTTCTGCCGTGCAGTCCGTCGAAAGCGGCGACAAGAGCAAGGCGATTACCGCAGGCGCCATCATCGACGCCCCGGCAAAGTCCATCACGACGGTCGTTTTCACCACTAGCAATACAGCAGCGCTCCAGTGCGAAGACTCCCCCATCGACGACCCCTACATCGATCCGTCGAAGCAACTTGCAGACACGCTCGTGATTGTCGATTACGCCAACGAAAGCGCCGCTAAAGGCTGGAAAAGCGATGAAACGCTCAAGGCCGTGACGTTCGAGACAACAGCCCTCGACGGCGTGAGCAAATATGTGAAGGTTCCGCTTGCGGGTTGCGCCCAAGATGACTGCGGTTATCAGCACGCCCTCTTTACGCTCCCCGATGCAGCTGCCGTCAAAGAACCGCTGACCAAGTGCAAGGAACTCGTATTTACCGTTCGCAGCATCGACAACGAAGACGCCTCCGTGAACATCGGCGGTGCAGGTGGCAGCACATGGAGCAGCTACCAGTACGGCAACACCGCTCCTGCAGGTTCCTGGGCCGATGTATCAGTCCCGCTTGACAACGAAATCGACTCGACCGGCGCCCCCTTCGGCTCCACGCAGCTTTCGTTCAACAGCGATAACGCCGGTCTCCTCATTGCAAAGATAGTCGCCGTCGGATGCGGCGGAAACACGGACGCCATCAAGGGCATGCGTACGAACTTTGCCGCGAACAACCTCAACGCCGAAGCGACCGTTTTCGACATGAACGGAAATCTTGTATGGAAGGGCCGCAAGGGCGATGCGCTCAAAGCCAACGGGACTCTCAAGCCGAGCCTCCGCCAAGGCGCCTACATTTTGAAGACCAAGGCTAACGCCCAGCGCGTTATCAAGAAGTAAATAGCACTCAGAACCTTTAGAAATGGCCTGCCCAATGGCGAGCCATTTTCAATACAAAAAAAATCCGCGGCACACAAAGCTGCGGATTCTTTTGTTTTAATTCTAACGAAGGGAGAACTAAGCCCAGTTTTCGGCCTTGAGTTCGCGGCCCCAGATTTCCTTGACCACGTCTTCGACCTTGCGGTTCTCGAAGAGCATCTGATAGACAGCTTCGACAATCGGCATTTCGACGCCGAGCTTCTTGGCAAGCGCGCGTGTACTGCGGCAAGTCGGCACGCCTTCGGCAATCATCTTCATGCCGGCGAGCACCTGGTCGAGCGTTTCGCCCTTGCCGATGTGTTCGCCCACGTAGCGGTTGCGGCTATGTTGCGAGAGGCACGTCACAATGAGGTCGCCCATGCCGGCAAGGCCGGCAAACGTTTCGGGCTTTGCACCGAGAGCCTTGCCCAAGCGGCACATTTCAGCCTGACCGCGAGTGAGAATTGCAGCGCGGGTGTTATCGCCAATCTTGAACTTGCCGCTAGCCTCGAGGCCGTAAAGCACACCGGAAGCAATGGCAATCACGTTCTTCACGGAACCGCAAAGTTCTACACCGACGATATCAGTCGAGGTATAGACGCGGAGATAAGAGCAACTCATCGCCTTCTGCACAATCCTTGCAGATTCTTCGTTCACGCAAGCGGCCACAATGGCAGTAAGCACGTGGCGGCTCACTTCTTCTGCATGAGACGGACCACTGAAAGCGACCATCTTGTCTTCGGTCAGCCAAGGCACCTTTTCGAGGATGACTTCGCTCATGAGCTGGTCCGTGCCTTCGAGAATGCCCTTCGTGGCGCAGACAACAATCGGCTCCTTACCCTTTTCAGGAGTCCAGGAACCGAGATTAGCGGCAACGCCAGCCATAAACTGAGACGGCACGACAATCAAGACCATATCACAGCCGTTCAAAGCGGCATGCATGTCGGTTGTATATTTGAAATCAGCCGGGAAAATGACACCCGGAAGTTTGTCCTTGTACTGGTGCTCGGTAGAAAGCAAATCTACTTCAGCCTGAGAATTCGTCCAAAAAGTAAGTTCGTTCTTGTTTTCGTAAACAACTTGGCCAAGCGTAAGCCCCCAGCCACCAGTACCTAAAACTGTAACTTTCATGAGCAAATATCCTTTAAATTCAATTTTTCCAATAATCTACAATATTTTATGGAATTGCGCCCGCCATTATTCAAAAAATGTAATGGAGATTTCCACCTAAAGGTGAGAAAGGCAAGTCCATTAGTTGGACTATCGCTACGCTCTAGTCCCAAATGCTGGTTTCGGTCATGTCCAAGCAAGCTTGGCCGCGACACTCAACCTACGCATTTGTTTTGCGCTTAGAGCCAAAACCGTTTTCAGTGCCATTGAGGAGGCGCTTAATGTTCGACTTGTGCTTTACGATGACGAACACCGCGACAACTAATGCCAAAATCATCTGTCCGAGGTTTACGCTCTCGAAATAGTATTCCGGGCATACATACCCGAAAATAGCGAGGATTCCGAGAAGGGCGCACCCGAAAATGCTACCAACGGACACGTACTTCGTCGTAACAGTAAGGATAATCCAAAGAGCAAAAGCCGAAAGCACCGTGAGCGGCAGAATCGCAAGGAAAACGCCGAGCGCGGCAAGCACGCCTTTACCGCCACGGAAACCGGCAAAGCAAGTAAAGCTATGACCGAGAATCACGAGGAGACCCGCGACCAGCGGAACCCAGGCGCTATAATCAGCGCCGCCAGCGGCGACTTGGGCCTCGCACATTTTCTGTGCGATAAACGGTCCAAGGAAACCTTTCAAAAGGTCCATGAAGACAACTGGCAAAGCCGGCTTCCAGCCAAGCACACGGAACGTATTCGTAAGGCCCGCATTCTTGGAACCGTAATCACGAATATCATAATCTTTACCTTTCGCGAGTTTTGCTACCCATATGGCGCTGGGGATCGACCCCAGCAAGTACGCTATTGGAAAGCTCAGTAAACTGTTCAAGTTCTTCGTCCTTTCTAAGAGTTAATTTCCTATCGAAGTTCAAGCGGAGCGGGGCGCCCTGCAGCTGGAACTCGTCATAAAACTTTTTGAGCAAGTAGCGCTTGTACGATTCATCGACAAGTTCCGGAGTGCGCGTTTCTACAGCGATGACCGGCGGTTCCACCATGACCTGGCAGGCTCGCGTAAGCATGACGACGCGGCCGTTGTGGCTCGGAGGCGCCTTCTCTTGCAAGAAGTTCGCAAAACTTTCGGCAACGCGGTCACGGCCAAGCACACGGCGGCAGTTGGCATACACGGTCTGAATCGCCTGGATGACACGGCCCACACGCTGGCCTTCCTTGGCGCTGATCGAAAGAATCGGTACAAATTCAAGCATCGGTTCGCGTTCCAGGAGGTCACGAATCATGTGGTCAAAAGACTTGTCGTTCTTGTTCGGGAGAATATCCCACTTGTTCAAAACGACAATAAGACCCTTCCCAGCCTTGCGGATTTCCGTAATGATGCGGTAATCCTGGATTTCCATGCCTCGGGTGCAATCGACGACGAGCACGGACAAATCCGAACGGCGGATGCTTTCGAGCGTGCGCATGTTGCTGAACACCTCGACTTCGTCTTCGACTTTCGCCTTCTTGCGGAGACCTGCGGTGTCCGTGACCACGAACTTTTGTCCGTCAACGATAAAATCACAGTCAATGGAATCGCGGGTTGTTCCCGGAATGTCCGAAACAACGGCACGTTCTTCGTTCAACAGGCGATTGAGGAGTGTACTCTTGCCCGCATTCGGGCGCCCGAGGATTGCAAAACGGATGGGACGTTCTTCACGACGTTCACCACGAACCGGAGTCGGCAGCACAGAAACAACTTCATCGAGCAACGAAAGACAGGCGTACCCCGTCAAAGCGCTAATCGTACGCGGCTGACCGAAGCCGAGCTTGAGGAATTCGTAACTTTCCTGGCGGTCGCCCTGCAATTCACTCTTGTTCGCAACAAGGATAACCTTTTTGTCGAGCTTGCGGATGAGGCGTGCAAACTGCTGGTCAAGCTTGGTGATGCCCACGCGGATATCCACCATGAAAAGTACGAGGTCGGACTCGTTCACGGCATTGAAAATTTGGGCGCGGACGCTATCGGCCAAGACGTCGATGGAATCATCGGGCAAAAAGCCGCCCGTATCGACAACGGTAAATTCATGTCCCTTGTAAATTGCATTTTGGTAATGACGGTCACGCGTGACGCCATCACGGTCGCTGACTACGGCGGCCCTGCGGCCAAGAATGCGGTTGAAAAGGGAGGACTTTCCGACGTTCGGTCGTCCAATTATGCACACTATAGGTAATTTCATCGAATGTAAATATAGAAATTGTGTCTAGGGGGCGTTTAGACGAGAGAACGCCGCTACGCGGCTACAGACGAAAGACGAAAGCTTTTAAAATCGTTACTATACAAGAAGGAGATTCCCACTCGGAGGCGGGAATGACAGGTTCCGGCGGGAAAGCCTCTTCCTACCGTTTACTTCCTACTGTCTACTTCCTACTGCCTACTACCCACTGTTAATTTCTTATTGCATAATTTTTTATCTAGAATAATATATCTTTGTAGTGTATTTATTTAGAGTTTTTCCCCACAGGTGGGAAGGACATACGAGGTTACTTTGGCTTCCATAAACGGAAAGACGGAAACTCTTTGCATTTTCGGGCATCCGGTTGCACACAGCAAATCGCCCGCTATGCACAACGCTTTGTTTAAAGCACTCGGCATCGATGCGGCGTATCTCCCCTACGCTCCAGAACCTGAAAATTTTGCCAAAGCCATTGAAGGCTTCAAGGCGATGAAGTTCCGCGGCGCAAACGTCACCATTCCCTACAAGACGGAATTTTTCAACGCAGACGGTTCTCCCCGCCTGGTCGATGAACTTTCGGAAATTTCGAAGTTCACCGGCAGCGTGAACACGCTCTACTGGAAGGATGGCGTTGTCGGCGGAACTCTCTGCGGTACGACGACAGACCCGTATGGTTGCGTGCGAAATCTCGAAGAGAATGGGGTCAATCCGACAGGCAAAAAGATTGCTCTACTCGGAAACGGTGGCGCAGCGCAGTCGATTGCGTTTACGCTTGTGGAACAAGGAAACGAGCTTACAATTGTTTGCCGCACCAAAGAAAAAGGCGACTCGCTCGCCGGTTCGTTGAACAAGTTTTTCCAGTCGGGCAAAGCTGGCGACAAGAATTTCAAGGATGTTCAAGTTACGACGTTTTCCGACTTTGCAAGTGTCTCCACCAATTTCGACATCATCATCAACGCCACTTCGGTCGGCATGACTCCGAACGTTGACGCATCCCCCGTTACAGACGAATGTCTGCACAAAGGCCAGGTCGTCTGCGATATCGTTTATACCCCGCCTCGCACCAAGCTTTTGCAAATGGCCGAAGCCAAGGGTTGCAAGGTGGTGACCGGCGAAGGCATGCTAGTCCACCAGGGGCTAGAAAGTTTCAAGAAATGGTTCCCGAAAGAAACCGAGAACAGAACAAACGAAGAACTCACCGCGATTATGCGCAAAGGAATGCAGGGCTAAGATGAAGAAGCATTTATACTTTACCGGATTTATGGCCAGCGGCAAGAGCCGCACAGGCCGTGCCCTCGCAGACCGTCTCGGACGCCCGTTCGTCGATACAGACAATGTCATTGTCGAACGCGCCGGGAAATCCATCAATGATATTTTTGAACAGGACGGAGAAGCCGCGTTCCGCAAGATGGAACGCGATGTGATTGCAGAAATCGCGCAGAGCGAGAAACCGTTAATCGTTTCCCTTGGCGGAGGCGCCCTAACTCAACCTGAAAACCTGAAAGTCATCCGTCAAAACGGAACCATCATTCGCCTGTGGGCAAAACCCGAAATCCTTTCGGAACGCATCGGACGCAAGAACACTCGTCCACTGCTTGCCAACCTCACGGACGAAGAACGTCTTGAGAAAATCAAGGTCATGCTCAAGGAACGCGAAAAGAACTACGCCAATGCAGATTTCAGCGTCGAAAGTTCAAACGACTGTTCCGAGGCCCATGTTTCAGAACGCATCATGCACATGCTCAAGTTCTGGGAAAGCCATGCGCTGGACGTCTATCCGAGCGAAGGCGGGCGCTACCCGATTTTCATCGGCAAGAACATCGTGCCAGATGTAGCCATCATGCTCGAAGGGCTCCGCCTCTCGCCCACATACGAATTCCTGATTTGTACAGACACGACGATTGCGAGGGAACAAAGCATAAAGCTTTCGGAACTGCGCGGCCAGGCGGGTCGCTGCCCGATTTTCAAGTTCCAGGCTGGCGAAGGCCACAAGACGCTCCACAACTTGAATCAGCTGTACAGTTTTATGCTGCATCGTGGCTACACCCGCAAAAGCTGCCTTTTGCAGTTCAGCGGCGGTGTCGTCGGTGACATGGCGGGCTTCGGAGCGGCAACATACCAACGAGGCATTCCTTTCGTACAGTTCCCGACAACGCTTCTGTCGATGGTTGATAGTTCCGTTGGCGGCAAGGTCGCCGTGAACCATGCCGAAGGCAAGAACATGATTGGCGCATTCTACCAGCCGAAAGCGGTTGTCTGCGACATTTCCGTACTGAACACGCTCCCGGCCACCGAGTACCTCGCAGGGCTTGCCGAAATCGTCAAGTACGGCGTGATTTACGACGAGGAATTCTTCACTTATCTTGAAAACAACGTCGAAAAAATCAAGGCACACGACTTTGACGTCTTGAAGCACATGATTTTCCGCAGTTGTGAGATCAAGGCCGAAGTGGTCGGCATCGACGAAAAGGAAGCCGGACTCCGCGCCATCCTCAATTACGGTCACACGTTCGGCCACGCCATCGAAAAACTGACCCATTACGAACTGTTCAGCCACGGAATAGCGGTATCGCTTGGCATGAGAGTGGCTGCACGCGCCGCAGTCCTCCTCGGAAAACTTTCGAGAGAAGACGAAATTCGCCAAAATGCGTTGCTAGACGCACTTGGTT
>Ga0247611_10006362_pt1 | contig 15196 bp, 10 predicted proteins | sample 177DNAGHGhighgp2_FD_192422 | JGI IMG/M metagenome (GOLD analysis project Ga0247611, IMG submission 192422) | Sheep rumen microbial communities from Palmerston North, Manawatu-Wanganui, New Zealand - 1770 DNA GHGhigh gp2 | ecosystem: Host-associated > Mammals > Digestive system > Stomach > Rumen...
CGTGAACACCTTCGGTACCGGCAAGATTGACGACCGCAAGATTGAAGAAATCGTCGCGAAGAACTTCGACCTCTCCCCGGCAGGCATCGAGAAGATGCTCGACTTGCGTAAGCCCGGCTACGTGGCAACCGCCGCCCTCGGCCACTTCGGCCGCACCGGCAAGCGCTTTACGTGGGAAAAGACGGACAAGGCCGCAGCGTTGAAGAAAGCAGCTAAAGTGTAGTGTTAAACTGCGCGCGTTAAACGACGCGGCATCCAGTATACAAGAAAAGCCCGGCAATGCCGGGCTTTTTCAGCAAATATTCTCCCCAGTGCCCGTACAGATTACTTCACGACGATAAAGGAACGGCGATCCACACCAGGAGCCTTCACGCGCATTACGTAGATACCCGCGGGCATGCCACGCGTAATATATGCGGTATCGCCCATGCGGGTAGGAACGACATTCATGCGGCGCACCAGTGCGCCCTTCGTGTCGAAGAGGCTCACGCGGTATTCGTCCGACGTAGCGACAAGGCCCACAGGCTTCACAATCCGCGTCTTGGACGTGTCACCCGAAGACGTATCCTTCTTTGCGGTATCTGCGACTGCGGCAGCCTTCACAAGTGTCACGTCGAACTGGTCAATATTCGGGCCGTCGTTACCCCCGACCGTCGCGAACTTTACCGCATTCTGGCCTGCCGCAAGATTCAGGAGGACTTCGGCGGTTTCCCACGTGGTCCAGGAACTTGTCGCCTTGAAGGAGGTCGTCGCCGTATCGAAGCCCGCAGTTACAGCAAGGCTGCGCGCCTCGCCCGAGCCGTTTGCAAAGTCAATATCGAACTTGTACTGACCCGCGGTATCGACGTTCACGGTCACGACGACATCGCCGCCCTTGTCAAAGTTCACGTAGCCATCGCCGTGGAATCCCGAGTTGCTGCTTTCAGAAGTGCCACCCGTAATAGCCCCCTTTTCGGCCTGGTACTGCTTGTCCGGTGTCGGAGGAGGCGGTTCCACATAGTTCGCATCGCATTCCGTGGGGCTAGCGAGAGTGGCCCCCGCATTCGCCTTCACGGCGGCTTCCACATCGCTCGCCTTGAGCATAAAGCCAGTGTAATCATAGGGCGGAGTAAAGGAGGTTCCCGTCCCCTTCGTGTTGCCCGAGCAGTTCGTAAAGATGTTGTCGATGACCTCGTTTACACCCGTACCGTTCGCATTGCCAGTATAGATCGGGTTCGACTCGTTGATGAACACGTTCCTTTCGGTACGGACCGTACACATGTGGCCCGCAGAAACTCCAAGCACATCCGTCCCGTTCGTGATGCTCGCATCGCCTGTCAGCAGGTTGTTCACCACATGCACGTTCCCATAACGGCAGCGAGGCTTACGCTGGTTTGCCGCCTTCCACCAGTTGAACATGTAGGTCACGTTCAGTTTGCCCTCGCTCACGGGTTCGTTGTCGGAACTGCCGATGAGGTTCGAGAGGTTGTGCGAACTCTTTTTCTTGTAACCGAAGATGCACCACGTGAACGTTACGTTGTCCGCACCCTTCACCACGTCGGCATTGCCGTCCTGGCCATCCCAGAATTCGCAGTGATCAATCCAGATGTTCTTCGCCTCGCCCTCGATGGTGAGGTTATCCCACGCCTGGTCAGCATTGCTTCCCGGGCCCTGGATGACAATGTTGCGGACGATGATATTCGAAGCCTTGTTCGTGATGTGGATGGGTGCCTTCAGGAGCGTCCCCGGCTTGAGGCCGATAATCGTCTTGTTCGATGCGGTAATGTTCAGGCGGCTGCCGCTTGTACCGCTCCAGCCATCCCCGAGGGTGCCATCGATATAGATAACCCGCGGCGAGGAATCCTTCGCATACTTCTGTAGGTCATTAAAAGTCTTTACCGTAATGGGGGTCGCGTTTCCGCCACCGGTTACCTCGAATGCCGTAGAGCTACGGCCCGAACGGGTCGCCCAGCCGATGGGCTTGCACTGGTCCACTGCCGCAGACGCACAAATCGTGAGCCCACACAGGACAGCTAAAATTCTGGAAGGAAGTTCAAACATCCCGCATACTCCTTGCGCCACCATGCGCTTTACTCTAAAACTACCCTTTTTCGGCCTAAAAAAGGCGAGCGCGACCTAAAAAAGCATATACATGTTGTCCATGGACAACAGCGAACAATTCGTTAGAGTACGTAGAGCGCCAAAAAGACCGTAAAAGCGGCAAAGAAGAGCGCCACAGGCACCAGGAACCAGAAGCAGATGAAACTTATCTTCAAATCGTAGAAGAACATCTTCCACCATCCACGACGCGTCTTGCAGGCTTCGGCACGGCAATCGGGGCAGATATTGCCCACTCTGTTGCGCACGCGGATAGCCATGTTGCTCTGCAAGGGGGTCATTCCCACCTTGTCGTTGAATTTCTTTTTGCATTTGGAACAGGTTGCTTGCATACCTGAAATGTAGTAAAAACAATCTGAAACACGTCATTCCGGGCTTGACCCGGAACCGCCATGACGTTCACTTCCGCTTCACGGCGATAAGCACGGTGGAGCCGAGAATCAGGATGATGCCCGCAACGAGCCTGCCCGTGAGGATTTCGCCAAAGACAAGTACGCCAATCGCCACGGCCGTCACGGGCTCGAGCGCACCGAGAATCGCCGTGGGCGTAGACCCGATAATCTTCACCGCCTTCACCATGAATATGAGCGAAAGCACCGTCGGCACGAGGCCCAACATAAAGCCCCAACCCCACGAACTCGCCTGCGTAAAGAGCGGCGGGAACCCCGAGCCGAAAATCACCGAATAGAGCAACAGGAAAACGAGGCAAAAGCAGATGGCATAGAAAGTCATCTTCACGGAGCCCATCTGCAGATTGACGCGGTTCGCCAACACCATGTATATCGCGTACGAGAGTGAAGACGCGAATACGAGCGCAAGGCCCGCCGTACTGAGGGCAACCCCGTCACCGCCGCGGTACAGGAGTGCCACGCCCGACATTGAAACAGCGATAGAAACGACGGTCCAGAGCCCGATTCTTTCCTTGAAGAATACCGCCATCAACACGGAGACTTCGAGCGGGTAAAGGAAGAGGAGCGTCGAGGCAAGCCCCGCGTCCATGTACTTGAACGAGGCGTAATAAGTCAGCGAGCTAATCGCAAAAAGAAACCCGAACATAACAAGCGCGCCGAATTCCTTGAGCGAAATCTTGAAATGCGAGCCCTTCGCGAGAACCACCGCAAAAAGGAGAAGCGCCGCCGTAAAGAAGCGGTAAAAGAGGACGCTCTCGGGAGAATAGCCCTGCGCATAGAGGTTCAGCGCACCGAGCGGGTTCGTGCCGTAACAGATGGCGGAAAGAGCCGCAAAGAGGAATCCCTTTAACGTTTTGAAATTACAAAGTAATGAACTAATTCTTTTTTCCATAATGGAATCTAGCGGTCTTCCGTGAGCAACAAGCGCCTCATATTAATGAGGCGTGGTTGCGAGAGCGAGGACCAGCCCTGAACCTGACAGCCATATTCCAGTCCGAGCGGTCTTCCGTGAGCATAAAGCGCCTCGTATCAACGAGGCGTGTATGCGAGAGCGAGGACCAGCCCTGAACCTGACAGCCATATTCTAGTCCGAGCGGTCTTATATCGCGAACTTGGTAGCGTCGGCGAGCTGCACGCTGGCGATACGAGAAATACCCTTGATTTCCTGCGTCACACCGTAGAGCATGTCGGCCTCGGCCATGGTTCGCTTGTTATGCGTCACCACGATGAACAAGGTCTGCTTGCTGAACTCGCGGAGGAGCGCCATGAAGCGGCCCACGTTGGCATCGTCAAGCGGGCCGTCGACTTCGTCCAGCACACAGTACGGAGACGGCTTTTCCATGTAGATGGCGAACAGGAGCGCCGTCGCAGTCAAGGCGTGTTCACCGCCGGAGAGCGCCTTAATACCACGCATCTTCTTTCCAGTGGGGCGCACGTTGATTTCGATGTCTGCGTCGAGGATATCCATCGGCTTGCCATTCTCGTCGAGTTTCTCCACGAGGCTCATCTTGGTTTCGCCGTTCAAGAACAGCTTACTAAACACAAACTGGAAGTTTTTCTGGATACGTTCGAACGTTTCAAGATAGCGCGTACGGGCGATATCGTCAAGCTTGGTGATGGTGCGGTCGAGCGAGGCGCGGGCACGATCCAGGTCGTCGAACTGTTTTTCGACTTCTTCCAGGCGTTTCTTCTCGTCCTCGTAGTCTTCCATCACGTTCACGTTGATGGGGCCGAGTTCCTTCACCTTCCCTCGAATCTCGCGAATTTCACGGTCGGCTTCAGGCTGCGTATATTCAACACGTTCGATATCGCCGGGTTCCTCGAGGTTCACTTCCCAATCGGCAAGCATACGTTCCTTGAGGCGGTCCACATTCGCCTGCAGAGCCTCGCGACGGCGGACAATCTCGTTCAAGTCCTTCATCTTGTCAATCATGTCGTCGCGCAGGCGGTTTACCTCGCTACGCCATTCTTCAAGGTCGCCAGACACGAGTTCATACTTTTCGCGGGCCAAATCACGCCTGTTTTCCAGTTCACGAAGCGCAGAATCCTTTTCCTGCACCTGGCCGGCAATGGCTTCCACGTCTATGCGGAGTTTCTCTATACTCTCGTTATTCTTCTCGATTCCTTCACGATACGACCTGACCGTATTCCCCAGGAATTCCATCTGATCGGCAATATTCTTGAGGCGGTTCGTATTCTGCGTGAGTTTTGCACTCTTGTCAAGGGCACTGCGTTCCAGATCGCGAACTTCTTCGTCCTTCTCACGGAACATCGTTTCCTGTTCGGCGAGTTCATCGTTCACGCGGCTATATTCGTCTTCAGCACGATTCGCGTCCACCTCGGCCTCGGCAAGTTCTGCATCGGCATTTTTGGTGCCTTCGGCCTCTTCGATTCGTGCTCGTGCACGGCCACGCTGTTCCTCAAGCTGTGCAATACGGCTTTCGCAAGAGGATATGGTATTTTTCTGGATAGCGATTGCCGCATCCCCACCATGTAGCGAATTTTCCTTCTCGCGGATATCATCCACAAGGGATTCAAGCATCTGGGTTTCTTCGGCAACGTTGTCCTGAATCCTCGCAATATCGGATTCCGCTTGGGAAATCTTCCCCTGCACATCAGCAAGCGAAGATTCTGCTTCGGCAATTTCGTTCTTACGGCTGAGCGTACCGGAAGTCGGGCTCCCCGTAGACACAAGCCCCGCGGTACGTACTGTCGCTTCGGGAGCAACAAAACACAGGTCCTCGTTTCCATAACGGGCGGAAAGTTCCAGTGCCGCATCGAGGGATTCGACAAGGATGTAGCGGGAAAGGAGCCCACCGAGCCAAGCCTTCGTCACATCGTCCGCCTGGACAAAATTCTGCATGGGGCCGATAACGCCCGCATCCTCTATGGTTCCCGTAAATGCGGGGCGTGGTTTCGACAGGAGCGCCATCAGCGCCTGGCCCACATTTTCGGACTTAAGGGCAGAAACAATTTCTGCAATGTTGTCTGCATTTTCGACAACCGTCGCCTCAAGAACGTCGCCCAGGGCATTTTCCACAAGGCCAGCATATTCTGGAGTCGCTGTAATACGTTCAGAAAGAAGTCCCTGCGTAAGGCCCGCCTTGTTTTCGGCAAGCCAGCGGCTGGCATCGGAGCCTTCGCTTGCAACGCTCTGCAACACTTCAATGCGCGCCTGGAGACCGGCTTCCTCGCTCTTCAAGGCGGCAGCCTTGGCCTGCAGTTCACGCAGTTCCACCCCGAGGGACTCGACACGTTCTTCGCGCACGGACTTCTGTTCTTGCAGATTCGTAATTTCGTTGCGCGCATTGTCCATGCCCTGCTGGATATCTGCAACCGCACGCTCGGCATCGTCCTTCTGGGAACGGAGGGCACCGAGTTCCCCATCCCAACCTTCGAGGTTCTTCTGCAGCATGTCGACTTCTGCATCCATGCGTTCAAAGCGCCCCTTGAGGGAATTCAACTTGTTGATAGCCTGCACGCGTTCGTTCGAAAGGTCCCTAGACCGCTGGCGCAGGTCGTCGAGCTTGTCACGCATCACCTGCAAGGTCTCACGTTCGCGCTCCAGGAGGGCGTTCATCTCGTCGACTTCGCTGTCGTTGCCGAGCACCGCGTTCTCTTCTTCGAGGCGTTCTTTTTCGTGAGTCAGTTCATCAATCTTACTTTCACTGCGGGTAATTTCTTCTTCGGACTTCGCATTAGAAGATTCCATAGAGGAAATCGAATCGCGCAAGCGCACGATGTCGTTGTTCAGGTTATTGAGTTCGATGGTCGCAGCCTGAACCTCGCGTTCCAAGTCGCGGTAGGCATTCTCGTCTTCGCTAATATCGAGTTTTTTCTCCTCGATCTTCGTCTGGAGCTCGGTCGCCTTAGTCTTTGACGACTCGACCTCGTGTTCCATACGGCGAGACGATGTATCGAGCGTATTCAGGCCCTCGACGAAATCCTCGTACTTATCGAGGCTGACCGAAAGGTCCAGTTCACGCAGGCGCTTGGTAAGTTTCTTGTATTCCTCGACCTTCTCAGCCTGCGTCTCGTACTGGCGCACCGAGCGGCGGGTCGCCCTCAGGTTGTCTTCCACGCGGGTCATGTCCGTCTGGACACGTTCCAGCTGGCGAACGGCCTCCTTCCTCTGCTGGCGGTACTTACTCACGCCGGCGGCCTCTTCGAAAAGCACACGGCGGTCGTCCGCCTTGTCGGAGAGAACCGCCTTGATCATGTCGGCGTTCATCTGCGAGTATGTACTGGAGCCGAGACCCGAGTCAAACAGGAGCGCATGCACATCGCGCAGGCGGCATTCCTGGTTGTTGATAAGGTATTCGCCCGAACCGTCGCGGTGCACACGGCGGGTCACTACGACCTCGGAATATTCAGAAGAGAGCGTACCGTCACTGTTGTCGATGACAATGGATACTTCGGCAAGGCTCATCGCGGCACGTTCCTCGGTACCGCTAAAGATTACGTCCTGCATCTTGCTCATGCGGAGGAGCGCCGCCCTCTGTTCGCCGAGCACCCAGCGGATGGCATCTGTAATATTCGACTTACCGCATCCGTTCGGACCCACGACGGCCGTAAGCCCCTTCGTGGGGAAGTTGATTTCAGTCCTCTGGGCGAAGGACTTGAACCCAAAAATCTTAAGCTTTGTTATCTGCACTGTAAGAAAAAAGATAGCAAGAAGATAGAACGAAATTTGTAGAAATCAGCGAAATTTCGCTACTTCACGACAATTTCAAGGGAATCCGCATCGCCACCGATTTTCAGGTAGACGCTACCGCCTTCAATCTCGATCGTCCGGTATTCACTCAGGGTGTCGCCTTCAGCATCCGTGCTATTGGTATAGTCCACACGGAAAAGGAATTCTCCGACCCAGTCCTCGCGCACCACATGGCTGCGTTCGCCAGGCAGAAGCGTCTCGGAAATCCAGGGAACAAACTTAGTTGAATCCTCACTCGACACAGAAATTCGAATGATGGAGCAGTCGTCGGTCACGTTTTGGACCTGCAGGCGTGTTTCGGAATCAAGAAACCAATGGCTAAGGCAGCCCGAAAGCACCGTACAGCAGGCAAACATCATAGCCAGGACAAGCAAACTTCTAACAGACTTTTTCATTAGTTGCCTCCCTGCGAGTCATTTGCTGGGGCCGCCTTCTCGTAGCGGACTCCCTTCGCCGTAATTGTCTTCGTCGGCGCTTCAGAAGCACCGGTATCGCCAGTAAGGGGAACCGTTTCCGCAGACTTGCTCGGGGTGTTTTTCTTCTTGACCTGCTGGGTTTCCAGCGGTGCCGCCTGACGGCCGCCCTTTGCAAACAACATATTATCGATTGCACCCAAGTTGAAGTGGAACTCCAGGATCCACGTTCCCTTCGCATGGAAAAGGTGGTCGTACTCGTAAGAGGAGTTGTAACCGATACGGAGAATGGGTAATTCAAGAGCCCAGCCAAACATCAGGTCGTCCCAATTATCTGCCACGGCACGGCGACGAACGCAGGTCGCTTCAATCCCGACAAAACGCGAAGGATCGGGATAGTACTTGATCGCGGCGGAATGGAAGCCGTCGTCGGGGAAATCAAACGTCAACTCGCCGTAAAGCCTCTGGGCGAACAGGTTCTGTTCCCACGTAAGGCGGATAAAGTCTTCATCAAAACCTTCAAGCTTACGCTTGTACATCGTCAGGTCGAAATTCGGCAGATACGTCTTGATTCCAGAAGATGCCCCGCCCAACACGGCTCGGTCCTCGAGGTCTACAGACAAGCGAAGCATATTCAGATGCGTACGGTGGAAACTCGCCTGCGCACTGAACCATCCGACACGAACGTTTGCCCAGGCGTACAGCAGCGAGTCGTTTTCAGCAGGGTAAACATCGCCGACATATTCCACATTCTGGTGCTGCATACCTGCGGCAGCAGAGAAGAGCGACGACGGGCTCGTATACGCAAAGCCCCAGGTTGTCACGGAGCGGATAAGGCCGAAGTCATTGTAATGCGGAACAAACAGGAAGTCCTCCCCATCCCAGCCGGAACGTTCAAACCACAGCAAAGCGGTCAAAATGCTCTGGTTTTCGAGCAGGTACGAGGCCATCACGGACAGGTGCTGGCGAGCAACAAAGCCTTCGTGCTCACCGAACTCGCTCCTCAGCGGAAGCTGCGTCGAAAACGGAGTGTAATTGAGCCCAGCATCGATAAACGAGCCATTCGAATAAAGGAGCATTTCCCCGACATCGCGGAGATGGTTGTCACGCATCCAGAAGCCGCCACGCGCGATGGTTTCGACATCGACCGGGTCGGCAAAAACGGTCGACGCGGCAAGTACGATTGTCGCAATAACAGTCTTTGGAAATCGAATGAACTTCATAGTTTTAAATATATAAAAGACAAGCTAAAAAACAACCAGGTCGTTCTTGTGAACAAGTTCGTCAGGCACATCTTTGCCCAAGATCTCGTGGACCTGAGCCGTTTTCTTGCGGAGAACGAGTTTCAGGGTCTCGCTGTCGAAGCCAGCAACACCACGTGCGACCGCATCACCCGACGGGCTCAGGACCTCAATCAGGTCGCCCTTGTCGAAATGCTTCTTAACCGCGCACACGCCCACGGGCAACAGGCTCGAGTGCTTTTCGCGCAACGCCTTCACACCACCTTCGTCTACCACCACGGCCCCGCGCGGAGTCGTGATAAAGCTGAGCCAGCGCTGGCGGCTGTTGAGCTTTTTCTTGGAGCCCACAAAGAGCGTTCCCTGCGCATTTTCGAAAAGCACCTGGTGCGGCAGCACCTTCATGCCGCTCGCGAGGAAGGCGTTGCAGCCGCTCTTCGTCACGTTGCGGATAGCTTCGAGTTTGCTACGCATACCGCCCGTGCTCACCGCGGAGCCCGTCTCGCCGGGCTTGCCGGCAAGGGCCAGAACGGCAGGCGTAATCTCGGGCACAAAGCGGAGCAGTCGGGCGTTCGGGTTCTTCTTCGGGTTGTCGTCGAAGAGGCCATCTTCGTCCGTGAAAATCAGAAGCAAGTCTGCATCGAGGAACAATGCAACGTCGCTCGAAAGTTTATCGTTGTCGCCCACCTTGATTTCGGCGACAGCAAGCGAATCGTTCTCGTTGATAATCGGAACAATCTTGCGCACAAGCATCGCCTTGATGGTATTCTGCAAGTTCTTGTAGCGGGTGCGGTCGCGGAAGTCATCGGCAGAAAGGAGAATCTGGCCAACAGAAAGCTGTACCCAGCGGAACATTTCACGGTAGGCATACATGAGGTCGATCTGCCCCACGGCGGCGCAGGCCTGCTTTTCGGCAAGCACCGTCGGCTTTTCCTTGTAGCCCAGCTGGCTCATGCCGGTGCCCACAGCACCACTCGTCACAATCACGACTTCCTTGCCCGCTTCCATGAGACGGGCGACGGAATCGGCAAGTTTCTGGATATAGCGGGTACGTACACCGCCCTTCTCGGAATCCACCAAAATACGGGACCCGATTTTCACCACGATGCGGCGGGACTCATCTAAAATATTCTTACGAAGTTCACTCATACAACTAAAAAATAGAATGTATCAGCGCAACAAAAAAAGTTGACGAGGAAAAACTAGCGGAAAACAGCCGTTTGGCCATTTTCAAACCGGACGATTACCGGTTTACCCTGCGCCTTGAAGTTCCCTTGCCAAGTACCATCGTAGAGATAGACTCCGTTCAAGTCAAATACGCGATACCGCATCCCCAGCACAACGGACGGCGCCATGAATGTCGCCGGATCAAAAAACCGCAAAGGTTTCTCGGAAGTATCCGCGGCAGTTTCCGAAGAATCCCCCACCGATGCCGATGTGTCCGCAAGAATCTTTTTTTGAGGGAGACGGGCAACGTCATCTTAAGAAAAATCCGGTGAACCACTCCCACCCCAAAGAATCTCTCCTTGGCATGCCGATAGCGATTCCTCGTCGCAAACCTTCTTATGGACAATTTTACGTCCCTGAATATCTCTCGATTCAGGCAAGATACGGTCCAGCAAACGTTGGGCACTATCCTTTGTCATCTTGATAATACCCCACTCCTGCCACTTCATAAACTCATAGCGCAGAACGGCCGTTATCTTGAAATCATATCCCGCAGCGGCTTCTCTTTGTTCGTCCGCGTTCAAGTATTTAAAAATCTGCGCCCTTGTGATTAACGGATTGAAAAGAACAGCGAAAGTAGTATCCATCGTAGAATAGTACGCAAGACCTCTGTCCTGCGAGCAGTTGATATAGGTCGTATCCACATTGCAAATCTTTGCAGTGTCTACTTCCAAATACCCTTTTTCGAACTGGAACTCCGTCCAAATAAGGTTTACGCTGGACCACGCCGAAACGGCGAGAAAAATGACAAAAGCGAATACCTGTTTCATACCGCTCCCCCCCCTTTTCTACACCATTTCTAAAATAATTTTTTTGTTTCTAAAAGCAAAAAAATTACGTATAAAATTATCTACAAACAAGCAAACGGATTGCGTCAAGGCGCAACTGCGGGTTCGCGACAATCTTCTTGCGGTCACCCACGTTCTTGCGGAGTTGCTTGAGTTCGGCGCTGCCCGCCGCCTTACCTCGCATGGTAAGCAAGTGGTTCATGCGCTGGTATTCCTGCTCAGTGCGGGCCTCGACTGCGTTTGCAGCCTTATCGGCATATTCCTTAGCAAAGCCACTTACCGCCTTCTTCGCAAGCGCAAGGCCTTCCTTCGCGAAGTAACGCAGTGTTGCATCGACGGCCTTGTTGCCCTGCGGCACGTTCACGTCGCGAAGTTCGGCCTTCGACAGCGCCTCGAGATGTTCAGACTGGTCTACGCCCGCGGCATCGACAAGCGCGCACACGTAGCGCGGGCCCACGATATCGGAAACGCCCCATTCTTCGGGCACGGGCAGTTCCACCACGAAGTCGTACTGCATCATAAGCCCGCGCAGGCCGGAATTCGGCCAAATGCAGCAGGCCACGTTCCCGTGGTTCACGCCCGTTTCAAAGTCAATCATACCCTGCGAAAGCGGGTGTTCGAGGCTCAGGAAATCCACCTCGTCGTGCACCATCGCCACATCGCGGTCGAACGTCGCCGTTAGGCAGATATTGTCGGAGCCCTGCTCGTCCTCCTCGTTCTGTGCGGCGACAAGCCCACGGCTCGGCATTCCGGCGATAGAGCCTTCCTCGATCTGCGGGCCCTGCGTAATCACACAGCAGCCAGCAATTGCACTGGCATCGACATCGAGACCGCGAGCATGCAGGGATTCCAGGAGCAAGTCCTTCAGTTCCTTCTGCGAATCGATACGGAGGATTTCGTCGATAATTTCCTTCGCCTTCTCGGGGTTGCGGGAATTGTATTCGAGCAGGCGGTCGCGCCCCTTCTCAATATTCTTGCGCATCGCCTCGCAATCCTTGCGGACCTGCGGAATGACGTTCTCGACAAAATTCTCAAGCCCGTGTCTCGGGTCGGCAAGAGCTTCAATCAGGCTATCCGTGTACTTGAGGAAAAGTTCGCCACCGCTCATGAGGGGCGCACCAAAAGCATTCAAGCCGTCGTTATACCAGCGGAACATCACCTCTTGCCCGGAACCCTTCACGTAAGGAACGTGCACAATGATGTCTTCGGTCTGGCCGATGCGGTCCAATCGCCCAATGCGCTGTTCCACAAGCGCCGCATCGAGCGGGAGGTCGAACAGCACCAGATGGTGCGAGAACTGGAAGTTGCGGCCTTCGGAACCGATTTCGGAGGCGATAAGCAGGTTCGCGCCGTTCGGCTTGCTGAAGTTTGCCGCAGCCTTGTCGCGGGCCATAATGGTCATTTCTTCGTGGAACATCGAGAACGCGCCCTCGCCCAGGTAATCGGTGAGGATCGTTTCCAGCGCAAGCACGACTTCGATGGATTCGCAAATGAGGAGAATCTTGTCGTTGCGGTGTTCCTTCAAGAATTCCTTGAGCCACACGATGCGTTCGTCGAGTTCCCAGCCGTCGGAATAGCGCGTGCAGAGCAGGCCGTTTTCCTGAATGTCCGTAGAAGCATCCAAGTCGTTTTCGGCTGCTGCCTCCACCATTTCGCGGTACCTCGGGTTCGGTTCGAGGCAAATTTCGTCGAGTTTGCGCTTCGGGAATCCGCCTACGCCCTTACGGGTATTGCGGAACACCACGGAACCCGTGCCCATGCCGTCCACAATACGGCGAATCCATTCGCCCGCAGTCATGGACTTCGAGTTTTCCTGTTCGAGCCAGGGACGGATCTTCGAATTCTTCGGGACACTGTCATACAGGTCTTCCCAGCTCATCCGGTGATTCGGGTCCGTCGGGAGCTTGGAGAGGTCGTTCACCAGCTTGCGGTATTCTTCCTGTTCCTTGATAAAGGCGTTGTAGTCGGCAAAGCGCGCCGGGTCTAGCATCTTCAAGCGGTTGAACTGGCTTTCGGGGTGCAACTGCAGCGGTGTACCCGTCAAAAGCAGCACGCCCTTGGAGCGAGCAAGCACCGCATTCGCGAGCATGTATTCGTGGCTCGTAAAGCCGTCTTCGCAAACGAGGTGGTGCGCCTCGTCAATAATCGTCATGTCCCAGTTCGTCTTGAGCAAGTCCTCGATAAGGGCGGGTTGGCCCATGAGAAAATCAATCGCCACGATGATGTTGTTGCTCTGCAAGAAGGGATTGGGCTTTTCCTCATCCTTCCCGACACCGACAAAAAGACCACGGATAAAACCTTCGTCGACCAGCGTAAAGAGCTGGTTGAAGCGGCGCTTCATCTCGACCATCCACTGGTGCTTGAGCGTCTCGGGCACAATGATGAGCGTACGGGAAACACGGCCTCGCATACTCAGCGCATGCCAGATCATGCCCGCCTCGATCGTCTTTCCGAGACCGACTTCGTCACTCAGCATAAGGCGAGGAAGCGTAGATTCGCTACAGGCACGGTAGCACAGGTAATACTGGTGCGGGATCATGCTCACACGCGGGCCAATCATGCCTCGCACAGGCGAAGACTTCCACATGCACGAAAGTTCCATCGCACGGCGGCGACGTTCAAATGCCTTCGAGGACACGTCTGCGGCATTCCCCGTCGGGGAACCATCGGATTTCTGGGACTTGCCAATACTCGTCAAGGCACGGAACAAGTCAGAAGGCCTCGCCATCTGCTTTGCGGTAAGGTCGGCCTCCTTCATTTCGCGGCCACCACGACCAACGTAGACAACCAAGTCATCTACCTCGCGGAGGCTTTCTACAGCGAAAGATACGCCCTTGTCGTTCTTGACGGTCTCGCCCGGCTGTAAAATGAACCTGTCGACTGGAGCGTTATCCGTGCGGTAAAGACGCACCTCCCCCACAAGCGGAAATAAAAACTTGACTGTACGGCCCTGAACCTCGGAAACAACTCCAAGACCCAATTCCGGCTCTGACTGGCTAACGAAACGTTGCCCCGGCTTATACATTTTCATGCCTCCAAATTTAGTAAAAAACAGCAAGACAGGGCCTTTTTTTCTATCTTTGACTCACGTATGAAGTGGTTCTTTATTGACGAAAGCATTACCGATGGAGAGCGGAGGCAAGGTCCCTATTCCATCGAAGAAATCCGCGACTTTGTCAAGCAGGGTAAAATCATCGACGAGACCCTAGTCTGGCATAGCGGCATGGAGAACTGGATTTCATGGAAAGAAGCTAGCGAGAAACTCGAGAAGGACTCCTTCGGTATCCAGCCCGAACAAGAAGAAATCCTCGAAAGCACCATCAAGGCGCTCGAGGAGATGATTGAGGCCAACAAGCAGAAAAAGATGTTTGCAGGCTTCCTTATCCGTGCCCTAGCCTTCATTACAGACAACTTCATCCTAGGAATTATCGGCGGAATCGTACTTTTTGTTCTCACTCAGGCGGGAATTTACGACCTAGATGCAATCCAGCAGGCGACAGGCACCTATCTTCAAGACCCGATGTCGGCAGAATCGATGAACAAGCTAATGGAAGCCCCCGGAATGGGTTCGCTGCTGAGCATCTGGAGTGTAATACAGGCCATATACTTCATTGTTTTCCATGCCGTATTTTCAGCAACACCCGGCAAGATGCTCCTCCACATCCACGTAGAGACAGTGGAAGGAAACAAGCTTACCTGGGGAGCCTCGATTGCGCGCTACCTTTGCAGCATCATTACACAGTTCACCCTAATTCTCTACGGGCTCGGTTACCTAGTTGTCTGCGTCGACCCCAAGCGCCGTGCCCTGCATGACTGGATTGCCCGAACCTTCGTCGTATTCGACACCCCGAAAGTGAAACGCAAATCCGGCCCCGAAGAAACTAGTAACTAGAAACTAATAACTACCAACTAAAAATATGTACCAGTTTATCGTTCCGCAAGTCAAGAAGCCCCTGGACGGGGAAGTAGAAATTTCCGGTGCGAAGAACGCCGTGCTTGCCGTGATGGCAGCAGCCCTCCTCGCCGACGGAGTCTCCGAAATAACGAACGTCCCTCACCTGAAGGATATGAAGACGATGAGCGACGTGTTGCGCGTCATTGGTTGCCGCATCAGCGGAGAAGCTCATTGCCTAAGGATTGACACCCGCGGCGCCGACCACCTGGAAGCGCCCTACGAACTCGTGAAGACCATGCGCGCAAGCTTTTACGTGCTCGGCCCTCTCGTCGCCCGCTTCGGCCGCTGCCGCGTCTCGCTCCCCGGCGGATGCGCCTGGGGCCCGCGCCCTGTCGACTTGCACCTGAAGGGGCT
>Ga0247611_10006363_pt1 | contig 15194 bp, 12 predicted proteins | sample 177DNAGHGhighgp2_FD_192422 | JGI IMG/M metagenome (GOLD analysis project Ga0247611, IMG submission 192422) | Sheep rumen microbial communities from Palmerston North, Manawatu-Wanganui, New Zealand - 1770 DNA GHGhigh gp2 | ecosystem: Host-associated > Mammals > Digestive system > Stomach > Rumen...
GGAATATAAATCGGTTAATTAATTCAAAGCCCCTTCTGAATTAATTCATTGCCCTTTCTGAATTAATTCACCATTTTTTGGCAATGAGAGTTCGCATACCTGCAGAAAGTAGTCCATATACAAAAAAAATCTGCTGTTTGTCGGCATTAACTACGACAAGCAGCAGAAAATTCACTCATGCAAAATTGAGCAACTGTAATTTCACATTTTTGCTTGCAGTTCAAGCACAATCTCATCTACTATATAGGCATCGCTCCTATTATGAAGATGATATTCCAGATTACTTAAACAACGATATACCTCAGATGTATAAAACAAATCCAGTGCATGTACATGACTAATTCGCAATGTCTTAGCCAAAAGCGACACGACCCTTGCAAACTTCATCTGCAACAGTGTTTCATTTATCAACGGATTCTTAACCATGTTGTTCCTCCTTTCCGAGACTTATCGAATCTATAAACTGTAGATGGTTATCAACTATCTTCTGGTTCAGGATGCAAATCTGATTGTTCGGCTTCTCATACTTAAGTCTGTCCAATGCTTCCTCTTTGGAGATCAGATTTGCCTCATAAAGTTCTATGGTATTAAAAACACGATCATTAGCTATACCACCCTCTATTATATCGTAGTTTTGCCAATCAATACCACCTCGACGATTACTTACAACAAAATCTAACCATTCAGAATCATAGGCATCGAACTTTTTATACCTATAGTTTCCAACAATAATAGATTCGATGTCTAAGTCATATTTATTCAGGATATTAGGCTTACCACCATTTACTGGCCTAGTAGCCCATGATATAGCCTGTTGTTCCAAGTCGGTAACATAGAATCCCTGGCCGAAATCAAGATTCCGTCTGCCAGCGCCAACCAGTGGAGCATCTACGATTACAGTTGAGCCATGATATACCCTCATAATAACGATTCAAATTATCTGTTTATGAATTCTGGATTTTTTTGTTTCAGAAACGATAGTACCTCATCAACAATATATTCCTTACTTTGCGTATGAAGAGTTGGGTAACTGGGGTACAAAAATTCTTCAACAGCATTCAGCCGTTTCATCTCCCTGTATAATTCGTCTCCAGAGATTCCAAGCCGCATAGCAGTATTTTCTATACAAAACACCACAAATTCCGTTGCCCTGTCAGTTGTTTCCATATCTTATACTTATTTGTACGTCTGCAAAGATATATATTATTTCCAACCCCACCAACTAAAAACTAAAAAAAAATACTTCATAACAATAAAAAAGTTCTATCTATATACAAAAAATCTGCTGCTTGTCGTTGAGGCTGTTGACGATTTTTTCAAATCCCTCTACCTCCTGTACTTCATCAAGGATGACGTAGTAAGACGAACCATCAGAGGATATCCGGCTATGTAGATATGATCTTTACTTCTCCGTTATCTTTCCTGTCAATCAGTTGACGAAGATAGGTCTCTCTTTGTAAGTATTGTGCCATCTTATTCGGAATTTTCTGCAAATTTACAATGAATTCCGAAAAAGCGATAGCCTACAGACGATGATAGGCTATCGCTAAATCTCTTCGAGAGATAACGTTATTAAATTGAGATGGTATGATCCAAAATCAGATGCTGGCAAAGATGCCACTTTTGTTTCTAACTCTGAAAGACTAAGTTTTTTAGGGTTCCTTTTAATTTCGGCAGCAATACCAGTGTGCTCAAATTCATTGAGGGCAATCATATCTATCTCATTCTCACCTTTACGATTCCACCAATTCCCCACTATTGTATATTGCCCCGATTCCATAGCTTGTTGTTGAAAGAACTGTTCAAGTGTACGCCCTGTAAACTGTTCATAACCTTTCCCCATATTCTGTCGCAACAAGGAAAGTTGCTGGCGTTCCACAAGTGCCTGATATGGCCACACAAAGCGGAACCAGAAACGTAGGAACTGGTCGGAAATCTCGTAAGCACTGGTTTTGCTGTTAGGTTTGGCCAGTAGGGGTTTTAGGCGTGAGATGATGTTATAGTTATTTTCCAGATTTTGGATGAAAGTACCCATATCCTTTTGCATTGCGCCGTCTATATCCGAACGTCTGGTCATACCTCCCGCTATCAGCTGGAGAATAAACTTCATAATATAAATCTGGATTTATATAAATTGTCATTTATATTTCTGCTGCAAAGTAACAAAAAAAACTTCATATCTCCAAATATTATGGCTATTTTTTAATGGTTTACCCCACATTTGGACGAAAACCAGTTAAATTAGCGATAGCCTATTAGTCCACGGAAGATAGGTCTCTCTTTGTAAGTATTGTGCCATCTTATTCGGAATTTTCTGCAAATTTACAATAAATTCCGAAAAAGCGATAGCCTATATTCGCCTATAGGCTATCGCTTTTTTGATTTTGTAGCCTTGATGGTACAAAATCAAAAATCGTACGGAACATTTGGTTATATTCGGCAAAATGATTACCTTTGCACTACAAATATGGATAACTGACAAATGAAAAGGCTATTATATATTATTATAGGTATATTACTCCTTAGCTGCTCCAAACAAGGTGATGAAGCTGAACGCATGAATCATCAACTGCAAAAACTCCAGGCTCAAAACAAAGCCTACATTCCGTTCACCTCCGACTCTATCGCAAAGCAGCTTACCAAGTATTACGATACCCACGGCACCACCAATGAGCAAGCAACTGCTCATTACTTGTTAGGCTGTGTGTATCGCGACCTTGGCGAGGTACCTCATGCTACCGACTGTATGCTTACAGCCATCGAATGCGCCGATACTACAAAAAGCGATTGCGATTATAACTTGTTAAGCACGATATACGGTCAACTTGCAGAATTATATCACAACCAACTATTACTCACAAACGAGATTCATGCCCGAAGTCTTTCTGCAAAATATGCAGCAAAAGCTAATAGTCCCTTTTACGTAGCGTATGAGCATGTTAACATAGCAAACGCCTACATTTTATTAAACAAGACAGATAGTGCTGAGTTATTATTAAAGCAATCAAAAAAATGGTTCTTAACTCATGGTTATACTCAAGATGCCCTTTCTGCTTCGAAATCACTTATCCACATTTATACCAACGAGCATAAGAACTACAGCGAAACCCAAAAACTCATTGATGAATTTGAGGCATTATCAAACTGGTTTGATGCAAACCACAACCTGCCGCCCCACAAGCGTTTTTTCTATTATTACAAAGGTAGCTACTACCTTCATTGCCAACAGTTAGACTCTGCCGAATACTATTTCCGCAAAATGAGCCATAAAGAGATGTCGTATACCACAAAAGATGCTATGTACAAAGGGTTGCTGGAGGTATATCAGAACAAGCGCAATGCTGACTCTGTACTTAAATATTCACAGTTATATTGCAATGCCAACGATTCGTCCATTGCCAAACGTGATCATGAATCAACTGCCCAGATAGCAGCATTATTTAATTACAACCATTATAAACACGAAGCCATCGGCTATGAAGCTATGGCCAATAAGTATAAATGGTTATTAAATATCTCTGTGCCTGTTTCTATGATAATTATCTTTTTAATCATTCTAAAATACAGAAAGGCCAAAGAAACAAAACAGCACCTGAAAGCAGAATACGCCAACCTTTCAAGTGAATATAATAAGAATCTGGAAACACTACAGCTTTTAAAAGAATCGCACCAAAGTGCCATCACTGCTATCGAGCAAGAGAACGAAGGATTAAAGGCACGAATAGAGGGGCTTAGAAAACATAACGTTATAAAAGAACAGGTATCGATTTCCAAAACAATTGCCGAAACCGATATTGTAAAACGAATAAACGACATTTTAAATCACCCAACAGCAAAAATGAGTGATGAGGATTGGCTATCGCTATCAGATATGATAGGCGAATACTATCCATCATTGTTACACGATCTGAATAGAATTCCCAAAATCACGCAACAAGAAATGCGCACCTGCATCCTATTATGCCTCTCACTAAGAGAAAGTGACATTGCTGTGCTTTTAGAGACTTCTACGCAAAGAATCACTAATGTAAAATCATCACTAAACTCTAAGTTATTTAAAGATAACTCAGCACGTACATTATTCAAAAACCTGACCTCACAATACGACATCTACACATTATAGCACAGCAATGTGTATTAATGTGTATTTTTTCTTTATTTGCGTAAGTTCCAGTATTACAAAAGCTTACGCACATTTTACCATACACAACCGGACATAGGTAATGTTCATGTGTATTTTTTATCCGCATGTATTTCGTTCGTATCCCCCAAAGTGCATAATTTTGCAGATAAAATTTAAATGACCTATCATCGTCAATAGGCTATCGCTATTAACATTATAACAACTACCAAAGAATGACAAAGAAAACAGTAATCGTATTTCTGTCACTTATGCTAGGAATTGCCAGTAAAGGATACAATGCTAGTGACATATCAAAGCAGATTATTAGAGAGGTAGAGCCCATCTCTCCACAAGCAGACGTATTGAAGAAATTCGGCGAATATCCCATGGATTATTCCACTGGCGTTCCTAACATATCCATTCCACTATATGAAATAAAGGTTGGTAGCTATACCCTTCCAATCTCTATTAGCTATCATGCATCAGGTATCAAGGTTCAAGATGTATCAAGCCCCATTGGATTGGGATGGGCACTGATTGCTGGTGGCAGTATCATCAGGCAGATAAAAGGGGCTGTAGACAAAGGAACTCTTGTGCTGAAAAGCGAAGCTGATGTTATTTCCAACTTTAACAGAGGGGTTTTTACGAGTGAAGGATGCGCGTATCTTGCAGCCGAGCACAGGCTTGACACGGAGTCGGATAGATATTCTTACAACTTTAATGGCAAGAATGGTATTTTCAGATACGACATAAACGATATGTCAATAAAGACCATTCCTTACACTCCCCTAAGAATTGAGAAAAGCGGTAGTGGGTATATGATTACAGATACAGATGGAGTAAGATACTATTTCCTGGCAGAAGAAAAAAGTAGGGGCGACTTTACTTATGGTGGGGATAGGAATACGTCCGCATGGTATCTTACAAAAATTGTATTAGCCGAACGCAAGGACAGTATAGAACTTACGTATAGACAGGATAAGGACTATTACGCCCAATTCTCTTCAGATTATATACACCAGGGTGCTCGTTATTATTTCTCTGCAGGCGAATGGAATGACTCATGGGGAAGGACGTCTGACAATGTCGTTGATAACAATAGTGCTATGCACACAACAGAATCATCAAATATGATTTTAACAAGGATTACTTGGAGAGGTAACCATATTGACTTTTCGTATACTAACGACCGTGAGGATTGTCTCCGCTATAAAGGAGGCAAGTTGCTACCAAGGCTAACCAGCGTGACAGTCTACAACAATATAAGTAGCTTAATTAAGCAGATCACTTTCGACAATCAGCATTACACTGGCAGCAGCAATCTTTGTAAGCGTATGTTTCTGAAGGGTGTAACTTTTTCAGGTGCGTTCTCTTCAACAAACGACGAAAAATATTCTTTTACCTATAACAGCACAGAATTACCCAACTATTTTAATTTCAGTTTTAATGCACCTAGCGAGAAGGATACGGGATGTCACGAAGATTATTGGGGGTATTATAACGGATCCAGTAGTGACTTCTGGACACCTAAGGAGTGTATGCCACTTACCTTTAAAGAGAAAGGTGCAAACCGCTCGGTTGTAGAAAAATTCGCAAAAGCAGGGATTATTGAACGTATAACGTATCCTACAGGCGGTTACACATTATTTGATTTCGAATCCAATAGGCTTGACAATGGGACCCTTTGGGGTGGATTACGCATAAAAACTATTCGAACATATGATAGTGATGCGACTTTGATAGGACAGAAAAGTTATAATTACAAAGGTGCGCATAAATCCATTGATAATATTACGAATCTTTATCGCTTTGATTGTGATTATATCTATCAAGTGAACTATTTCGAGGAACATTATGGCAACCGGTATATCTTCCATGATGGGTTCTCCACGCACCACGTTTCCGTCAGCCAGCCACTCTTGCCACTAACAGCAGACTATGGCTTTCCCATATATTATACTGATATTACTGAATATTTTGGAGATTCGAAGAACAACCTTGGAAAGGCAATTTACAGCTATGAGGAGTCGCGAACAAGCGACTATAACAAATTTGACGATATTGCTGACCAAATTTGCAACGAACCTATACGTATTTACTCTAAGACTTACAATATTGACCATGGTAATATAACCACTCTGCTCAACAACAAGAAGGTTTACAAGAAAGCGGGTAATGAATATCTTTTGGACTACTCTGAGGATTACAACTACGAAGAGGTTAGTCTTGACACTTTCCTCGTAGGTGTTACATTCAAGCAACGCTATGTACATGTAAGCCTAAATCCGGTTCCATGCCCTCCAACAATCGAACTTCACGACCTCGATCATTTTAATTCCATCTATGCCTATTACGATGTGATGGGGATGCCTTCCTATAAACGTATAGCCAGCAAAACGGTGAAAGACTATGGGGCCAAAGTAACTACCACTACAACTTACACTTACGACAGACAGGGACGAACTCTCGCCCCAAAGACTGAAAGAGTCACTTCACCTTCAGGCGACTATTACGAGATAAAATATGACTATCCATTTGACCTGCCTGGCTACGACGAGATGAGGTCAGCCAATCTCCTGTTGCCAATTCAGACCAAGACCTATCGAAACGGTCAACTTGCTGAAACAACTAAGAAAACTTACGCTCAACAAAATGGCATTTTTGTTAATACATCAATAATGGCAGCCAAAGGCGGCAACCCGCTATATGAGACAGACCGCTTTGAGTACGATAACTATGGGAACTTGATATGCGCAACTAAAAATGGTACAGATAAAGTGGGGTTTGTTTGGAGTTACCAACAGATGTATCCAGTTGCCAAGGTTGAAGGCCTGAGTAGTAACGACATCAAGGCTTCTGTCAGTACCATTATATCTCCTAAGATTTTTTCCGACGAGCAAAACCCCTCAATCGCAACCATAAACAATATCGTAAAAGCTCTAAACAATGCTGGCGGCTTATGTACCGCCTATAGACACGTTCCTTTAAAAGGACTGAATATGATACAGACTCATAGGGGAGAGAATACCTATTATAATTATAATAGCATGAATATGCTGGCAAATATAAAGGACCATAACAGTCGCACCATAGAGAGTTACATATACAACTATGGAACTCAAAATTATGTAAACAGGCGGATAATGACGAACTCTTCCGGTTTATCATATCGCGAAACGACTGATTTTTACGATGGATTGGGACGTAAAACAGAAACTGTTGGCAAAGGGCAAGCGCCAAATGGAAATGACATCGTGACGATGACCGAATACGATGCCATCAACCGCCCGGTTAAAGAGTGGCTACCAACAGCTTTTACAGGTACCGGCAGTTATGTAGGATATAACACGTTCATAAATGCTCCACGCGATTATTATGGAAACGACGCCCGACCTTTCAGTCAGACTGAATATAATGGTATTACGGCTGACAGATTCCTGAACAAATACGGTCCTGGTGAACATTGGCATAGCGCCGCCAGATACATCGGCCAAGAATATACATCTAATGCCTCATCAGCACCATACGACTGCCTCAGATTTACTGTTGAAAACGATGGTTTGGCGTTTAAATGCAATGGTAATTTTCAAGATAATGAACTTTATGTAATTAAAACTACAGATGAGGATAATCACATAAGTTACACATTTACCGATAAAGAAGGCCATCTGGTATTAGAGAGAAAAACAGAAGGAACTCAAAAGTATGATACCTATTATATTTATGATATTTATGGCAATCTCTGTTTTGTGCTTCCACCTGCAGCAAGTGATGTTGTCAAGACTCCTGGCGAATCTTATTCAATTGATACGGACGAGATACTCCAGAAGTTTGCCTATCATTATTTGTTTGACCATCGCAATAGATGTGTTGCGAAGAAGTTACCTGGATGTGCAACTATAAAATACGTGTACGACAATGCCGACCGCCTTATTTTCAGCCAAGACGGTAATCAGAGAGGTTCGCAATGGACATTTCATCTTTACGACAAATTTGGCAGAGAAGTCGTTGTGGGCACAACACCTACAGACAAAATCCCTAAACTTGCAAGTATGGCAGTAGTTGCTACTTATACAGGTAATGGGGGCCTAAAAGGCTACACCTGCCCACTCAACTTATCCAATCCCAGCCTATTGTCGGTTAACTATTATGACTCATATAATTTTCTTAAGGATTATAATCTTACGTCAACTCTTGGATATAAGAATTCTTCTTATTGCGACATACCCTTCCCAAGCAACGAAACTCCTGAAGCACGAGGTCTGCTTACCGGAAGTTGGACAGCATTCTTGGGAGATATTCCGCAAGGTTCCTTCTCAACCTATTATTATGGCGAACGGGAACGATTGGTTCAAAAGCACTTGAGTAACGCTTTAGGCGGTTATGATAGCGAATATTATTGTTACGACTTTACGGGTATGGTTAGCTCAAAGAAGCATATACATTCTACAGCAAGTACCTCTCAAACCGAATTGTATTCGTATAAATACGACCATGCCGGCCGACTCCTGACCACCATGTATCAGCTAAACTCCAACAGCGAAGTGGTGCTTCACCAGAATACTTACGATGAACTTGGCCGTCTGATAAGCAGGACTAATGGTGGTAACAGCAATTTGACGGAAGCATATACCTATAATGTGCGTTCCTGGCCAACAACTATCTCTGCTGGCTCACTCTTTAGCGAGACTCTTTACTATGATGAATCGCATGATGGCAGTACACCGCAATTTGGCGGTAATATATCGGCTATGACGTGGAAATCCGACGGTAAAACCAGAGGTTACAAGTTTGGCTATGATAACTTCTCTCGTTTATTGAAGGCCGACTATATGGAAAATGGAAGTTCCTGCTCGCATTATACTACTGCATATAGTTACGACAATATGGGCAACATTCTTAAGCTCAAACGACACGGGTTACAGGATGGTGGTACATACGGCCTGATAGACAACCTGACTTTTACCTATAATGGTAATCAGGTTACCAGGATTGACGATTCTGTAAACGATCCTACCTATAATGGAGTTTTCAACTTTGTGGATGGTGCAAGCCAGGCAAATGAGTACACTTACGACAAAAATGGCAACCTAACGAAAGATTTAAATAAAAAGATTTCGCTGATTCAATATAATTTGCTAAATTTGCCGACGAGTATTGCGTACTCTAATGGTAAAAGTGCTACATATATTTATGATGCTAATGGGAATAAACTTAAAACAACATATAGAACATCTGGTTCAACAACAGAGACCTCGACTGACTATTGTGGCAATATGATATACGAGAACAACGTATTGAAACAGATTCTGGTTGATGGCGGCTATATCACGTTCAGCGGTAGCACGCCACAATATCACTATTACTTGAAGGACCATCTAGGAAATAGCCGTGTGGTATGCAGTGCCTCTGGCGCAGTTGAGCAGGTAAACCACTATTACCCCTTCGGAGGTCTCTTTGGCGAAAGCACTGGTGGCGACACCCAACGCTACAAATACAACGGCAAGGAACTCGACCGCATGCACGGCCTTGATTGGTACGACTACGGTGCCAGACATATGGACGGCATGCGATTCACCACCATCGATCCATTAGCTGGAGATTATTATAGCATCAGTCCCTATGCATACTGTGCGAATAATCCGATAAAATATGTAGATAAAGATGGAAGAAAAATAGTAATGTCTACAAATAATAGCATTGAATATAACAATCAATATAATAATGCAATTCATTATTTAAAAGAACATGGTTGCTCAGATGTAATAAATTATCTCGAAAATGTTGAAACAATTGTATATATAAAGGAAATTGGCTCCAAAGAGCAGAATTATACAGATATAACTGTTGATAATAATGAAATTGGATGGAAAGCAAAGGAAGGGTTATTAACAAACAATGGATATAAATTATCTCCAGCAATTAGGCTATTTCATGAACTTGTTCACCAAGAGCATAAACTTAGAAATCCAGAAAAGTTTTTAGAAGACATCAAAAAAAATGACTCGTTTTATCAATCTGCGGAAGATGAGAGTATTATTAAAAACGAAGAAACACAAGCGGCTAAATTATGTGGGGAAATTCCAGACAATTCTATCTCAAGACCAGACCATGGTGGAATTCCATTTGATACAGAAAATTCAACATCACGTAAAATATTAAATTCTTCTGATCATATAAAGATTTGGCAAGCCACATGGGAAGAAAATGATACACAATAATTAGTATGAATATGAAACATTTCTTATTACTCTTATTTATTTTCGCTTTTTCAGAAGCTCATAGTTCTGAAACAGACAGCCTGTTGATTAGATATAGTGATTGGGATATTGAGCCTACACATATTTCAACGTGTTCAAATTTTGAAAGGATGAATGGATATCAAAAGGAATATGTAGTGTTTTCACGTTGTCATGTGGATTCTCTAAAACTTCTATTAGCTAATCTTCAAGAGACAGAGGATGAATACTTCCCAGTGAGATGCAAATTGTACATTTTTGATTCTGACACCATCAAAGAGAAGATTTGTATGAACAAATCAAATATAGTGCTAAATGGCAAAAACTATGCAAATAATGATGTCATTCTTAGTTATATAGATTATTTGATGAGCCAATACCCTCAATGTGATACAGAAAGATTCTTACCAGATTATATGGGGGATGAATATATAGCAGGCAAAGATTCCTTGTATAATTTGTTGAATGACAGAATTGATGATATTGCTTACCGTATAAATTATTCTGGTACACTTATAATGAATATAAAGTGCAATGCAGATAAAATGGGAAAGACAATTGGAACATTTGTAAGAATTGTAAAGCCACAAAATGCGAGCAAAGCAGAAAAAAGAATCGCAAAATATATTAGAAACTTTATTATACATCATATTATCTGGAAAGAAGACATTGATAGAAGTGTTTATGACAATATTAGTTTCTCAATTAAATATAAAAGAATCAAGGATCGGAGAAGGTGATTATTTTGATAGTAGTACAAATACCTCAATTCGTTTGTATGGCTACGTTAATATATACCATAATAAATATGTGGAGAAAATAATTATAATTCTTAATGGAATGAAACATAGTTTATTATCAATCATATCATTTGCATTCTGCCTAACCATCAGCGGGCAGCAAATAAACCAGCCAACTAACCTCTATCGTGGAGGAGATATACTGGAGAAGAAACAAGTAATAGTCAATGGCTTTAGTCTAAATGGCAGTAATGGTGTTTGGAGTATTGAGAATGCTGATATTTCCAAGAAGACTTATCAGACCGAATACACCACCGAGAACGACACAATCATGATGTTAGAGCGGGGTAATCGTACCTATTATAATATAGAGAATGGCCTTGTCAGCATCATCGGATTAGAGAATGCCCAGGAAATCATCAGCTACGACATGCAAGAGACTTGGCTGAAGTTCCCCATGTATAAAGGCGATAGTATCAGTGGCTATTTCAACGGCACAGGAAAATACTGTGACCACTTGTTTATGCGGCGTTATGGCACTTATCTAACAAAGACAGATGCTGTCGGAAAGTTAGTACTACCTAGTGGCGACACGCTTAGAAACGTTGTCCGGCTGCATACGGAGCGATATGTCGGCACAATCGCCACACCTATTGACACCGTAAAACGGCAGATTCCGGCCTTTACTGTTGATAGCATTATCAATCACTTGGCGAATGATACTGCCAAGATCCGTGAAGATATCTATCGCTGGTATGCTGAAGGCTATCGCTATCCTGTATTAGAGGCTAAAGTCGTCAGCAGCAGGAATGAGAAGCTCTCAGAAGAGATGTTCTACTGCCCACCAGAAATGCAGGAACTGCTGATTTTTGACGAGGAGAACAAGAGAACAAGGGCACGGATTGAAGAAGAGAGAGTCAACGGTTATACGGAGGACGGCGCACATAAAGCACCGTACTCACCGATATCCCGAAGTGATGTGGATGTAAATGACCATACGGCAGTCGTGACCTTCGACCTGAATAGAGAAGCATCCGTAAGGGGAATCATCTCTACAATATCAGGAATGTTACTACGACAACAATCGCAGCACTTCGAGGCTGGCAAGAACTGTCGAATGGAAATAAACTGCCAAGGGCTGAGAAAGGGTGAATATGTAATTTTCCTGAATGTAAACAACCAAGTTATCAGCCATGTGTTTACATTACAATAACAACAAAAACCTGACCTCACAATACGATATTTACACATTATAGCACAGCAATGTGTATTAATGTGTATTTTTTCTTTATTTGCGTAAGTTCCAGTATTACAAAAGCTTACGCACATTTTACCATACACAACCGAACATAGGTAATGTTCATGTGTATTTTTTTTCCGCATGTTTTTCGTTCGTATCCCCCAAAGTGCATAATTTTGCAGATAAAATTTAAAACGATAATTAATTATGAAGAAACTTCTATTTCTATTTTTATTGGCTTTAGCGCCACAATTCAGTTCAGCAACACCTATAGATATCAATATTTCTGTAGGCTACATTGATCCAAAAGAAGGTAACGACGACAAGCATCGGGCTCCTGTCAGAGTTCCACACATTGCCATCGATGGCCTAGAACTTATATTCTATACGCCATGTGGCGGTTGCGAGATAAGAATCGTTAGCCCAGATGACACGTTAGAATTCGTTACCACAATCCCCTATGGTGCAAAATCACTAACACTTCCTTCATATCTCTCTGGCGAATACAGGATCGAGATAATCCGAGGAAGGTTCTGCTTCTGGGGATATATTTCACTATAATATTTTGCAATTGTAATATATTTGATATATTATGAAAAATAAAAGTTTTCTTTTCGCTTTGTGCGTATGCACATTGTTTTCATGTAGTAAGGACTCTATGGACGAGCCTATAGTTGACAACGCATCATTGAACTATTCAGATTCAATCTGTAATAACAGTAATATGCTTAGTTTTGCGACAGAAGATGATTTTGCAAACGCAATTGACGAGCTGAACTCGGTTGAAGAACAGAACAGAAGCAAATGGGTAGAGAAAAAATACGGCACCATAGTTTCTCTGAAAGACATCTACGATGAAGCCATGAATGCTGCAGAACAACTTGACGAGTCAAGTGTAGCATATGAAAGCTATAGAAAAAAGTATGAAAAGAGCCTGTTTTTTGCAAGCTATGAAGATGACTATGGTGTTTATTTGCCTGTTAGCAATAAAACCATGGCTTCACTTGTTAATGCAAATGGCGACGTTATAATAAATGGAAAGATAAAGAATATGAAAGACATATTTAGCTACACCCAATTGCAGAAACTTGGCGTGGCTATGTATGACTATTGCAATAATAGTGTAACTCGAAATGTAGAAGAGGTAACAAAGGAATACGATTCTGATTGGTATCATGAGAATGGAAAGAAAATCCGGGTTAAATGTGGACGCCAGATAACCTATGACTCAGGAATTCTAACAACCCCTGTAGCAATGCGTATGCACATAGAGATCTCCTTTAGAAAAAAGACTTGGTTAGGATGGACAAACTATTCAAGCAACATAGAATATACAGGCTCATATTCTGTTGCTGGAACCAGTACTAAAATCCATGAAGACAAAACTGCCGACTCTTCACATGATTATTATTATGATTTACCTTATGCAATGCCTGTTAAATTGGAAAACTTAAACTCGTATATGAGACTTGCATTGCCAATTTCTGTAGATTTAAAGATAAAATATCGTGGTATTCCTCACGAGTTGAATCATCAATTTACCCTACCCGCAGCATATATGTAATCCACTAATCAAATAAAAATGATGAAGAAAATTGTATTAGCAATGTTCGCAATACTTATTGCGTTCTCAGTAAAAGCCCAAAACAAATTCGGACTTATGGGCGGTATAAATGCCTCTACATCCAGTGCAGACCATGTAGATTGGCGTGTCGGAGGTTTTATCGGAGGAGTTTACGACATTCCACTGACGGAAAGCTTTTATTTACAGCCACGCCTGGTTCTATCTTATCAAGAGAATGAGCGTACGCCAGAATTCCACAGCCAATGGAACGCATCCGTCCCTGTTCTTGCCTCATATAAGATGCGACTGAATAATCACACCGCCCTTAGACTGAACGCAGGACCTTATATCCAATATGCAGTTTTTGGACGCGAAAAGCCTTACCAACCATCTGATAGTAGTCTTAGATGGTGGCATTACGACTTTGGCGACAAAATTACATACGGCGGACAGGTCGGCTTACAGGTAGAATACAAAAAGTTCTTTACTACAATAGATTTCAAGCATTCCTTCCGTCGTAACCAACTGAATATGGATGGTTTCGAAAATACCATCCAAGTGGGTATAGGATATAAATTCTAAATAAGATACAGGAATGAAAACAATTAAATTTGCATTCGCACTTCTTCTCCTTTTCATAGCAACTGGCTGCGAAAAGGAAAGAATGGAAGGTACATTGGTAATTAAAATGGACAGAGTACCAGACGAAGTAGTTACCGACCCACGAGCATATATCTATAACATAGCTCATCTTGATGACGCAATTGCAACTGTGCATTTTGGTCCACACTCTAAAGAAGCTGAAATTACACTTAATGTAGGTGATTATGCTGTAGCCCCCATTGGTTGGCATATGTATCCTAAAAAGTTCTTCCAGATACGCCAAGGGCAGACAACTGTTGTAGAGTATAAAGAAAATAAATAAAGATGTAAAATAGTCTATTTCTTTCTAGTCCAATCAAAAGGGATACTGGAATGTGTGTAATATCAGACACCTAATGATTGGATTTGCGATAGCCTATAGGCGAATATAGGCTATCGCTTTTTTGATTTTGTAGCCTTGATGGTACAAATAATAAAGTTTATGATACTCACGGAATAGAGGGTTTGGGGGATTTGTTGTAACTTTGCAGCCGAAATAGATTAATAAACAGAAATCAAATTAGCAAATATGAAGAAACTATTAGTAGCGTTATCGCTTATCGCCGGTAGCTTGACAGCATCGGCACAGTGGGGACGTCCTGTAGATTATGCTGCAGGTCCAGGACTTAAGGATGCTTACAAGGAT
>Ga0247611_10006364_pt1 | contig 15193 bp, 14 predicted proteins | sample 177DNAGHGhighgp2_FD_192422 | JGI IMG/M metagenome (GOLD analysis project Ga0247611, IMG submission 192422) | Sheep rumen microbial communities from Palmerston North, Manawatu-Wanganui, New Zealand - 1770 DNA GHGhigh gp2 | ecosystem: Host-associated > Mammals > Digestive system > Stomach > Rumen...
AATTATCTGGACAGGAACGAATTTAATTTCGAACCTAGTCAGAAGGTCGTTGACGCCATTCACAATTTCGACCCTAAGACACTGTGCTTCTATACCCGCATTTACGATCAGGGAAAGAAGAGTGTCGTTTCTGTCCGCCTAAGTGAGATTTACAACGTGCCTGAGGAGCAGGTGTTGTTGGCCTATGGTGGCGAGGATATCCTGAAGAACGCCATTCACTACTATTTGATGAAGGGAGACAACAAGAAGATTCTTATTCCGGAGTTCTCGTGGTGGTATTACAATAAGGTTGCTGCTGAATGCTACGGAACCTTCGAGATGTACCCCCTGCATGAGCAGGACGACACCTTCGCCTACGACGTGGACGAAGTTATCGAATACACCAATCGCATTCATCCGCGTATGCTGCTGCTGGCCTCTCCAAACAACCCAACGGGCAATAGTCTGACACCTGAGGAGATAGGCCGTATCATGGAGAACATTCCTAGTGACACAATGGTGCTCATTGATGAGGCTTACGCCAGCTTCATTACCAGCGACACCGACTATATTGCGCCTTTGGTAAACAAATATGCCAACCTGATTATCTCACGTACGCTGTCGAAGTTCTACGGACTTCCCGGTTTGCGTTGCGGTTTTGGCTTCATCGGTGCCGGCCACGACCACTTCGTGAGCTACATCAACAAGTACTTGGGATACAACCGCTTCTCGGAGGCCGTGGCATTGGCCGCCCTCGATAGCGACGAGCATTACCGCCATGTGGCTGATGACATGGAATGGGGACGTCAGCTCTATAAAAAGGAGTTGGGCGACAAGCCGGGCTTCAAGGTCTACAAGAGCGTGGCCAACTTCATTCTCATTAAGTATCCGTTGGAGATTAAGGAGCGCCTGCAGAAGGCACTGGCCGACCAGAACTACAAGATTAAGTTTATGACGGACAAGGGGTTGGAGTCGTGCCTGCGCATTACCTTAGGACGTAAGGAGCAGACGCAGACGGTCGTTGATACCATACTGCGTTGCCTATGATTGGAGTAATATTAGCAGCAGGCATGGCAAAGCGCCTGCGCCCTTTGACTGACACGAAGCCGAAGTGCTTATTGGAAGTGGGCGGAAAGACGCTGCTGCAGCGCACTGTCGACGCGATGGCGCGAGTGGGCATCACGGAGTTTGTCGTGGTGACGGGCTATCGTGCTGAGCAGATTCGTCACTTCCTGACACAGCACTATCCAAACCTCACCATTCACTTCCTCCATAATGCAGACTACGAGCACAACAACAACATCTATTCGCTGTGGATGTCGGGACAGGTGGTTCGTGGACAGGAATTCCTGCTGATGGACAGCGACATACTCTGTGACCCTGAGACGGTGGCAGTAGTAGCACGACAAGAGACGTCGGCGCTGGCCGTCAACCGTCATGAATTGGGTGAGGAGGAGATGAAGGTGGTCGTGGATGCTGATATGCGCATCACCGAAATCAGCAAGACCTGCCAACCACAGGATGCTCTGGGTGAGAGCGTGGGCATTGAGAAGATGACAGCCAGCTACAGCGAGGCTCTGTTCCGCGAGCTCGACCAGATGATTGAACACGAAGGTCTCATAGACATCTTCTATGAGCGGGCTTTCGAGCGCCTCATTCCACAAGGACACACCTTCAAGGTGGTCGACACGACCGACCTCTTCAGCTACGAGCTGGACACACCCGAAGATTTCAGTAACGCCACAGCATTATTGCCAGTTCACCTTCTGTGATATGAAGATTTTTGTGATACACCCTGATAAATTTACGGCACGTGGCGAACACATCGACTGCATGCTGAAGGGTATGGACTACGAGTTTATCAACGAAGGCCATGACGAGCAGCAGATAGCGGCCTATATTGATAAGTATCTGTGTGACGGACGTGAACAGCTTCACCACCCAGTGCCGCGTGCATTGTGTACCATTTCACATATACTGGCCTGCGAGAGAATTGTTGCCGATGGTCTGGAGGGTGCATTGATACTCGAAGACGACATTGTGCTGCATAAGAACTTCTTGCTCCGTTTTGAGCAGAGTATCAAGGAGTATCGTGAATACTACGCCGATGAGAAAGTGCTCATCTCTTACGAAGACAGCTCACTGAAATTTGTTCCTCGCAGCCAGCGAGAAAAAGGGCGTATGCTCTATCGGGCTATGAAGGGACGTATGGCAGGAGCTTACTTCATCAACCACCATGCGGCGAAAGCCATTCTTGAACGGCTGAACAAGCAGCGCAGCGACTTGGCCATCGATCTCTATCACTATGAGCTGATTAAAGAAGGGTTCCTGCTCTGCCTGTGGTGTCAGCCAGCATTGGCCACGCAGGGCTCATTCACGGGTCAGTTCCCGTCTGCATTGTCATCAAGGAAAGACAGGATGATAGCTTTCAACTGGTGGCTGAAGAAGAATTACAAGCAATTACTCTATTGGTTCAGATAAAAAGGAGAAAGGATATGGCTGCTTACGATATTGACGCTCTTCATCAGCGCATTCTACGCATCCTCATGGCTGTTGACAAGACATGCCGGGAGCACGGCCTGCGCTACTACATCTGGGCTGGCACTATGATTGGAGCTGTACGCCATAAGGGCTTTATTCCTTGGGATGACGATATCGACATCGCCATGCCCCGTCCTGACTACGAAGCGCTTATCGCCCACAGCCAAGAATGGCTGCCGCAGCCTTATGAGTTTGTATGTGCTGAGAACGATGCCGCCTATCCTCTGCCTTTCGGTAAGATACAAGACGCCAGCACTACACTTATCGAGCGTCTGCATCTGCGCTATCTTGGAGGAGTCTATATTGACGTGTTCCCCATTGATGCTGTGCCGACAGGAACCATCCGTCGCAAATGGCATTTTGCTGCTTACGAATACTGGAAACGCGTACTCTACCTTATCCATCGTGATCCCTATAAGCATGGACATGGACTTTCTTCGTGGCTGCCCTTGCTCTGCCGTAAGGTCTATACGATGGAGGGTGTGCAACGAAAGATTCGTCGTCTGCTGATGAAGTACGATTATGAGCAATCGGCACTGGTGGCCGATTACGACGATGGTCGTCATGGGGCTATGACCAAGACGGTGCTGGGAACACCTACACCCTACGACTTTGAGGGAGAGACAGTGCTAGGTGTTGAGCAGTACGACACCTACCTCAGCCATAAGTATGGCGACTATATGACGATTCCTGATGGTGACCACCAGCGTCAGCATAATTTTCATGTGCTTGACTTTGAGAAGTCCTATAAAGACTACAACGTATGAGTTTCAACCTTGAGAGCGAAGAGCGCAACGGATATCTCGTTTCGCACGAGATGAAGAAAGTGTGGCAGGCAGAGTTGGACTTGCTTCAGCAGCTGCTTAATGTTTGCAGGGTGCACGGCCTACGCATCTGGGCCGATGGCGGAACGTTGCTCGGCGCTGTGCGCCACAAGGGCTTTATTCCTTGGGACGACGACATTGACCTATGCATGCCACGCGAAGACTACGACTGTCTCGTCGAGCTTGGACCTACCGCGTTCAGTGAACCGTACTTTCTGCAGTCAGCCTATAGTGATAAGGGGTATAGCCGCGGACACGCACAGCTGCGTAACAGTGCGACGGCAGCTATACGCCCGTCAGACAGTTACCGTCCGTTCAATCAGGGCATCTTCATAGACATTTTCCCCCTTGATGCCGTCCCAGAAGATACTCAGAAACTCAAGGAGACATTGCGTAGTGTGAGACGTACGCTGCGTTTTCTGAAAGCCGCCGATACGCCCATTCTCATCTCAGGCCGATGGGGACTGGTGTTCAGAAAAATACGTGCCCGTTGGGTCATCAGTCGTAAGGGTTGGACAACCATTTTCCGTGAGGCCGAGGACAAACTTCGCACGATAGCCCCTCCAGATAGCCGTTATGTAGCAGAACTTGGCTTCAGCGGCGATGACATCCTCTTCGAGCGTAGCATCTTCGACGATACCGTGTGGCTACCTTTCGAGCATATCAGCATACCTGCGCCTGCCGGCTATGACCTCATGCTGCGCACACAGTATGGTCCAGACTATATGACACCTATGCGTGCCCCATCCTATCATGGTGAACTTGTATTAGACACCCAGCGCAGCTACCGAGAGTTGCTGCCACAGGTACGCCGGCAGTATCGCCAGTCGCAAGTGCGGAAACTATTTGGAAGGAAATGAAAACGGTCGTAGCTCCCACCTACCAGCAACATGCAGCTTTCATCAGCCAGATACCCACGCTGATGGAACAGCTCCAGTGTGAGATTGTCTACGACAAGCGTAACCAAGTTGCGCGTTTCCGTCACGAAGGTAGCGTTTTCATGGTGAAGCGCTTCAAACGTGTAAATCCAATTCAGCAGATAGTCTATACCTTCTTCCGTGCTACGAAATGTGAGCGCGCCTATCGCTTTGCCGAAGAATTCCTGCAACGTGGAATTGCCACCCCACAGCCTATAGCCTATATGGAAGAGTATCTTTGCGGCCTCTTCACTACTGGCTATTTTGTCAGCGAAGAGGTGCCGGGCACAGAGACTCATCTGTTGTTGCGCGAGGTGCAGGACTATCCACGCGATTTGGCTGAGGCTGTGGCTCGGCAGATAGTGTTCATGCATAGTAAGGGCATCCTGCATGGTGACCTGAATCTGTCGAACTTCCTGTGTACTGAGGATGCAGAGGGTTATCATTTCACAATGATAGACACCAACCGCTCGAAGTTTTGTAACGGCTATCCCTCCGACGACGCATGCCTGAACAACCTTGTGAGGCTGACGCACCGTCGTGATCTGTATGAGGACTTGACACGCCGCTATGCCGTTTTACGTGGATGGGATGCTGACAGCACGGCTCGCAAGGCACTGTCCCAGCTTGACCATTTCGAGAACAGGAAAATCCGACTATAGCTCTTATAGTGTTGCAAGCGCTTGCTTGAGGGCTTCGGCAAAGTATTCGCCGTTGGCCAGACGATGACTGACCTTTGCCACATTCTTCTTCATTCTATCTAAGTCCTCAACAGTCAGCTGCTGAAGTTTCTGCTCCAGTTCACCGATGGAACTGATGGTAATGCCGATACCTTCCTGTTCGATGATGGGTGCTACTGCAGCCTCACGCCAGATGATGACCGGCAAGCCGGCACGCAGATAGAATGACACCTTGTGAGGACTGTTATAGCGCAGGTACTCGCCAAAGTCGCCTTGACAGGTATCTAATGAATCACCGTCCCACACCAGTCCAAAATCACCGTCAGCAGTGCTGATGAACTCATCGGCAGGTGTAAAGGGATAGCAGACGGCATGGGGTGCCTCAGCGATACCAGGCAGTCCGTTGGCATTACCATAAATATGAAGGTCGAAATTCTCGGCTGTACGTGCGAGTTCCAATAAATAGGAGTTCTTACGCATGACCAAGGCTCCTGCATAGACTAAAGACCAACGATGGGGTTCTGTGATCTGGAACTTCGACGTGGGTGCAGCTTCCGAGCGATAGTCAAACAGACCGAGAGCACCTATGTGGCGTTGCAGTCCTTTCTCTTTGAGCCATTGTTTCATAGTCTCGTTGGAAGCAATGATATAGTCGCCCTTGCTGAGTCTGCTCAGTTCGGTCTCCAGTGTGATGCGCTTGCGATGCAGTGCCATGAGGTCGTGGATAATGACCACCACCTTGGCCTTTCTGAGATGTGCCACCTGACAGATGAATGCAAAATACTTCTTGACAGGATATTGCAGCAGTAATACATCTCCGCGACGGAGACAGAACACCATCTTGATGATACCTATCAGATTGAGCAGGAATGCTACCACCTTATTATTATAAAAGGTAGTGGGCAGCCCCAAGTTCACGGCACCCATCTGTCTCAGCGTACACTCGATATCGGTCTTGGCCTTATTACCGGCCCCCGAAAGGCCATAGTAATTTCTGGAGAGGAAACAAAGTCGGCTCATAGAATTCTATTTGTTGGTGAGGTCGAAGTAATGCTGTAGTACGAGCAAGGAAATGAGACGTTCGCGCTTCTGGTCGCGGAACTGGTCAATATACTCATGAGCATGGTCGATGATGCGTTGAGCCTCATCAGGGTGGTCTATATAGTACTGTAGTTTCTCCTCGATATCGCTGAAGTCGGGCTTGATCTCTATATAGTGATAGTCGGGCTTCAGTGTTCCTTCCATAAACCACGTCTCACAAGTGAGAGGAGGCGTGACGGCAATCGAGTTTGACGACATCACCCACTTCAGGTTTGAAGCTACATCGTTGCCTTCGAGCGACATGATGAACTTGTAGTCAAGGTGCTCACCAATAGTCAACTTCTCAGAATGCCACTGAGGATATTGATGCCCGATGGCTCCGATGTCGAACATAGGATGTCCGTAGAATCGGTTGGCAAACTCTAAACGGTTCATCTTTACATGATTGTCCTTACGTCCTGTCTGCTGGCCTATCTTACCACGAAAGATGGCCACATTCTTCTTCTCAGAGAACGACTTTTTATCGTTGACGAAGAGGAAATGGCGCACTTTCTCAAGATTGAGCATCACGTTGCAGGAGTTATCCTCATGAATAGGGCGGCTCTTCACAATACTTGGCAGATCGAGGGCATAGTCCACATCGCCCGATTTCAGGATCCAACGCAGATGCTGATTGAACCAGCGGGCATACTCCATCGCATCGTAGTAATAGACCGACTGACTCGTCATAGGCTGCTGACCTATCTCTATTGCATTCTGCTGCCACAGTTTATGGTCATACGGAGTGTTGGCCAACAGCTTGCAGTAGTAGTCCACACGCTGCAGGATATAGTCCTTGTCAGGACGTTGGTTCAATTCAGCCAGTACCTTCTCCAGTCTACAGTTCAGCCAGCTCTTCGGCCACGCCTGACGAATGACATTCTTGATATAATACACGAACTTCGGATTCTTACCGCTGTTCAAGGTATAATAAATCTTACGAGACAGACCTTGTTTGCTCATATCGTTTCTATGCTTTATCGTTTTCTTTCGTTGTCATATCTTCCCTCTTCCGCTTCCAGCGGTTATGTGTCCACAGGTAGAAAGCAGGTTGCCGGCAGATACTCTCTTCGAGCATCTGGAAAAAGCGGCGGGTAATGTCGTTTTCGGCTTCTTGTGAAGCGTGAGCAGACAACAAGCGGAAATGGCACACATAATTGCCCCTGCTGGGACGACTCATGTCAACATAGAAGACGGCATCGTCTACCTTGCGCATAATGCGTTCGCCACCTGTGAAAACGGGGGTGTCGTGATTCAGGAACGGCAGCCACAGGTGGATGTTATCCCACTTTGGCGTCTGGTCGCTTATATATCCAAAGAGTGAGCGCCGGTTCTCTTGCCGATATTCCACGAGATAACGCAGAATGTGCTTCTTCTTGATACACACGCCACCGTGTGACGAACGTATATCTATGAAGAGCCAGTCCATTGGGTCGTTGCGCAGTGGATGATAGATAAGTCCCATCACGGCCTCGGTGTGGCGATGGAAGGCGAGCCCCGTAGCAGAAAGCCATTCCCAGTTGCAGTAATGTCCCAGGATGGCAGCGCAGTCCTGACCGTTGTCGAAACACTTCTCCAACTCCTCGACACCACGGAACTCAATATGCTGCAGCAGTGTCTTGTCTGATATACTCAGGAGTTTGAAGGTCTCGAATATATAGTCACAAAACCAGTGATAGAACTCTCGTTCGATCTTCTTCAGCTCCGCAGGGCTCTTCTGAGGGAAAGAAGAAGAAAGATTCTTCCATACAATCTTACGCCTGTATCTGACGGCATGATAGACGAGCAGATACAGCCCGTCACTCAGCAGATAGAGCAGCCAGAAGGGCAGTAGCGACAAGGTGTAGACCAGTCCATAAAGAAGATAGTAGGTAAATCGTTCCATCGCTATATTATTTTGTCGTTATTCTATGGTCATGTGAAGCACTTTTTCCACAAGTGGAGCCATATCGTAATACTTGTATTCCGCCAATCGTCCACCAAAGATGACGTTAGCGGTCTTTGAGCCCAATTCGCGGTATTGCTCAGCCAATCGGTTGTTTCTCTTATCGTTCACGGGGTAGAATGGTTCCATGCCAGGTTTCCACTCTGTTGGGTATTCGCGAGTAATAACGGTGTTCGGACAGTCATAGACCGCCTGACCGAACATCTCGAAATGCTTGTGCTCGTAGATGCGGGTATAGGGAACATCGGAATCCGTGAAATTCATGACGGCGTTGCCCTGATAGTTAGAAACGGGCAGAACCTCCTGCTCGAAACGGAGTGAACGATAGTCGAGCCGTCCCAGGCGATAGTCGAAGAACTCGTCAATCTGTCCGGTGAAGACAATCTTGTCGGCCAGTTCTTCCCAATAGTTGCGGTCGGCAAAGAAGTCAGCATTGGTACGCGTCTCCACTCCTTCCAGCAACTTGCTGACGAGGAGCGTGTAGCCGCCGATGGGTATTCCCTGATAACGGTCGTTGAAATAGTTGTTGTCATAGACAAAGCGCAGGGGCAGCCGCTGGATGATAAACGGCGGCAGTTCGGTGCACTTGCGTCCCCATTGTTTCTCCGTATATCCCTTAATGAGTGTTTCGTAGATGTCGTGTCCCACCAACAGCAGTGCCTGCTCCTCCAGATTGCGAGGGGCTGCAGCACCTTCTTGCTCCAACCTCTGCACCACCTGCTGTCGCTGCTCATTAATGACAGCCTTTGCCTCGGCAGGCGTCGTGACACCCCACATCTGGTGGAAGGTGTTCATGTTGAACGGCAGATTATACTGCTTGCCTCGGTAGTTTGCAATCGGCGAGTTGGTATAGCGGTTGAACTCTACGAGACTATTCACGAACTGCCAGGTTTCCTTGCTCGACGTATGGAAGATGTGGGCACCGTAGCGATGCACATTGATGCCTTCTACCTGTTCGCTGTAGATGTTGCCGCCCAAGTGGCGTCGGCGGTCAATGACCAGACACCGGCGGCCAGTCCGATAGGCGCGGTAGGCAAACATAGAGCCAAACAGGCCTGCACCTATGATAAGGTAGTCGTATTCTTTATGATGTTTCTGTTCTGCTGTCATCGGTTCTTTAAATCGTTGGTGGTTACTTGTAGAATGGCTTTGTTGAGTTGCAGCAGGCGTGCGCTGTCAGGGCTCTGACTGATGGTGATACTCCGCACGTCGCAGTCGTAGAGGATATGCCCGGTGCTGTCGATGAGCAGCTGGGCATTGTTATAGTTGTTGACAGCCGTTGGATAGAGGTAGCTTTTCGAGAGCACGTCACGGCTGAAAGTGAACGCCTCGTGGCTGAGGTGCATCTGTCCGAGTAGTGTGGCTGCCAGATCAGTCTGGTTGCATAGTGCTTCGATGCGACGGGGCTCTTTCACGGCACCGCCCACCCACAGCATGGGAATGTGGTTCTTCAGTAGGGGTTTCGATTGGTCAATATCGCCATTGTTGATGCCGTGGTCGGCCAGCATGATGATGAGCATATCCTGCCAAGCGGCAGTCTGTTTCAACGGCTCGATGAAATTACGCAGGCAATGGTCGAGATAGGCAAAGGCATTCAGTTTCTCGTCAGGATGCTGCTTGATGGGCACGTCCCAAGGTTCGTGGCTGCTCAGCGTGGAGTAGCCGATGAGGAAGCGACTGTCAGTATCGTTCTTCTGTATCATGTCGCTGAGACGCTCAAAAGTGATATCGTCGCGTACGCCCCATTTCGCCGAACGGCGCTCCAGGGCCGTGAAGTCATCCATGCTGACCAGCCGTTCCCAGCCAGTAGAGACGAGATAGCTGCGCATGTTGGTGAAGTTGATGTCGCCACCATAAAGATAGCTGGTCTCATAATCCTCCTGCTGCAATGAACTGGCGATGCTGGGCAGAGTACGGCTCTTCTCTGGCATTTTCATGACCGACAGCGAGGGGAAAGAAGGGTAACCGCTCAAGGTGCAGAGGGTTCCGCGATCTGTACGCCAGGAGTTAGCGTAGCAGTTGGCAAAAAAGATGCTCTCCTTCTTCAGGCGTTGCAGATAAGGCATCGCACTCGCAAACTGTTCGCCGGCACTCTCCAGCAGAATAATCACGATGTTCGGACGGTCTGTGTTAAGCAGCGTGTCCGCTTGGATACTCTCCGTCGTATAGACAGCTTCTGTCAGGGCCGTGCTCTCGTCGTCGTCCATAAACTGATACTGGTCGGTGTCGCCCATCGTGTGGCTCAGCGAGTAGAGAAATGAAAAGACGGGGTTGACGGCCGAGTGGTTCAGAAACTGGTTCTGCGAGTAATATACCTGTCCGATGTTCGTTGTCGATTCGCCAAAGCCGCCACGAATGCCTATGACCATCAGGGGCAGCATGAGCAGATAGAGCAGAGGCTCCCAGATTCTATGACGCCCGTTAACCCCACTAAGCCCATTAACTCCATAAAATACATAAATCCCAGCCGCCACAACAATGATTGCAAGCAGGCGCACCACGATGTAGCCCGTCGTGACGCTGGCCATCGCTTCTGTCGGTGTCTCCAGATAGCTGAGACAGGAGGCATCAAGCTTGAAGCCCCAGAAGGGATAGAGGCTGGTGTCTGCTACGAAGGCCAGTGCGAACGCTACGGCCACGATGGCATAGTACGTGCGGAACACCCACTTGGGGATAGTTACCCAAAGCGAGGCCACCGTTAGCAAGAAAGGCACGATGATAAAATAGAGTGCTGTCGACAAATCCAGCGAGAGACCGTGCCAAAGGACTTCTGCCATATCGCCTGCCGTGTAGTCGTGTCCTTCATGACAAAGCAGCATGAAGGCAACCTTAGCGACAACAAACAGTAGGATTGTCAGCAGGTAGGTCTTAACCAGATACAACAGTCGATTCTTCACTCTTAATTCTTAATCGCAAAGCGATAACTTATAATTCTTAATTCTTTCAGCTCTGCATCTCATGCAGTTTCTTGTAATAGCCGTCAATATTCAATAGTTCGTCGTGCGTGCCGCGCTCCACAATCTTACCGTCGTGGAGCACACAAATCTCGTCAGCATTCTTGATGGTGCTGAGTCGATGGGCAATGGCGACGGTGGTGCGTGTCTTCATCAGTCGCTCCAGGGCATCCTGAACCAGTCGCTCGCTCTCCGTATCGAGGGCTGAGGTGGCTTCGTCGAGGATGAGGATGGGCGGATTCTTCAGAATGGCGCGAGCGATGCTGACACGCTGGCGCTGGCCACCCGAGAGACGTCCGCCACGGTCGCCGATGTTCGTGTCGAACTGGTGCTCTGAGGCCATGATGAAGTCGTAGGCGTTGGCTATCTTTGCCGCCTCCTCAATCTGCTGCTGTGTGGCGTTGTCGACGCCGAAGGAGATGTTGTTGCGGAAGGAGTCGTTGAAGAGGATGGCCTCCTGGTTCACGTTGCCAATGAGTTGGCGCAAGTCATGAATGCCCAGGTCCTTGACGTTGATGCCGTCGATGAGCACCTCGCCCTCCTGCACGTCGTAATAGCGCGGAATGAGGTCGACCATCGTCGACTTGCCGCTACCGCTCTGTCCAACGAGGGCGATGGTCTTGCCCTTGGGAATGGTGAGGTTGATGTCCTTCAGCACCCACTGCTCGCCATAGCGGAACGAGACGTGACGGAACTCTATCTGGTGTTCGAACGAGGCGATATGCTTGGGCTGTGCCACCTCCTTGATGGTGTTCTCGGCTTTCAGAATCTTGTCGATACGCTCCATCGACGCCAGACCCTTGGGGATGTTGTAGCCAGCCTTGGAGAAGTCCTTCAGCGGTTGGATGATGGAGTAGAGGATGACCATGTAGTAGATGAACGTCGGGCCCGTGATGGTCTGGTTGTTGAGTACCAGAATACCACCGAACCACAGCACGATGATAATCATTACCGTACCTAAGAACTCGCTCATCGGGTGGGCCATCGACTGGCGGATGTTCACGCGCATGATGTCGTTGCGATAGGCGGAGTTCACGCGGTCGAAGCGTGTGTTCATCTTGTCCTCGGCACAGAAGGCCTTGATAATGCGCAGGCCGCCAAGCGTCTCCTCCACCTGGCTCATCGTATCGCTCCACAGGGCCTGTGCGGCAATGCTCTTGCGCTTCAGTTTGCGTCCCACCAGTCCCATGAACCAGCCGAAGATGGGCACGAAGACGATGGTAAACAGCGTGAGCTGCCAGGAAACGAACAGCAGGGTGGAGAAGTAGACGACAATCAGTATGGGGTTCTTGAAGAGCATATCGAGGCTCGACATGATGCTCGACTCCACCTCCTGCACGTCGCCGCTCATACGGGCAATGATGTCGCCCTTGCGCTCCTCACTGAAGAAGCCTAAGGGCAGTGCCGTTATCTTCTGGTAGAGCTGGTTGCGGATGTCGCGCACCACGCCCGTTCTGATGGGTATAATCGTGGCCGACGAGGCGAAGTAGGCGCCCGTCTTCAGGGCGGTGGTGAAAGCCAGGAACAGTCCGATGAACAGCAGCGTCGTCGTCTGTCCGAAGTCGGCTATCAGCCCCGTGACAAAGTAGTTCAGGTTGTTCATCAGCACGTCTTGCACATTGCCCCAATCCCAAGCCATATAGCCCGTTGCCGCCTCTGCGTCGCCCGTCTGGAAAAGGATTTGCAGGATGGGTATGAGGGCCGCGAACGAGAAAATATTCAATACGGCTGAGAGGATGTTGAAGATGACCGACAACACCAGGTATTTCTTGTAAGGTGGCACGAAGCGCCTCAGCACATTCAGGAATTCCTTCATCTGTCAATTGTCAATTATCAATTATCGCTAACTGCCTCGCCCAGCAGCGTTGCACTCGTGGAGCCGGTGATGCGCACGCGGACGGTCTCACCGATGTGGTGGCCGGCTTTGTCGAACACCACCATCTTGTTCTGCTCCGTACGTCCGCAGAGCTGCTCGCGTGAGCGCTTGGAGAAGCCCTCGACCAGCACGTCGAACACCTTGCCCTCGTCCTTCTTGTTCTGCTCGGCGCTGATTTCCGTCTGCAGGGCGATGAGCTCGTTCAGACGGCGAATCTTCTCCTCCTCAGGCACGTCGTCGGGCAGATGCTTTGAGGCGTAGGTGCCTGGACGCTCCGAGTACTTGAACATAAAGGCCGAGTCGTAGTGCACCTCGCGCATCAGCGAGAGGCTGAGTTGGTGGTCTTCCTCCGTCTCTGAGTGATAGCCCACGAAGATGTCGGTCGACAGGGCGCAGTCGGGAATGATGCGGCGTATGGCGGCCACACGGTCAAGATACCACTCGCGGGTGTACTTGCGGTTCATCAGCTTCAGTATACGGTCAGAGCCACTCTGCACGGGCAGGTGGATATGCTTGCAGACGTTGGGCATCTCGGCAATCACCTGTAGCGTCTCGTCGCTCATGTCCTTCGGGTGGCTCGTGGTGAAGCGCACGCGCATCTCAGGTGCCTCTTCGGCAACGCGACGCAGCAAGCCGGGGAAATCCAGATGATCTAGACCGTCTGAACTATCTAGTCGATACGAGTTCACATTCTGTCCCAGCAGCGTCACCTCCTTGAAACCGCGGTCACGCAGGTCGCGCACCTCGCGCAGGATGCTCTCCACGTCGCGACTGCGCTCACGGCCACGGGTATAGGGAACAATGCAGTAGTGGCAGAAGTTGTTACAGCCACGCATGATACTCACGAAGCCGCCAATCTTATGCCCCAGGCCGATGCGCTGAGGCACCACGTCGCGGTAGGTCTCCGTCGTCGACAGCTCAATGTTCATCGCCTTGTGTCCCAGTTCGGCCTGCGCCACGAGGTCGGGCAGACTGAGGTACGCATCGGGACCGGCTACGAGGTCGGCACCGTACTTCTCCAGCAAGTCCTTCTGCACGCGCTCGGCCATGCAACCCAGCACGCCGATAATCAGGCCGTAGGCATTGCTTGAATTCTTCAATTTTTTAGCTTTCAGATTCTTCAGCGCCTCCAGCCTGTGGATAATCTTCTGTTCCGCATTGTCGCGCACAGAACAAGTATTTAGGAACACAGCGTCGGCTTCTTCTATGACCTCCGTCGTCTCGTAGCCAGCCATCTGCATGACTGAGGCAACCACCTCTGAGTCGGCCACGTTCATCTGACAGCCGTACGTCTCAATTAACAGTTTCTTCATCTTCTTACGTTATTTGGCGACAAAGGTACAAAATATTTCTTAAATATCTATGCATCATTCCGTTTTCTTCAAGCTTCTTAAATATACAGGGGCCGTCTTTGCGCAAAACGCCACGACTTTTCAGAAATACTCCATGAGTTTTGAAAAATACTCCATGAGTTTCGGAAAATACTCCATGAGTTTCGGAGGACCGAACGGCGAGCATTCACAGATTCACAATTCACAGTTTATTTTTCGAGCCCCCACCCCCTCAGACTTGAATAGAGAATGTTAATATATTCAAATATGTATATAATTATATGAATAAATATAAGTATATTTCTACATACAGGAGGGGGTACCCCTTAAAAAAATAACTGTGAATTGTGAAACTGTGAAGATTGGGTTTGGAGGTATCAAAAAAATGTGTACCTTTGCACCCACAAACAGAAGCGAATGAAACGTTTGGCTGCATTATTGTTCTTTGGCTGCGCTGTCAGTCTGCAGGCATTGGCTCAGACCGATGCCGGCGACCCGGCCTTTGTGCCTACCGTCAAGGTGGGAAAGGTGCTGGACCACGGCGACAGCATCCAGTACATGGAGATGTCGAACGTCTACGTCTATCCGCCCATGGAGTTCAAGAGCAAGCGACAGCAGGAGTCCTACATGCGTCTGGTAAAGAACGTGAAGGCCGTTCTGCCCATCGCCAAGGATGCCCGTTACCTGCTGGTGGAGACGGCAGAGTTTCTGGAGACGCTGCCCAGCAAGAAGGCGAAGGAGGAACACATGAAGCGCGTGGAGGCCAGCATCTTCAAGGAGTACAAACCTAAAATGAAGAAGCTCACCTATTCGCAAGGCAAGCTTCTTATTAAACTGATTCATCGAGAGTGTAACTCCTCCAGCTACGAGGCCATTCAGGCTTTCATGGGCCCCGTCCGTGCCGGCTTCTGGCAGGTGTTCGCCTGGACGTTCGGCGCCAGTCTGAAGAAGACCTACGACGCTGAAGGCACCGACCGCCTCACCGAGCGTGTGGTGCTCATGGTGGAGGCAGGACAAATCTGATTATTTTATTTTCGACGTCAATGGCGAGCGCACGCCCTTATAG
>Ga0247611_10006365_pt1 | contig 15192 bp, 15 predicted proteins | sample 177DNAGHGhighgp2_FD_192422 | JGI IMG/M metagenome (GOLD analysis project Ga0247611, IMG submission 192422) | Sheep rumen microbial communities from Palmerston North, Manawatu-Wanganui, New Zealand - 1770 DNA GHGhigh gp2 | ecosystem: Host-associated > Mammals > Digestive system > Stomach > Rumen...
AACAAAACAATGGCAAACAATGGTATTAACGTAGGTATGACAGTAAAGGACGTAATTAACGCAAGAAACAGCTCCACCAAACTCCAGTCTGCCCCGAAGAAGTTTTCTGTCAAGGCAATGGCAGTCGCTTCTGACGTTGACAAGGAAACAGGCGAGTTCCGTGACGTCGGATATCTTGTCGCTACTGACGGCACAGTTTACGGCACTGTAAGCCCCACAGCTATACAGACAATCCGTGCTTGTGCGGAAGCTGTAGAGGCAAAGGATTTGGAACTTCCGCTTGACTTCTCGGTTGCAATGAAGAAGTCCAATGCAGGACGCGAGTTCATTTGCCTTTCAGTCCTGTAAAGCTTAAAGCAATGGTATAATAGAATTAAGCCCCACATTAACTTGTTGGGGCTTAACTTATACCAATAGAAAGTAGGTGTTAATCTTGACACTCAAACAGCAATATAAAAAGGAATTAAAGAAATTAAAAAATCGAATACAAGATTTGTCAAGTCGTGGTTACATCTATGAATACAAAATAAAAGAACATCAATCAATTAAACCCTCTACAATTAAATACCTAAAATCATTAAAAGGAAAGAAGCTTATAGAGGGAGTTAAATCTCCCAATATTGAGATAACTGTTGTTGAAGTAGGAAAAGGAAACGTTCCGACAAGGCGAGAACAAAGAGAAGCAGGATTATCAATTGAAGATTATGCTTCTATGCTTCAACAGGGTGTAAATCCTTATGAGTTAAGGGATATCACACAAAGTAGAATACAGTATGCTCAAACGGAAGAAACTCTTCCGAGTGCTATAGATTATTTACAGCAAAGAAAAGCTTATAAAGAGATAACCGAAAGTGAAGATTATCAGCGCTTAAAATTATACAAAGACCCCGCGCAATATTTAGCCGAACAGCAGGAAAAGACAGAAGAAAAGCTTGACCTTGAACACGGTGCATACTATGAAGATATTTACACAGGAACAATTTACAATCTTGACGACCCGAGAATTTACAAAAGAGATAGTCACGGTAGATTTCTTTTAGATGAAAATGGTAACAAAATTCTTAAAACAACTCTTGCCTTTAGAACAAAGCAAGTAATGGATAAAAAAGCTTATGAAGAAATAATATGGGAGAATACAATAAACAGATACTATTATTCCGGTTCACCATTATCCCGAAAGTTTCTTGAATGGCTTGAACTCCGTAGGCAGGAATTTGGTACATTCGGTTTAAGAAAAGCTATACTTGAATATGAGTCAAGAAAAGATGTCTATTTAGATTACAAATTCTTTTACAAAGCAACGGACGCAGATTTGCAAGTTGTTCAGGGCGAGATTACTCGAATAGCAATGAAATACGGTGAACAAAAATTAAGCGAAACTGATAGACAAGAATTAATACAATCTATGGACGATTTAGAGTCTTTTGAAAGTTGGGAAGAACCTGACTAATGGGTCGCACAAAGCAAGTGCGTATCTTTTCCGCTGACTTTGAGACAACAGTTTACAAAGGACAAGACCACACGGAAGTATGGGCTTCGGCTTGTGTAGAATTATTCACGGAAGATGTGTCAATTTTCCACAGTATAGGTGAACTATGGGAATATTTTATCTCATTAGATACTAACCTGATAGTGTACTTTCATAATCTGAAATTTGACGGCGGGTTTTGGCTACCTTATTTTCTGAATGATTTAGAATATACACAGGCAATACGGCATAGAAGTGAAGCGGACTTAGATATTGAGTGGTTAAAAGATAAGGATATGCCACATAAATCGTTCAAATATATCATATCCGATATGGGTCAATTTTACACAATTACAGTCAAATACAAATCGCACACCATAGTAATACGAGACAGTTTAAAGTTATTACCATTTAGTGTAAAAAGGATAGGACAATCATTTGGTACAAAACATCAAAAATTAGATATGGAATATAAGGGCTTCCGTTATGCAGGTTGTCCTATAACAGATGAAGAAAAGAAATATATAGCGAATGACGTTTTAGTTGTTAAAGAAGCGCTTGAAATAATGTACAAACAAGGACACAGCAAATTAACTATAGGTTCTTGTTGTTTGGAAGAATTTAAATCCTTTTACAGTTATGATAAAACAATATACTATAACTTATTCCCTGATTTAACAAAGATAGAACTTGACATTGATACCTATGGTGCAAAAAATGCTGACGCATATATCCGCAAATCTTACAAAGGTGGTTGGTGCTATTTTGTACCGAGTAAAATTAAGAAACGTTTATACAATGGAACTACAGCAGATGTTAATAGCTTATACCCCTCTATGATGCACAGCGAAAGTGGAAACTTTTACCCCACAGGATATCCGAATTTTTGGAAAGGTAATTACATTCCTGCTTGTTGTGAACTTGAAACAAAATATTTCTTTGTAAGAGTACGCTGTAGTTTTCACATTAAAGAAAATCATTTACCTTGTATTCAAATTAAGAATAACTATCTCTATCAACCTAACCAATGGCTAACGACAAGCGACATTTATGACAAAAAGACAAAGACATACTATAGCAGATATATAGATGAAAATGATGAAGAACAAGAATCTATTGTAGAATTGACATTAACAAAGACTGACTTTATACTAATTCAGGAACAGTACGATTTGACCAATTTAGAGATATTAGATGGCTGTTATTTTGACGCACAAATTGGCTTATTCGATGACTATATAGACAAATACAAAAAGATAAAAATGGAAAGTACAGGTGCTTTAAGAGAATTAGCAAAATTATTTCTCAACAATCTTTATGGCAAAATGGCGAGTAGCACAAACAGCAGTTGGAAATTTGCCGTACTCAAAGAGGATAAATCTGTCGGTTTTCTTCCTATACAAGAGAACAACAAGAAAGCGGGATATATTGCAATTGGTAGTGCTATTACGTCTTACGCAAGAAACTTTACAATCAGAGCCGCACAACAAAACTATTATGGGAGTGATGAAAAGGGATTTGTATATGCCGATACGGACAGCATACATTGTGACTTACCGCCTGACAAAATAAAGGGTATAAAGATACACGACAAAGATTTCTGTTGTTGGAAATTGGAAGCGCAATGGGATATAGGTTGGTTTACACGTCAAAAGACGTATATTGAACACGTTGTCGCAGAAAACCTAAAGCCTATTGATGAACCCTATTATAATGTAAAGTGTGCAGGTATGCCTGACCGCTGTAAGGATTTATTCATAAAATCTATGACAGGATATCAGATTACCGATAAAGACCGAGAAGAATTGACTGAAGAACAGTTAGAGTTTTTACAGGTCAAAAGGGATTATGAGGACTTTGATATCGGTTTACAGATTTATGGTAAATTGAAACCAAAGAGAATTAGGGGCGGTATAATTCTCGAAGAGGAATATTATACAATGAGGTAAAGAATATGGAAGAAAAACAGACACTCGAAGATATCCGCAACAGTTATGCAAAAAAGGTTGAAGAACTGAAAGCACAGCAAGTTGAAATTAAAATGGAACTTGAACACTGTATCAGAATGAAAGAAGCTTATGACTGTATGATAAAAATGAAGTCGTGTTTTAAAGGTGGTTACATTGACAAAGAAGCGGTGAGCAGAGAGATAGAAACCGTGTACCCTAAAATAGAAAGAACAGGTGATGAAGATGAATTTTAAAGTAGGTGATTTAAATGAAATTTGTTTGTGATAACTGCGGATATTGTTGTGAGAGTGATGTTAATCACCCTGATATTTGGATTGGTACAAAAGAAATAAATAGCGACGGTTTTGAATGGCAACATTGCTGTTACAATTGTGGAAAACAAATTATTGAATTAAGACGTCAGAATGTCAAAACCGAGGAAGCCAAAATGAGTGAAAAAGATGTTACATTTAAAGAACTTTTAGAAATTTTAAATCAAGTAAAATATTATTGTAAAAATAAAGACTCTTGTATCAGCTGTACATTAAGAAGAAAGCAAGTCCTTTTAGGTGAAAGCTTTTGTATGCTAAACGGAATACCGGCGGGGTGGGAAATTGAAGCGAAACAAAATGATGAAAGTGAGGAGACAAAATGAGTGACACAGATTTATTTAAAGCAATCAATGAATATGAACAAAAGAGACGTGAAATTACATACACGGAACTGCTTCAAAGGATAGAGGGTTTAGAGCACACTGTAATGCTTCTTGAAAAGCTTTACAATAATGTGTCAAAACAGCTAGAACTTTTAAAAGGAAAGGACAAGTGGTCAAATGAATAATGGTGAAAACAATGCGATAGTCGTTGAGCGAGAAGTAAATATAATTTTAAGCAAAATAAGAGACACTTGCAAATTACACAATGACTGTAATTATTGCCCCTATTTTATAAAAGACACAGGTTGTTTAGTTTTACTTGTTTTTCACAAGAGTTTGGAACAGTAAACTATAAATGAAAGTCCCCCGCATTTCTGCGAGGGATTTTCTTTTATATCTTTATCATTTGCTACTGTAAAGCGCACACCATTTACGACAAGAAGCACGGCAGTTTTCAGGCTGTGGTTATCCGCGCAATCTCAATACAGTTGACAAATGAAGATACCTTAATAAGATAAAGCTTTTAGAACAGCTTCTTTACAAAGCATATTCTTAAATCTGAAACAACCGTGTTCAAACAGATATCTCATTTGCGCTAAAAACATATCATTTCTTTGTAACATCACATAGTTAATAGCGTGGTCATCTGTTGTTACGCTTATTTTTGTGGGGAATGACATATCAGGTTTATCATCACAATAGACAAAACCATAATCTGCATATTCTTTCAAAGCATAGTTACTATTTGCGTACTTTAATGTACACAGATATCTCGGTTTTCCCACAGGTTTATCAATAAAGCTTAAATTATCATTCAGGTACACATTTTGTGCAGAATATGCAACATAGCTATTACCGCTGAACGCCTGATTAAAACCACTTGTAAGTTGAGCATTTGAAGCGCTTTCATTAAAGGTTTGTTCTAAAACATAACCATATCCTTTAAGAAATTTGGTATCATTTTTTAACCTATTGCTAACGCCTAATTCGACAAAATAAGGGTTAATTATTGTTACTGTATTTGAAAGCATATATACAGGTACATAACGAACTTGTTTTCCCTGACCTCTTGCAATAGATGTATGAATAGATATGAATTTATTTATTTCATCAGGACAATATCTATTTGCTTCTGACTGAAATTCATCAAATAAAATGCAATCCACGTCATTAAATATATGAGAATATTTCTTGACAATATCCGCGCTATTTAATGCAATAGAGTAACCACAGATTTTATCATCTATTTTCAATTGGTAGAACGCACCTTTAGCCAAAGATTTCTCTGTCATAAAGTGGTCACGGAAGAACAGCCTTCGGATATCATCAAAGAATTTTTGTGCTGTACCTTTTAATTCATAATTGTATCTATACAGTAGTGCAAATTTAGAGCCATTGTTTAAGAACCTGTTTGTTACAAGTCTATTGAAATATGTTGTTTTTCCTGCGGTTCTATTTCCTGTACAGATGTATATTTCAGGTGTGTTGCCATTTAAATCTTTCAGACTTAACAGTTTTGTGCCGTCATAATAACTCAAATTCATCACCTACCTTTACTTAATTATAACACTTTTAAGTTAATTTGTCAAGTAAAATTTTGAAATTTTATTGACATTTTTTAATAAATATGATATAATAAAAGGGAGAAAAGAGGTGGTTACAATGGCAGAAATAGTGCAGATTATAACATCGGCTATTGCAACTTTAGGTTTTCCGATTGTAGTAAGCGGTGCACTGTTTTGGTTTATGATTAAGTCAAATGAACAACACAAAGAGGAAATCGACAAACTGTCAAAAGCAGTAAACAATAACACTGTTGTAGTACAGAAATTAATAGATAAGTTAGAACCCTCGGTAAACAAAAGTAATAAGAAAGGGTAAATATGGATATAGATATACGCATACAGCCTTATGGTCAAAGTGCTGACATACAATTTGAGATAACAGGTGACTTTGATTTGAAACCGAACCGTACAGGCTACAATGGCACATATCAAGATTGGTATCACGATATCTATGTTACTATTACGGAAAACGGTTTTGAACCATTAACAGGAAAACAGAAAATGTTTTTTCGCTCAAAATTGAAGCCTGACGGAACAGAAAGTATTGACACTGTATTTGACCTTATTGTTTACCCTTTAAAAAGTGAAACTCAATACCGTGTTGATATTGAAATGCGTTTGACAGACACAAGCGATAATATTAGCACTTTCAAAGCAGGTACAAATTTCAGCACTCAAATTGTAAGAACAAGTGGTGTTATAAAAAACAACAATGAAGAACTTACTATGAGAGAGAAGCAGAAAAATGCTGTTTACCTGTATGACAAACTTGTTAAAACAAATAAGTTTGCACTTGAAGCTTTCTGCTGTTTACTCGGTATGTCAGATTGTGCGGGAAATATTAATCCCACTCAATATATGATTTACAAGCAATTTGAAGTGGGACAAGCAGAGGGAACAGATATTCCGACACCTGCTTATAATGAGTACAATTATTATACTCAAAGTAGTAGTAAAAGTGTAGGTTATTTTGGCAAATTTGAGCGTGAAACTGTTGCGCCTTTTGTGTATAATGATGTTGTTTATGTACCTCAAAATGGTATTGCAAACAACAATGCTACGTTTTATGGTTTACCGCATAGAGATTATGACACAGTTTGGTACAACTATTTTGACCCTTGGTTCTATAATATGCCTGCGGTTCAATTCCCAAAATATGACGTACTTTTCCCACCTTTCATTCCTAATGAAGATTTTAAAAAGAGTATGGCTCTCGGTGTTATACCATTTGACCATTGGGAGACAATAAACTTAATACTTAACGGAGATAGAATTAACTTCTTTAAACAAAATAGTTGGTTGACAATTGAAACTATTACAGAACTTTATAAATATTTATCTACCACAACAACAAGATATTGGGGATTGAACGCACAACATCAACAAGAGTTTCAGCAATTTTGGTCAAAATATGACACTCTTGCAAAGTTTGCTAAATGTCGAAACCGTGCTATCAAAGATATTGCAGAATTTATGTGCTATTGTTTCATAGACGGAAGTGCGCAAGGTGTATTTGGTACAACTACTTCATTTTATGACCCCGAACAGCACACTGTTGCTCCCCTATACACTATAGAATGTGTACAAAAGAAAGCAGAATATTGGTACAAGTTTTTCAACAAACGCAAAATGCCCTTGTGGGAATATTTAAGATATACAATATAATGAAAGGTGGTGAAACAAATGGCTGTACTTTCAAGAGAAGATTTTTTCAGTATGATTAAGTCAAAAGTCGGTGAAGATACTTCCGATGAAGCACTGAAATTCATTGAAGATATAACTGATACCTACAATGACTTATCAAATAGCTCGAAGAATGACGGAGAGGATTGGAAAACAATGTACGAAGAAAATGATAAACAATGGCGTGAGCGCTATAAAGAACGTTTCTTCGGCGAGACTTCCGAAACAGACCCTATTATCGAGCCAAAGACCGAAACCAAAGACCCGGAAATTGAAAAGGCAGAAACAATAAAAGTAGATGACCTTTTCTCGACAAACGACAAGGAGTGATTTAAATGCCTGTAAGACCTGAAATTAAGGTACTGACAAACAGCTCGGTAGATGTACTTAACGCTATCAGAAATAGTGCAAGCGTTGACTACCGCAATTACGTTCCTATTGCTACACCTAATGCAGAAAGCATTAAGGCAATAGGTGCAATCATTATGGATTATCCTAACTTACAGAATGAGTTCGTTTCGGCACTCATTAACCGTATCGGCAGGGTAATCATAACAAGCAAGATGTACAGCAATCCGTGGGCGCGTTTCAAAAGAGGATTTCTCGAATTTGGCGAAACTGTTGAAGAAATTTTCGTCGAACTTGCAAGACCTTTTCAGTATGACCCTGCTGTCGCGGAGAGTACAATCTTTAAGCGCGAGAAGCCTGACTATCGTTCCGCTTTTCACGTTATGAACTATCAGAAGTATTACAAGGTTACAATTCAGCAGGAACAGCTTCGTGAAGCTTTCCTCTCTTGGAGCGGTGTAAATGACCTGATTTCAAGAACAATTGAAAGCCTTTATACTTCCGCAAACTATGACGAGTTCCTGACGATGAAGTATCTGCTTGCTACACATATTCTGAATGGACATCTTTATCCCGTAGCTATTCCCGCAGTTACTGCCGCAAATATGAAGTCTATCGCTTCTACAATTAAGTCGGTTTCAAATCAGCTTGAATTTATGAACACAGACTACAATATTGCAAAGGTTCATCAGCACACAGAAAAGCGTAATCAGTATCTTATTGTGAACGCTTCTTTTGACGCTGTTATGGACGTTGAAGTCCTTGCAAGTGCGTTCAATATGAACAAGGCTGAGTTCCTCGGCAACCGCGTACTGATTGACGGCTTCGACAAGCTTGATATGGAGAGACTTTCCGTTCTCTTTGCAGATGACCCAAACTTCGTACAGTTTACATCGGCACAGCTTGAAACTCTTGCGGGCGTTCCTGCGATACTCGTTGATGAAGATTTCTTTATGATTTTCGACAATCTCAATGAGTTCCGTCAGGCTGACAACGGTGAGGGACTGTATTGGAACTATTGGTATCATCAGTGGAAAACCTTTTCGGTATCTCCCTTTTCAAACGCTCTCATATTTTCTGCGGGAACACCTACGGTTACAAGTGTTACGGTTACACCGTCCACTGCTACAGCGAGTGTGGGTGCAACGGTACAGCTTACAGCCACCGTAGCTGTTACAAACTTTGCGCCTAAATCAGTTACTTGGACTTCTGACAACGATAATGTTACAGTAAATGCAAGCGGACTTGTTACAATTAACACAGGCGCTACAGGAACAGCAACTATAACAGCGACAAGTACATTCGACAGCACAAAGACTGATACAGCTACAATCACAATCGCTTAAACACGGTAAGGGGTAATGACATTATTGTTGTTACCCCTTTTCTACAAAAGAGGTGAACAATTATGCCTATAGGATATGTAAGTCCACAGGGAGTAATTACGTTATATAAGGGTGTACCTTTAAATCCGACATATAACGATGTTTTATATATTCCCTCGCCTGAAAGTAGTTACAGCTATTTCTTAAATTATGTCTATGAAACGCTTAATGAAAATACCTATTCAAGAGTGAACAACGAGAATAAAATAAGAGTGGGAATAACAGCAGAAAAACTGTACTTATGTAATTACCTTTCTTGGTCAAATCACGGCTTCGGAACAACTGCTATGAATTTCTTCGCATTTATTACAAATGTTGAATACATTAATAATAGCTGTACTGAAATTACTTATGTAATAGATGATATGACAACTTGGTTTCCTTATTTGCAACTCAAAGAGTGCTTCGTTGAAAGAGAAACACCTGTAAGTGATGAACTTTTTGAAAATTTAGTTCCCGAAAATCTTGAATTAGGTGAATATGTAGAAAATGCCCCTGTAGATTTCTTTGAATTAGGACAAACTTATTTGATGTTAATTACGTCAACAGATGCAGACGGAAATAGACCGAGCATTGAAACAGATTATTCTCAATTCTTTATTAATGGTACATTTACACCTTTAATGTACACAACAGCGAATTGTAGTGTAGCACAAGAAGTTTTTGGAATGGCAGATAAAGTTAATCAAATGATACAAAACGGATATGGCGAAAATATTATCGCATTATGGTTAGTACCTGAATTTGTATTAAAAAATGCAAGAACAGATACTTGGGAAAGTGAAAGATATGCCGTTGAAGATTGGAATATTTTTATGCCTGTTTCCATAAACGGTTATATTCCCAAAAACAAAAAACTGCTTTCATCACCTTATCAAAAATTACTCGTAACAAACTTATCAGGACAAAATGCTGAATATCATTATGAAGATTTTGAAAAACCTGATGATATATTATTTAAAGTAATAGGCGCTTCTTATGGCTTACCATCTGTAATAGCTGAACCGAGAGGATATAAAAATCATTTTGGTGTAAATCCTGACTATGGAATACTACTGACAAACTTCCCGCAAGCCCCCACAATAAACGATACATATAAGGCTTATTTGGCACAAAATAAAGCTTCCATTGCTACATCTATTTTATCTTCCATAACTTCAATAGGCTTGGGATTAGGTATTGCTGTAGGTTCGGCAGGATTTGGCGCTATGGCAGGTGCAGGAATGATTGCAAGCGGAGCAGTAGGTGTTTCCTCTACTCTTGCGAAAGTTTCAGACGCTAAAGCTTCACCTACAACTGTTTCAGGACTTATCCAAAATGACTGTTTAAGTACGATAAGAAACATAGTAAGATTAGAAGCAAGACACGTTTCAATTAAAAAAGAAATGGCTGAGTGCATAGATAATTACTTTTCAGCTTTCGGTTACGCTTGTCACAAAGTAAAAGTGCCTAACATTATGGCAAGAAATATATGGAACTTTACAAAGACACAAGGTTGTTGCGTATCGGGTTCTGCCCCTGCACCTGCAATATCTAATATCTGTAACATATTTGACAGGGGTGTGCGTTTTTGGAAAGACCCCGCAAACATTGGCAACTATCAGGGAAATAACTGAAAGGAGTGATAATAAATGGGAATGTTTCATAAAAAAGACCCTTTCTTTGAGACATTAAAAGATAACAAACTTGACTATATGTTGTACTACAATAGGCTCTATGAATTGGCTATTTCTATGTTTGAATGGGTAAATCTTCCCGAGGAAATTGATGAACGTTTTCTTGAAATGACACTTTTCACTGATGGACAGGCTGTATTTTTCAAAGAAGATGATATAGGTTATCTTGCTTTACAGTGCGCAGGTGGTGGAAAACTTGACCTGTATAGAATACCTGTAAAGCGTAGAGCGTTCGCAACTAATGGCTTTAGCCGTGAACTTAACAAAGATAACAGCGTTATAATTTTTAACAATATGCTTCATACTAATTCTATGTTACCTATTATTGACTTCTCACAAAAATTATGGGATTTAGATAGAAGTGTAATTGTGAACGCAAAAGCACAGAAAACACCTGTAATGATACTTTGCGATGAAAAGGAAAGATTAAGCCTTAAAAATGTCTATATGAAGTATGAGGGAAATGAACCTTTTATTTTCGGAAATAAGGCACTTAACAAAGACGCTTTTCAGGCTTTAAGAACAGACGCACCATTTGTCGCACCTGACCTTTATCAGTTAAAAATGCAGTTGTGGAATGAAGCACTAACTTATCTCGGAATTAGTAACAACAATACGCAGAAAAAAGAGCGAATGATTACAGACGAAGTTGTCAGAAATATGGGCGGTACAATAGCGAGCAGATACAGCAGGTTACAACCGAGAAGAAAAGCTTGTAAACAGATTAATGAAATGTTTGGCTTAAATATTGACTGCCGTTTCCGTGAGGATTTCCGGGAAATGGACGGTGAATATATGCTAACAGGTGAAACAGGTGATAACGGAACTACAACACTTGTTACGCAGGTGCAGGAAAACAGTAAGGAGTGATAAATATGTCACACTATACAACAGAGGTGCGGTATATTTGTGAAACTACCGCAGGACTTGACCACAGCGAGGGCTTTAATTCTATTGATACCATTCTTGATAATAGTGTTGATGATATTTTCAACTTCGATTATCCTATATTCGATGAAACATATAGGAAACCGCTGAACAAGAAAATATTAAGACACTTTTATACAAGAGAAATCGGAGAAGAAACTGTCGGACTTTGGAAGTTAAGACTACAGCAAACACTAAATGAAATAATGCCGTACTATAATAAACTGTATGAAACGGAATTAATGGAAATAAACCCACTGTATAATGTGGACTTGACAACTACAGGAAATAACAGAGGAAATAAATACGAAAACAAGAGCGAAAGTGATAACGTAAATGTAAAGAAAACAGGTACAAGAACCGATAACTTTAACGACACTAAAACTAAAAGTGGAACTGATACAGATAATACAAAGAATATTGTAGATAGAACTAATAACGGCACTGATACCATTACTAAAACAAAGTCGCAAAGTGATAAGGATAAAGAGGTTACAAATTCAAAATATACAGATTTCCATTTAGGTGCAGAAAACGGAAAGAAAGAGATTAATACAGATAAAATAAATACGATGAATGAAGTCACAAATAGCACGGACAGATTTTCAGATACACCACAGGGAAGTGTTAGTAACCTTGATATTTCCAATAATATGTACCTGACTAATGCAAGAATGGTGGAAACTCCGCATAGCGCTGTTACTACAGATAAGGGAAACTATAAGACAAACTTTGAGCAGACACAGGGTAATGACAGATATTCTAATAATGGTACAGGTAGTCAAACAAAAGATAGAATTGGAAGTTTGAGCGGAACAGAAAAACAGTCAGGAACAAACAAGAATACACAGAAAGAAACAGGAACTAAAACAGGTACTAAAACCGTTAATGAAACAACAAGAGGAAATGGTACAAATACAAGAACCGATAACCTGAATACAAATACAATAGGTGATAAGTCAATACAGGGCTCTGTTAATAGTACGGAAGATTATCTCGAACACGTTATAGGCTACAAAGGTGCAAGACCTTTAGCTGAAATACTTATGATGTGGAGAAAATCTTTCCTGAATATTGATAGAATGATACTCAACGATTTGGAAGTTTGCTTCTTCCAACTTTGGTAAAAGGGGGACAACAAAATGGGTAGATTGGTAAATATCAACCACTTTAGATTTTATGCACAGAAAGTGCTTCCCACAGTTTATGAGGACAGTCTTTCATATTATGAAGTGCTGACTAAAATGGCGAAAAAGTTAGATGAAATCATCGACAACGAAAACGAACAAAACAGAATTATCGAAAATCTTCCTACAGATGTGAGCGAATTTGCGGAAGAACTTGCGCAGTTTAAGCAGGAAATGACAGAGGATTTTGACAGATTCACTACTGCGGTAAATGCTTCTATTTCAGAGTTTGAAACAGAGGTAAACGGCAAAATTGAAAGAGATACTACACCGACAGAGGGCAGTGCGAAACTGATTACAAGCGGTGGTGTATATGCGAGTATCAAAGCGGTTACTGATACACTTGTAAAAGATACAATCCCTACAGCTAACTCCCAGAATTATGTAACAAGTGGCGGTGTTTATAACGCTATTGCTACCGCGATTGATAACCTTAATATACGGTTCAATGCAAAGCAGGATAGACTTACCTTTGATACAAGTCCGACACAGAATAGCACGAACCCTGTACAGAGTGGCGGTATCTATACAGCTATTGAACAGGCTAAAACAGATGTGAGCGCAACGCTGAATAGCAGAATTGACGGACTTTCGGAAAACGTGAGCGCAAATGCGGAAGCTATTACGGCATTGCAGGACGATAAACAGGATATTCTGACATTTGATAGTACACCTGTAGAGGGAAGTACAAACCCTGTTACAAGTGGCGGTGTATATAACGCTATTCAGGGCGCAATGCCTACGATAACTGTTGACCCTACACCTACAGAGGGAAGTGTGAACCCTGTTGCGAGTGGCGGTGTGTATGACGAACTTGTAAATCTTGCCGAAAGATTTGATAATGAATTGAGTAATAAGCAGGACACTCTTACATTCGATATTATGCCTACACGGAATAGCTTAAATCCTGTTACAAGTGGTGGTGTATGGGAAGCTCTCGGACAGATAGACCCCACAATCACTATTGACGCTTTTCCTACTGAAAATAGTAGTCACGCTGTAAGCAGTGGTGGAACGTGGACGGCTATTAATAATGTGAGCGTAACTGTTGCGGAACTTTCTGCTACAGTGGCGGGAAAACAGGACACTCTTACTTTTGATAGTACACCCACCGAAAATAGCGGAAATCCTGTTACAAGTGGCGGTATATGGACGGCTTTACAGAGTGTTACAGTTACAACGGATAGTGTACCGACAGAGGGTAGCACAAATCCTGTTGAAAGTGGTGGTGTATATACAGCATTACAGGGAAAGCAGAATACACTTACTTTTGATACTGAACCCACAAGCGGTAGTGCAAACCCTGTCACAAGTGGTGGCTTATCAAATTACCTGTCCAATAAATACTTCAAAAAGTCTGAATTTCAGAGTGAAATTACAGCAAACTATGTTCCAATTACATCTCACGCTGTTTATTCTGCACTCGGTAATAGAACCGCACTGACTACGGATAACGCACCAACACAAAATAGTAATAATTTCTTAACATCGGGTGCGGTGTACAATGCCCTTACACAGTATGTTACAGGACGAGATTTTGGGAGCGCAATGGCAAGTATGTCACAGACAATACAGGCTAATGTAACTAAAATAAGACCGTCCTTAACTAATTCTTTCACCATAGCAACAAGCGATTGGTCAAATGGAACAGCAACTATCAGTGGCACATTTACAATAGCAAACAATTGCTTAAATGATGTAATTCCTACAATAGGTGAACGGGAAGTGTGGGACTATTACGGTGTATATCCTACTAATATAACGGCTTCTTCAATTACGTTCAAATGCGCAACAACACCTGTTGAAAATCTGACGTTTAAAGTATCGGAAACTGTCGTTGCAAATCCTACATAAGAGGTGAGTGAAATGCTGAATTATAAACAGAGATATAAACCGAGAACGACAAGAGAGTATACGAAAAGTGACTTGACGGTGTATGACAGCGCGGGTAATACCGCGCTTAATACGCTGACAATTTACGGTAAATCAGAGGTTGTTGACGGCGCAATCAAGAGCGCGGGAGAGGGGTGGAGCGTTGTTAGATTAGCGGATTTATATTGGATACAATCAGACGATTTTTATTATAGCAACGAATTAAAAGTTCATATTTCATCACCTATTAATAATGACACAACGGGTGATATGCTCTGTAATAAATATACAACCGTTGCACGAAACGACTTGTCCAATAAAACAATTGTTTGTACAACTACTGGCGTTATTGCAATAATGGACACCGACTACACCACAGTCTCCGACTTCATTGCTTCCCTCGGTGACGCTACACTCTGCTACCAACTCGCCGCCCCCTCGCAGGGCAACGCTATTGCCATTAAGACCGACAATGGA
>Ga0247611_10006366_pt1 | contig 15189 bp, 14 predicted proteins | sample 177DNAGHGhighgp2_FD_192422 | JGI IMG/M metagenome (GOLD analysis project Ga0247611, IMG submission 192422) | Sheep rumen microbial communities from Palmerston North, Manawatu-Wanganui, New Zealand - 1770 DNA GHGhigh gp2 | ecosystem: Host-associated > Mammals > Digestive system > Stomach > Rumen...
GAAATTTTAGAATCAAAGGAGTAACGTGAATGGGAAAATTAAAGTTTGCGGGTTCACTACATAATCACACCGATTTCAGTAATTTTCGTCTTCGTGATGCAATTAATACTGTAGAATCATTAATGGATTATGCAATCGAACTCGGACATGAAGTAGTAGCGATTACTGAACATGAAACAATAGCGAGTTCAATTAGAGCAGAAAAATATTATAATAAAATTAAAAAAGATAATCCAAACTTTAAATTAATACGAGGAAATGAAATTTATCTTGTTCGTAATGGTTTAAATGCAAACAATTATAATAAAGACGTAGATAGATATTTTCACTTCATTCTTCTAGCGAAAGACCTTGAGGGACATAGACAAATCCGCGAGGTCTCTTCGCGCGCATGGAATAGAAGTTATATTGCACGTCGTATGCGCCGAGTTCCAACTTATTATCAAGACCTTATAGATATAATTGGAAAGAATCCAGGTCATGTAATTGGTTGTACAGCTTGTCTTGGTGGATGTTTACCAACTCAGCTTATTCGTAATAGAGATACTGGCGCGCCTTCGATGGATTTAATTAAACGATGGATTGTACAGATGCAGGGAATTTTCGGTAAAGATGATTTCTATTTTGAAATGCAGCCATCATTTAACAAAGACCAGATATATGTAAATCATAAACTTGTTGAGCTGGGCGCTGAATTTGGAATTAAGTACATAATAACGAATGATGCTCATTATTTGAAAAAAGAAGACAGACCAATTCATAAAGCGTTTCTTAATTCACAACAGGGAGATAGAGAAGTTGATGATTTCTATGCAACAACTTATCTTATGAGTGATGAAGAAATTCGTGAATATATGGAAAAAGAAATGGGTGAAGAAGTTCTTCAATCAGCTTATCAAACGATTTTAGAAATAAAAGATAAGTGTGAAGATTATTCGTTAATGAAGCCATTGAAAATTCCAAGATTAAATTGGAAAACATACAACATGCCCGATTGGAATTGGGCCATAACATATTGGGGAGAAAGGGTTCCTTTTTTAAAGAATTTTTGGAATTCGGAATATTCTGAAGACCGCCGTTTGGCAGAAGCAATTATATATAAAATAAGTGAATATCGCGAATTTCAAAATAAGCGTGCATTAGATGAAATCAATGCATGTCTCGAAGATACATGGATTTCATCAGAAGTAAATGGAAGTAGATGGAGTGCATATTTCTTAAATCTTCAAAATATAATTGATTCATGTTGGGATGCAGGAACTCTTGTAGGTTGCGGCCGAGGTTCTGGAGTAGGCTTTATATTGTTATATTTGTTAGGTATCACACAAATAAATCCACTTCGAGAAAAAAGTCAAACAAAACGTTGGAGATTCCTCAATCCAGAACGTGTATCAGTTCTCGATGTAGATATAGACATCGAAGGCGGCCGCAGAGCTGACGTATTGAAAAATTTCCGAAAAGTATATGGTGAAGATAGAGTTGCAAATGTATTAACTCTTAAAACCGAGAAATCAAAATCGGCAATTCTCACGGCGGCGCGCGGTCTTGGTATTGATGTAGATACAGCACAATATCTATCCTCATTTATTGAAGCAGATAGAGGACAACTTAGAACATTAAAACAAACTTTTTATGGTGACCCAGATAACGGAATTAGTGCAAGTAAGCAGTTCCGAATTGAAATGGAAGAAAACTATCCAGAATTATGGGAAGTAGCACAACGTATAGAAGGATTAATATGCAATATTGGAATTCATGCAGGTGGGGTAATATTTGTAGATGAGCCTTTTACAAATTCAACCGCGCTGATGAGAGCGCCAAATGGAGAAATCATAACTCAATTTGACCTTCATGATGCTGAAGATACGGGGTTGATTAAATATGATGTACTTTCAATCGAAGCTCTTGATAAAATTCATAATTGCCTCGATTTGTTGTGTGATTATGGATATGTGGAACGGGAAACTACCTTAAAAGATACCTATGAAAAAGTCATAGGTATATATAATCTTGAAAGAGATGCACCTGAAATGTGGAAAATGTGTTGGGAACATAAGGTTAGTAGCTTATTTCAAATGGAAAAGCAAAGTGGAATAAGTGGAATAGCTGCGATGAAACCAACATCAGTAGATGACTTAGCAATTCTTAACTCCGCAATCAGACTTATGGCAACAGAAAAAGGTGGTGAAATGCCAGTTAATAAGCTTGCACGCTTTAAAGCACATCCAAGTGATTGGGATTATGAATTGAAGAAGTATGGACTTGGCGCCGAAGCTAAGAAAATACTTGAACCAGTATTAGGTGTATCTTATGGATTATGTATTGCACAGGAACAATTTATGCAATTGGTTCAGCTTCCAGAATTGGGAGGATTTAATCTGACATGGGCAGATAAATTAAGAAAATCAATTGCAAAAAAGAATCCAGCTGAATATGAAAAGTTAACTGAAGAATATTTTAAAGTTACAAAAGAAAAAGGCTGTGATAAAAAGTTATGTAAGTATGTTTGGAATGTACTTATTGCAATGAGTAGAGGATATGGATTTAACTTATCACATACATTAGCATATTCATTGGTTGGTTTACAGGAATTAAATCTTGCATATAGATATCCAACAATTATGTGGGATTGTGCGTGTCTTATTGCAGATAGCGGCGGCGCAGAAAAAGTAGAGGAAGAAGATGAAGAAGTTACAGTTGTTGAGGAATCTTTTGATTCTTCTATCGGTATTTTTAACGAAGTCGAAGAAGAAGAGGAAGAAGAAGATGAGGAAGATTCTAAAACTACTAAGAAAAAGAAAGCTAATAAAGTAAACTATGGTAAAATAGCAACCGCCATTGGTAAAATGAGTAGTGAAGGAATTGATATTGAAGCAACAGATATTAACAAATCAAAGTATACTTTCTCACCAGATGTAGAACATAATCGAATTATTTATGGATTAAGTGGTATTAATAAGGTTGGAGATGATATTGTAAAACAAGTTATTGAAAATAGACCTTATATAAGTATTGAAGATTTCTTATCAAAAGTTAAAATTAATAAACCACAAATGGTTAATTTGATTAAGTCTGGGGCATTTGATAATTTATACGGCGGCGACCGCATAAAAGCGATGAGCGATTATATTGATTTAATTGCTGATAAGAAAAAGAGAATTACGCTTCAAAACATGAAGATGTTAATGGAGTTTAATTTAATTCCAAGTGAATATGATTTTCAGTGTAGAGTTTATAACTTCAACAAATATTTGAAAAAGTTCAAAATCAATAATTCATATGGATTAAATAATATAGCTTTAAACTTCTATTCAAATAACTTTGATATGGATTTATTAACTCCAGCAGAAGGAGGATTCATATTTGAAATTAAACAAACCGATTGGGATAAGATATATAAAAAGCAAATGGATATAATTCGTCCATTCATTCAGAAAAATAACGAAGAATTATTAAATAGTGTAAACGTAAGATTAAGAAATGATTTATGGGATAAATATTGTGAAGGTAATATAAGTAAATGGGAAATGGATTCAATTTCATGTTATATTCATGAACATGAATTGAAGAATTTAAAAAATGGTTTTTATGGATTAAGTGATTATGCAAGACTACCAGAAGAACCTGAAGTAAGTTATGAATTTAGAGCAAAAGATACGGGAAAGAAAATTCCGTTATATAAAATTCATAGAATTGCCGGTACGGTTTTAGATAAGGATAAAGCAAAGAAAACAGTAACTTTATTAACAACAAGTGGAGTTGTAACTGTTAAAATTTTTGGAGATGCATTTACGCATTATGATAAACAAATCTCTGAAAAACAACCAGATGGTACAAAAAAAGTTGTTGAAAAATCATGGCTTAGCCGTGGTAATAAAATTATTGTTACTGGTATACGACGTGATAATGATTTTATCGCAAAGAAATATAAAAATACTCCACACCATCTCGTTGAATTGATAACTTCAATAGATAACGGATATATTAAAACTCAAATAGAAAGAGTTGAAGAATGAGTTATGGCTTATATGACGGGGACTTGAAATTATATCCTCGAGTCCCCTTTTTTAATTTAGAACTAATGAAGTTATCAACTTATTATAAAAATAAACGAGAATTAGTAACTTTATCCTTACGATTTAAACCAGAAATGTATTCTCATTTTATTGTGCGACAAGATTATCCCGCTCGCGCGCAATATAGTTCTACTTATAAAAATGTTGAATATGGCGGCCGCGCCTTCGACAGTAAATATGTCCCATTACCAGATGATATTGAGTTTATGAGGCCTAACGTGGGTCTTTATAATAAAATTGAATCTAAAATTTCAAATAAGCAATTAGATAAAACACAATTTAATGTGTTACGGCGTGCAGAACATATACGCCTATCTATTGATGGTAAAACAATTTCACCGCAATGGTATAAGCAATTAAGAAATACACCTGATGCACATGGTCTTATATTCCATGATTATGACCTCGGCGCCGTCGACGGTTCATTTAACTTTATTAAAACTAATTTAAACGAAATTATTTCTTCTACGAAAGGCCGCAGAGTAGGTATGAAATTTCCTGCACAGATTTCAACTGAAGAGGAATTACTTAACTGGCTTACATTACCTTGCGCGGGTGAATTATTTTCTTTACAATACAATGGAATTTTAACAACAAAATATATAGATGAATTTAAAGAATTGCGTCTTAATTCTACCGCAATTCCACAAACATCAATTAATATAACAGCGAACCAAACTTATGAAGAATTTACTACAATTGGAATTATACAAGTCCTTAAATCTATATTAGATTTGCGAAGAGCACGACTATATTTCCCACTTATTTATGGCAAAGATTTTTTCATAGATAGACGATGGGAAGAAGTTGTAAAACTTATTAGTTTTTTTAATGATAGAAGTGGCCATGAAGTAGTAAGGGGTGATTACCTTACAAGAGTCGCTCCTTATGAAACTTTTTATAGTTTTATTCGTAAAATTACGAAAGAACGATTTTATTTTGGCTCTACCTATCCAGTAGAGAAGGCTCGTGAGTTATTTCAATTTGTTCGTGAACAAAATTATGAATTATTTTGCTTATTTTATGAATATACAGGAGAATTAAAATGACTAAAGAACAAATTCATGACAAAGTTCTGTATAATAATAACAAAATTAAAGAACTTTTAGACCCATCAGTTTTTATACTTCAGCCAGAGGTACAAACTTTGATGGAAGATAATGAATATTTAAAATCTATTTGTCCACATGAGTTTCAAAATGGAGTATGTACTATTTGTGGGAAAATCGAATAACTCTTAAACTATATACATAACTAGAGGAGGTCGATATATGCAATATATCAAAAAAAGAGATGGTAGACTTGTACAATTTAATAAAAACAAAATTGTTGATGCAATTTTAAGTGCATTTAAAGATGTAGATGGTGAAATTAATCCATATGCTCTTGAAAAAGCAAATAAAATTGCAGAGTATGTTGAGAGTCAAGGTAAGAAAAAAATACTTAGCGTAGAAGAAGTACAAGATATCGTTGAACGTGGGCTAATGTCTACAAAAAGAAAAGACGTAGCAAGAAAATATATAACTTATAGAGAAGAAAGAAGCAGAATTAGAAACTGGAATACTCGAATGATGGATAAGGTAGCTGATAAACTCGCTGCTACAAATGTCCAAAATCAAAATGCTAATGTAGATGAATACTCATTCGGCGGCCGCAGAGGTGAGGCTGATTCAGTTATTTTTAAACAGTATGCACTTGATAATCTTGTTTCTGAAATGGCTCGTAATAACCATTTAAATAATGAGATTTATATTCATGATTTAGATAGTTACATTTTGGGAATGCATAATTGTTTAACAGTTCCATTTGATGATTTGCTTGCGAATGGATTTAATACAAGACAGACAGATGTAAGACCAGCTAATTCAGTTAATACTGCTTTTCAATTAGTGGCTGTATTGTTTCAGCTTCAATCACTTCAACAGTTTGGTGGAGTAAGTGCATCGCATCTTGATTGGACAATGGTTCCTTATGTAAGAAAAAGTTTTTGGAAACATTTCTGTGAAGGCTTAACATATTTTGAGGAAGATGACCCAGCACGTTATATGAATAATATTGATTTTGCTACATTACCAATTGATAACTATACTCATTCTAGTGTTGATAATTCTCAATTGGGATTGGTATCATCTGCTGAAAATTGCAAAAAAACCTATCAATATGCCATGGATATGACAGAGAAAGAAACTCGTCAAGCTGTAGAAGGAATGTATCATAATCTTAATACTCTTCAATCACGTAGTGGCAACCAATTACCATTCACTTCAATTAATTATGGTACTTGTACACTTCCAGAAGGTCGCATGATTATTAAAGCACTTCTTGAAGGTTCAATTAAGGGTGTTGGAAAACTTCATAAAACCGCAATTTTCCCTTGTGGAATCTTCCAATACATGAAAGGAGTAAATGATAAGCCAGGTACTCCAAATTATGATATGTTCCAACTAGCTCTTGAATCGACCGCACGCCGTCTATATCCAAACTATGCGAATGTAGATTGGTCAGGTAATGCTGGCTATGACCGTAATGACCCACGTACATATTTCTCAACTATGGGTAAGCGTAAACTATAGCCCATATAAAACCTCGTGAACCGCGCCCGCGGGTGTCACAATAGTGGCTAACGGTTAGGTCCCTAGTGGATGAGACCGTGTCAAGATTCTTCATAATATTCATGTAGGAGGACCTATGTGGATATATAAAATAACTAATATTCAAAATAATAAAGTTTACATAGGTCAAACAATTAGACCTGTGGAACAAAGATTTCATCGTCATATAAATGATGCTTTAAACAATATTTTAGATACTCATTTTGCTAGAGCAATTAGAAAATATGGTAAAGAAAATTTTCTTATAGAAACTATTGACACTGCTAATTCACAAGAAGAATTGAATCAGAAAGAACAATATTGGATTAGATTCTATGATGCAGTAAATAAAGGTTATAATGAAACTGATGCTATTTCTAAGTGCGGCGGTAATACTTATCAAAGTAAAACCGAAAACGAAATGAATATTATAAAAAATAAAATTCGTCAAACAAAACTTGGTGCCAAAAATCCAATGGCACGAAAGATAAAACGAATTAATATTAAAACTAATGAAGTTGATATTTTTGATACCGTTATAGCTTGCGCGCAAGCATGTGGGATTAAAAACGGCAAAACTTCAATTAGTACAAGATTAAACGGAAAAGTTAAATCTCCATTTAAAAATACTTGGATATTTGAATATTATGAAGAATAAGGTGTATCGACTATCCCTGATGAGTGTAAGGGAGTAGAGTTAGAGATAGGCACTAACTCCAAGCGCGAGGCCACCGAAAGGTGGAACATATAGTCAGTGCTAATGGCAACATTAGATTAACACGTGTAGAACAGCAAATGGTTTTGATATAAATGGCTTTGGCCAACTCAAAGATGGTCGTGGGAACATCTGTCCAGTCACAATTATCCTTCCAACACTAGCAATGGAAGCTGGTAATGTCGAAGACTTTATGTATCTTCTTGACGAAAAAATCCATGAAGCAAAAGATATGTTACTTGAACGCTTCGAATATATTTGTTCACAAGACCCGTCAAGTGCTAAATTTATGTACGAAAATGGAACAATGGCAGGTTATATACCAGAAGAAGGTATACGTTCCGCGCTCAAACATGGAACAATTGTAATTGGTCAATTAGGTTTAGCCGAAGCTCTTCAAATACTTATTAATTGTGACCATACAACTGAAGAAGGAATGAAACTTGCTAAACGTATTGAACAGTTATTTAAAGATAGATGTGCTGAATTTAAACAACAATATAAATTAAATTTTGGAGTATATTATACTCCAGCTGAAAATCTTTGCTATACTGCGATGAATAGATTTAAAGAAGATTTCGGTATCATTCCAAATGTAAGTGATAGAGATTACTTTACAAACTCAATGCACGTTCCTGTTTGGAAAGAAATTTCTCCATTTGATAAAATTGATATTGAATCTGAATTAACTGGCTATTCTAGCGCAGGTTGTATTACCTATGTAGAGCTTGAAGGCGCCGTATTAAAAAATCTGAAAGCTCTAGAACAAATAGTAACATATGCAATGGATAAGGATATACCTTACTTTGCAATTAATGTTCCTAATGATACTTGTCTTGAATGTGGATGGACTGGAGAAATTGGAAATGAATGTCCAGAATGTGGTTCAACAAATATTCAAAGATTACGTAGAGTAACTGGTTATCTTACCGGTGACTACAAGTCAGCATTTAATAAGGGAAAACAACAAGAAGTAGAACAAAGATTTAAACACAGTAAAAAATTAAGCCTATGAGTAAATACAATACAATAATACCTAATGACGTCGTTAACGGAGAAGGAGTATGCGTCTCCTTCTTCGTTCAAGGATGCCCTCATCATTGTCCAGGTTGCTTCAATGAAGAAACTTGGGATTTTCGTGGAGGTCAAGAGTATATGGAAAGTACGAAATGGGATATAATTAAAGCAATTGGTGCTAACGGAATTCAAAGAAACTTCTCTGTACTTGGCGGCGAGCCACTGGCCCCGCAGAATCAACAGATGACAGCGGAGGTAGTTGATGCGGTGCGCCATGCTTATCCTAAAATTAAAATTTTCCTTTGGACTGGCTATGAATTTGATGAGTTAATTAATCATTTAACTGATGAGTTAAAAAAGATTTTATTAACAATAGATGTATTAATTGATGGACCTTTTATTGAAGAGAAAAAAGATTTATCTTTAAAACTTCGAGGAAGTTCTAATCAACATATACGACAAAAAATTAATAATGCGTGGGAGATTGTAGAGTAATGGATAAATTAACCGTCAAATTTGAAACACTTGAAAAAATATGTAAAATGTTAAAGAAAAATAAAACTAAAGAAGTTAGTTTTGAATTTTTAATTGCTAGTTGTTTTCCTCACGTATTAGATAACATTAAAGAAGAAATGCGTCGTCAATATACAGAAGGCTATGTTAATGGTTTAAAAGAAGGAGGTAAACAAGATGCATAGTTGGGCATTAATTAACTTTATTTTAGCTTTTCTTACGGGTATTGCTGCGCTAATTTTTCTGTTCCAAAAGAAAGATGAAAATTTAGTGGCTAAACAACGTAGAAAAGTGCGTATTGCAAAAGCTATTGCTTTAGAAGTAGCAATAGTAGCGTGTTTGATTTATTTATTTAGTTCAGATATGCATGGTCCTATGGTGTTAGCCGATAAATGGACAGTAGTAATGGCTCTTATGTTTGGAGGAGAATTAACTGCTGATTACTTTGTTAATAAAAAAAGTCATTATGAGACAGATTGAATAAACTTTAAACGCCGGAGTAAAATCCGGCGTTTTAAAATTTGAAAAAAAATTTTTTTTATGATATAATATATATAGAAACTGAGAAAGGAGTCTATTTGTATGAAATTTGAATTTACTGAAGTTTTTAATTTTGAAGGTGCCTTTAGAGGTCTCCGAAATCCTTTAGAATCATGGGAAAGGTCAGATAGTTATTTCGGTTTTATGAATTATGATTATCCTGTTGATGCAAGAGTAGATGTTATTTATAATTGGGTAGAACAAGAATTTATCAAACAGGGATTAGAAGTTGAACCTTTTACAGAAAAATGGGAAGATACATGGGGTAAATATTCTGATTGGTTAAGTAGCAATGAGATTTTGCGTACAGATTATGAAATTGCAGATATTGCTACTCTTGGTCCAAAGGATTTAGCGCTAGCGCAGAAACTTATACTCTCAGGACCTGAACATTGTAAATTTATGAGACAAATTTTTGTTAGTGTAGATATTACAGCACCAATTTACTGGTGGAAAGAATTTGACACATATAAAATTGGTACAACTGCAAATTCAACAAGCACAATGCATAAACTTATTTCAAGGCCAATTACTAGTAAGTGTTTTGAATTTGATAATGGAGATGAACTAGAAATTACAAATTATACAATACCTCATGGAGGAGAATGTGGTTTGGTTTATTCTGATTATCAAGAAGATATAATTGATACGTGTGAAACTTTGCGTCAAAAATATCTTGAAACAAAAGACAAACGTTACTGGCGCGCACTTGTACAAATGTTACCAGAGTCTTGGCTTCAAACTCGTACAGTAACATTATCATATGCAAATCTACGCAATATGTATTTTCAAAGACGCAATCATAAATTAGAAGAGTGGCATGTATTTTGTGACTGGATTAAGTCACTTCCATATGGTAAAGAACTTATAATACTGGAGGCTAAAAATGAGATTAATTGAACAAACAGAAAAATATGTAGTAGATACGGAAGAAATGGCTCTACAGCTGGTGCAAGCATTTAAAGATAAAGCAGCAAATGAAGGATACATCTTAGGTTCTAGTGGATATACTTATAAAACTAAAAAATCAAAAGGTGAAATTATAGGTGAAGCTTGGGTAGTAACTATAAAGAAAATTTTAGGAGGAGTATGGGATGACTTCGAATAATACAGAAAAAACTAAGATGTATGTCGTAGATGGCGCGCCAGTAGATAATGTACAGACAGAGGCTCCGGCGCAGAATACGGATGACGCCAGCGTAGAACTAACAGATGAAGAAATTCAAGACTTCTACGAAGAACACAAAGATGCAATTGACCTTATGGGTGGTCTTGATATGTTTGAATCACTCATGTCTCTTTCAGATGAAGACTTTGAACAACTTAAGCCATCCTTTATACAGCTTTTTAATGAAACAATTAATGACGATGCTTCAAGACGTGAAATTTTGGCAATGATTGTTGGAGAAAATTATACACCAGCGCGCCTTGAGCTTGATTACACAACAGCAATTGAAGCAATTAACACAATCGACTTTTTAAGTCCAATAAAGATTGATTTCCTTAAAGAAATCACTACTGCTTCAATTAATAAAATGCGCGAATTAATGGGAATTGCTGAATCCGTAGTAACAATTCCCTGTGAATTGGGTGAAGGAATCTCCATACCTTCTTACGCCCATGAAACTGATGCGGGGATGGATATATACAGTCCAAGCGAATATACTATCGGACCTGGTGAAACAATCATTATACCAACTGGAATTAAAGTTGCAATACCAGACGGTTATGCAATCCTTATCCAGCCTAGAAGTGGACAATCAGCCAAAACTAAATTACGTGTGGCGAACACCCCTGGACTTATCGACTCGGGTTATCGTGACGAAATCGGAGTCATAGTAGAAAATATTGAACCGCCTTTCAAAGATATAGATTATGAATTCGATGAGAATGGAGAAATCCATATTAAATCAATCCTTCATGGACAGTCTTATACAATTGCTGAAGGACAGCGATTTGCTCAAATGCGACTTGTTAAAGTACCAAAGGCCAATTTTGTACAAGTATCTTCAGTTAGTGAAATAGGAGAAGACCGAAATGGAGGCTTTGGAAGTACAGGTCTTGAGTGATTAAATGGCTAAAATTAAAGTAGAGGATATAAGAAAGGCGGCGATAGACCATAAATGGGAATTGGTATCCGAAGAATATAAAAATTTAGATACAGAGTTAGAATTTATTTGTAATGAGGGGCATAGAGTATTTGCCCCTTATAAAAAAATAAGAGACAAATGGATATGTCCTATTTGCGAACAAAATCAATATAATAATTTTGAAGAAAAAATAATTCCAAAGAAAAAAGGAATACAACGTACAATAGGACTTGACCAAGCAACGCATCTTACCGGTTATTCAATTTTTGATGGAAACGAACTTATCTATGCCGGTATTTTTCGAGCCGGCGCCGAAGACGAAATTGAACGAGATTTAGAGATTCGTAATTGGTTATTGCAACTTATATATAGTTGGAAACCGGATATAATTGGTTTAGAAGGAATTCAACTTCAACAATTTAATAATAAAATGATTGGAGTTACAACCTATCAAACACTCGCGCGTTTACAAGGTATACTTATGGCTACCTGTTATGAGCAGAAGGTTGATTACGTTGTGTGCGCTCCTGCTACGTGGCGCTCTCATTGTGACGTAAAAGGACGCTCTCGCGCAGATAAAAAGCGTTCAATGCAAACAAGAGTAAAAGAGTGGTTTGATATTACGGTTTCTGACGATGTAGCCGATGCAATTGGAATCGGTAAGTATGTTAGTGAAACACATAAAAAACAAGTTGAGGTATTCAACTGGGAGTAAAATGGAGGAATTTAAATGGTTACTATTACAATGGACCAACTTATTAATTTTAGGGACAATGGTGGATTTTTTGCTAATGCACATCTACCACTGAAAGGAGCTTATAAATTAAATAAAATTAGAAAAGCTGTAGAAAAAGAAAGTGAGTTCTATTCTGAAAAGTTCCAAGAGATTGTTAATACTTATGCAAAGAAAGATGAGAATGACCAGATTGTATTCTCTGAAGATGGAAGTCAGATTATGATTAAGGATGGCATGGTTGCTGAGTGTAATCAGGCTCTTGAGGATTTACAGAAACTTGAGGTTCAAATTGAAAACTATGACCTTACAATTGAAGACCTTGGTGATGACCTTGAATGTACACCAGACCAGCTTGAAGCATTGATGCCTTTCATGGCTTAATATGTAAAATAAAAAGAGACTCTTAATAGAGCCTCTTTTTTATTATCTAAATTTACGTACTTGGGTTACGTTTCTATAGCTTGAATCTTTAATAATGTTTTCTTTAACTCGTTTTGTAATTTTGTCTACGTCATAGTCACTATTGATATGGTCTACATTAATATTAATTTCATAAGTAGCATTTCCACCGTATGAATTATTAATATTATTTGTTGAACCCATTGCATGAGCAAGTACATCTTTGAGTGCGATAAAGTTCTTTGTATCCTGTGCATTAAGTACAAGTTCTGGTTTTGATGGAGTACCATCAAGCCAAGCTGGACCTGTATAATCGGCAAGACCACCCTTAGCATAAACCGCTTTTACAGCTTTTTTGAAAGCATTAGAACTATACCAGCCACTAACGACACTTTTTGAATAACCAAGACCTTTTGCTGCTTTAAGCACTTCTTCCCAAGTGATGCCACCGCTACCATCTCCTGCTGCTAAGTCGTACGCAACTTGAGCTGCTGTTTTACCTATAGCTGCTCCTCGATTAATTAAAGTGTTAAGCCCACTTGTTCCAACAGACCCTGCTCTATGGCGATTACCCAATCCTTCATTATAAGCATTAACTGCATTGTTCCATGCTGCTTGGGCGGCCGCGGCCGCGGCATCTGCAGCTCTTCTTTGGTCTTCAGCTATTCTTTTCTGCTCTGCTCTACGATTAAGCTCGTTTCCAGCTTCAGTGTAGCCTGCATTGTTTAATCTCGCTAAACTATTATCACTATCACCAAAAGCTTGTAAAGCCATTGAATATTCAGCATTATTGCCCTTAAATTCTGCCTCACTAAATGCTTGAGCCATTTCTTGAGGATTAAAGTAGCTTAATAAATCAGAAAAACTAAAATTGGCTTCTTTTAAATTGTTTGTGTTATATCCTGCATCTTTTAAAACGCCAATATCATTTAATCCACCTTCAACTAACTCTTTAGCAGTGAATCCAGCTATTTTAAGTTCAGGAGCAGCATAGCCACCTTCAAGAAGGTCTTTAGCGCTATAACCAATATTTTTAAGCGTTTTAGCATCTACCCCTTTAGCTTTTAACATTGCTACAGAATTTTGTTTCTGTATTTCTGTTAAAATAGAAGTTGTATTTCTATCTGTAACGTCAGTTAAAGCGCCAAGACCATGTGATAATTCATCTTGTCTACCCAGTTCTCCATTTGTTAGATTATTAAGAAGTGCGACAAGTGAATTTGAATCTGCAGTAAGAGCATTAAAACGGTCTTTAAAGTTTGATTCTTCAACTGCTGTCACTAATTGAGCAAATTCAGATTCAAATTGATTTAGAAGAGTAAGTTGTCCAGCTTCACCCTTATCATCATATCCTTGAGCTTCTAGCCACGCTGCTTTAATTTCTTCCTTATAAGTTTCTGGGTCTCTCAACCACATATCAACCAGCTCTTTATTAGTAGCGGCTTCAATGTCGTTGCTGGCTTCCATCAAAGCAATTTGACGTTCTCTTTGTTCTGAAGCTTCATCAGCTTGTTGCTGTAATCTATCAAGTAACTGGTCTTCTAAAGTCCTTTGATATGATTGTTGTGAATCGGCAATCTCTTTTTCTAATTGTGCAATTTCAACTTGATGCCCGCCCGCAGTATCGGCACGTAACATAGCAAGACGTTGTTGTTTTTGAGAAATATCCCTTTCAGTCTTTGCATTATCTTCCTGTTTTCTACGCTCATCAAGTCTACGTTTAACCTCATCGAGTAAATCTGATAACGTGCTTGTAATTGAATCACTTAATTGTTTAGCATTATCTTTTTCTTGTTCAATTTGTTCTTCAATACCCTTGATAAGAGTATCTTCCATATCAGCAACGTAATCTTGATATTCTTTAAGAGCATTATAAGTTTGTTCTATAAAGTCTGTTTGGTCTTTAATTGCATTGTTAAATTCAGTTACTGTACTATCAAGATCATCTAAGTATTGTTTAATTGCTTCATAGTCAGCCTTTGAATATGGGTTAGCTTCATTATCTCTGTCGAATTTTTCCCAATCAATTTGATATTGAATTGAACCGTCAATATCTCTAAATATATTAGCATATTGAGAACCAAGTTTAGCTCCTGCTAATAAGTTGCTTGCCCATTCAATATTCGCTGCTTTAGTTGCGCTATCAATACCAGTTTGATTTTTAAATTTATCAAGCTTTGCAGCTTCATCTTCGTAGGTTAATGCCGCCTGAAGCTCACGTTGGCGCGCGGCTATCATTTGCTGTTGATTTTTAATTTGCGCCTGAATAGTAGCATTATTACGAACAAGCACATCTCTTGTATTTTGAATTGATTGTGCAGTATCGGCGAAACCAGCACCTAATTTTGCAAGCTCAAGTTCTATTTGAGAGGTGAACCTGCTTGTAAATGAAGTTTCGTTATTAATACGTTTAGTTAAACTATATACTTCAGTAAGTTCATTTTCCCATTGATAGAAGGCTTCAGAAATTTTCTTACCAAGGTCAGCCAATTGTTGGTCAGCATCGGCAATG
>Ga0247611_10006367_pt1 | contig 15188 bp, 19 predicted proteins | sample 177DNAGHGhighgp2_FD_192422 | JGI IMG/M metagenome (GOLD analysis project Ga0247611, IMG submission 192422) | Sheep rumen microbial communities from Palmerston North, Manawatu-Wanganui, New Zealand - 1770 DNA GHGhigh gp2 | ecosystem: Host-associated > Mammals > Digestive system > Stomach > Rumen...
TTTTCAAAGATTTTGCTGTATTCTTTTGGATCTGGTATTCCAAAATTAGTAAACAATGTTCTGTATCTTTCATCTTCACCAATCGTTTCTGCATACAAATTAATTGTTCCTATTTCAGTAATATCACATTCCTCTAATGATAAAGATTTATTATCACCTCTATCCAATAAAAATATTCTTATAGGTTCTTCAAATACACCTTCCTCTTCTGAACTGAATGATATATTTACTCTATATGATGCATCGTCATCTGATAAGAAATTTAATATTGTCTTGTTTGAGTAAACAATATCTGTTCCATCTAATGTGAAAAATTTAAAATCACTTTGATTTTTAGAATCTATGTAAAAAAGAATTTCATATCTGTTTGCCCATTCTGGATATGCTTCTGCTATACTTACATATGAATCTTCTTGTTTTACTAATACATATAAAGATTCTGTTTCTACTAATCCAGTAGAAATAGTATTAAAATTAATTAATGATTTTAACTTAACAGAAGGATATGGAATATTAGAAAGTTCAGGAGTTATTGAAACTAATGATTCTATATTACATTCTTCTGTGTTTGAAGAATTTATATAGTCATGACTAAATTCTACTGTAGCATATCCAGGTTCATCATTAATAGTACATTTTAACTCTGAAGTATTTTTGTTAAATCTAGAGCCAGATGATTTTTTGTAATAAGATACAATTTCACTATTAGGATTTGTTATTGGATAAAAAACTGCAGAATCTCCAAACTTACTAGGAATTTTTATTTCTACAGCAGAATCTATAGAAATAGGAAGTTCTTCTCCGTTTTTATTGAATATGTGGAGGCATGTATAATTAAATTCTGTCATTAGTTAATGTTCCTGTCATTTTTATCTAAAGAAATTAAGTAGGATAATTTTATTTGTTTGACTGCATCTATTAAAAATATAATCATATTTTCAACATAAGAAAGAATTCTTTTGTTGTTTTCATTTTTAAGTATTTCAGGAGAAACACTTTTTTCATAAATATGACCTCTATAATCATATCCAAGATCTGTAAAATAATCTTTTATATGATTAGCAGTATATCTTGCGTTCTTTTTATTTCGCAGTATCATTATAATACTATTTCTTTAAGATATTTATTTGCTATTTGTATATAGCAAAAAATGAGAGAATCAATTCTCTCATTTAAATGATTATTGTCCAAGCTTCAAGAATGTTTTTAAAATCTTTATAAGGAAACCATACATATCCACCGTTTCCGAATTTTGTACCCCACGAATTTCTGAGAAGAAATGCTTCTTTAGCATCATCATATCCAATTAAACATGTTGCATGACCACCATAATTATTTGTTCCTCTCCAAAATGCAGGAGAATTTAAATCTCTAACATAAGTAGCAATCATAACAGGACCGTTTATCACAATAGATTGTTTTACTCCAAGATATGATACTACTTTTGCATAATTATAAATTTTTCTTGGTTTAGATAGATCTTTTTTAAGATATTCTTTTTCTGAAACAACTCCAAAATTTTTACAAAATTCTAAAGCTTCTTTATATGACATTCCTGGTCCATAATTGGTCTTTGCATTATAGATTTGATGAATTGATATCTCAGAAGGAGAAAACTTTCCTTCAGTAGATGAAGTTGCCGGAAACATCATTGCATTATAATAATCATATGCAGCAGAAATAGAATGAGGAACACAAGTAGATTCACTTCCTTGATTCATTATAGGGGACATAAATTGTAAATATGAATATGAACTTGGAAGAGGAAGAGACTTATAATTTTCTTCATTAATAATTTGTTCTGTTCCATCTAAAACAGAAGGAACATATCCAAAAACTATTGGTTTTGTTTCTTCAAGCATAACTTATACTTATATTATTTTAATTCTGTTGTAATTCTTTTGGTACATTTAAACAAAGTATCAACTTGTGTTTGTGTCAATACATATATTAATTCATTGTTTGTGTCTAATGATTTGATATAAAAATATTGTACTATTTTATTAGATTTATCTCCATTGACATTAGTAAACCATTTGTCTAATGTAGCTAAATTATCTACAACAATCATAGAATCAATTTGTGTTGTAGATATAGTTTTGTTCATGTCGTAGTACATTTGTGTATATCCATAAGCATTTTCATCTGTATGCTGGATATGTCTGCTTGGACCACAAGATATTAATAAACTGAATATTATTAGTAAAACAGCAATGAACTTTTTCATAGCATATTCTTTTGTTTTATTTATTATTTTTGTTAATTTGTATATGTATTTATATATAGATAAATATTCAAATGAAATATAATTTGATGGCACAAGAAAATCAAAAAATATTTAAAGCTAATCGTTTATCTTTTGCAGAATTAAAGGATGATGCATTTAATTATTTAAAGAATGTTTATCATACTTTAGGAAAGGAGTTTACTATGGCTTCTCCATTTGCACAATTGATAAATGTTACTCTTCATCTTGGAAGAATGATCTTATTTTATATAGAAAATTCAATAACAGAGTTGAATATAAATACTGCATTTCATTCAAAATCTGTTGTTGGACTAGCTACATTGACTGGTCATCAGCCATCTAGTGGAATTGCAGCAAGAGGGTCTGTTTATATAACTTATAATCAAGAAGGAGATCATGCAGGAGAAACTATTACTATTAAAAATTATACAAAAATAAGAAATACTGCAACAGGATTATCATATCTTACTATATTCCAAGGAAATAAATTGCAAATTACTGTAGGTGCACATGATTCAAAGATAGAAGTTCCTATCATTCAAGGAAATTTAAAATATCAGCAAGCTACTGGTACAGGATATGCAATGCAGTCATTTAATTTTGCCAATAAAAATAATGAAATTGTAGATAATTTCTTTATCAACATATATGTCAATGGAGAAAGATGGAGAAATGTAGATTCTCTTCTCGATATGACGTATGAAGATAAAGCATGCATTGTGAAAAGAAGCCTTAATGGCGGTATAGATGTATTTTTTGGCACAGGAAATTCTGGTGCAGTTCCTCCACAAGGTTCATCTATTGTTTGTGAATATTTAACATGCGTAGGTACAGCTGGAAATATTACTGAAAATGACAATAATAATTATTGGCAATTTGAAGACCAAGGATATGATATAAATGGAGATTATGTTGATTTGAATTCTATTTATAATATAACTAGTGCTTCTGAAATTTTATTTGGTGCAGATCCTGAAAATTTGAATATTACTAGGTCTTTAGCTCCTCATGTATCTAGAAGTTTTGTTCTTGCTAATGCAGAAAATTACAAATATTTTTTGAGAAAGATGAACATGTTTTCAATAATAGATGCATTTAGTGGATTTAATACATATGATGACATAAAAATCAATGAAGACCTTTCAACAGCAAATGCTACACTTCTTAGACTTAAAGAAAAATATCAAGCACAAGTAGAGCATACTGGAGAATCTAGTGAAGAAGCAAAAGCAATAAGTCAAGAAATGATTGACTTAAACAAAGAAATTAATTTTTTGAAAAAAAGAAAAGAAGAAGAAAGCTTAGATGACAATACAATATATTTGTATTTGATTCCTGATATTAATAAAAGACTTTCAACAAATGAAAATTATTTTACATGTTCTGTTGATAGATTTTCATTATCAAATGATGAGAAACTAGGAATCTTAAATTTAATTGAAAATTCTGGTCAAAAAATTCTTACAGTAGACAACAAAATTTTAGATCCAATATTTGTTAGATTTTCTATTAATATATTCATACAGATGTGGAAAGATTATAATTTCAATTCTGTTAAATCTTCTATTATATCTGTAGTATCTAATTATTTGATAACAAATACTAGAAGAGATAGAATACCTGTATCAGATCTGATTAAAATCATAGAAGAAACCAATGGTGTAGATTCAGTTTCTGTATTTTTTGATGCAGATAAAAATAATGAAAAATATTATGGTCCAGGAAATTACGGAATAGATGAATACGGAGATATTATTCTTTATAGAACAATAGAAGATAATTTTGGAAATTCAATACAAATGAATGACCTTATACCTTTGTTTAGAGGAGGATTTACTTCTTCAACAGGTATTGAATATGAAGATAATTTAGAACATATAAATGGACCAATTAATGTTACATTACGAGGAAAAACTGAATAATCATTTTATTAAATAAATAAACAAATAGAGATCATTTAAAATGGCAGATAGCAACAATAACATAGAACAGTTAGTAGACTACAAACAACAGAAAATGTATCCAAAGACATTATTGGATGCTGTTTTATATGACAGCGCATCTAATATAGTCGGACGAAATGCATTAGTAAAAAGTTTAATAGGTTCTGAAGAATACAATGATGGCAACATAGGAGATAAAGTATATGCTATTAAATCTAATGCAGGAGCAGATATTACTTATATTACAAAAGATGTAATTAAAAATCTTGCAAATTTAAGTTATGGCAATATTTCTGCAGGTAGTAGTAAAATATTGAAAATAGATAGTGATGGTGTATTTTCATTGCAAGAAAGTGCTGAAATTAATGTAAATCATGCAGATGAAGCTAGCAAAGTTATACACAGACTTTCTATAGAAGGAAGTGGCGGAACTGCAGGTACTTCTAGCACATTTGATGGTAGTGCTGATGTAACTATTTCTAAAATAAAAGAAGCTTGGTCTGCTGATAAGACAAAGGGCACTCTTACTATTATTGGAGGTGGAGATGCTGCTAATAGTAATGCAGTGTTTAATGGTTCAGATGCATCTATTGGACATATTGCACACGCATGGAATTCTAGTCATGCTGTCACTGCAGATGATGCTAGTACAGCAAAATATTTAAATATACAAAACTGTTCTAAAGGAGATATGCTTTATATTTCCAATGTTGATAGTAGTAATAATATTACATTTACTTATATTAGACGTTCAAACACTACTGACGGAGCATATGTTCCTATGATTACTTTTAATAATGGTAGTGTTACTGGAGCATATGAATCAGTAGAAGGAGGTTCTTTAGGAGGAAGTATAACATATGATCAAACAGAATCAAACACTCAATATTATCTTCTTGGTGCAACCGGCACCGGCACCGGCCAAAAAATAACTGCAGTATACGGTGGAAATGGTAATCCTTATATGATGGGTGGAAATCTTTATCAAACTTCTGATGCAACTCTTAAAACATTCACAGAGGATTTAGATATAAATCTTGACAATTTATCTACTATCAAAAAGGGTCTTTTCTATTGGAATGATGATGAGAACAAAATTCTTGATATTGGTATAACTGCACAATCTATTGAACCTCTTTTCCCACAAGTAGTTACTGAAGTAGATGGAATTAAATCTGTATCTTATTCTAAATTGGGTGTAATTGCTCTTGCAGCTATAGATAAATTATATAAGCGAATACAAGAACTTGAAGATGAAGTTAAGAAATTAAAAGAAAACAAATAACAAACAACAAATCCCAAGAATAATCTTTCTTGGGTTTTTTGTATATTATTTTTGAAGTATTTCTTACTTCAGTAATTATTGTTTAACTTTTAAAAATTATAGCTGAATGCATTTAAAATTAACTTTAAACGGGAGTGTCGATCCGTTTGTTAACTACTTAAAGAATTTTGCTAAAATTCGTCCAAGTCTGTTAATTGAAATTGACACAAAGCTGAACGCATTTGTTGCTAAAACTTTTTCTGAAGATAGAGCATCTGTGCGTTTTTCAGCAATTCCATTTGCAGACTGCAACATGACAGTGACTGCACATGAGAATGAAAAGGAGCTCGGTGACAATCGAATAAAAACCGGTATTCTTATTCAACTTCCAAAACTTATCAAAATCGTAGAACGTTTCGGTTCAGATGTAGATGATAAGGGTAATTCTAATTTTGATATTGATGTTGATTATGACATTCTTAAAAATCAGGATAACAGCACTGATTTTGTAGCAACATCAATTTCTTTCACTTCAAATATTCTTAAGATGAAGATGGATGGATTCAGAATTTCTGAATTAAAGTATCTTGATGACAAGACTTTCAATGACAGAGTTTTCAATTTGCAGGATCCAGTATCATTTGAAATTTCTCCAGCAATCATTTCTTCAATTATTAAAACATCCGATATTATTAAAGTAGATCCACGTAAAGATACTCTTGTAATTTACGTAGATGGAACAGATGTTTATGTAAAAGATACTGCTGAAAAGAACAAACAACCAAACTTTGTTTATAAGATTGGAACACTTGAAAGCAAGCCAGATTATTCTATTCAAGTTTCTATATTCAGAGAGAAGTTTATTCAGATGATGGATAAGAGTGATGAAAATTTCAAGGTTATTCTTGGAAGAACTAAGGTCGGAGATTCTTATGATGAAGACAGAATTCTTTTTGATTCATTGTCATCTTCTACAAAAGTTGTTATTTCTAGAATTAATGAGGGTTAATTGAATGGGTAGAACAAAGAATGTATTGACTGGAAAAATACTTGCACAGTCAAATGATAATTTTGATTGGAGTTTATATGATGACGGATATGTCGGAGGAACTTCATTAAAAGTTAATAAGAAAGTTAAGGTAAATTCTCCATCAGATAAAGTATATTGTCATGAGAGTTATGCACAAGAACTTTATGATATGTATGAGAATTGGTTCAATGGAAGAAATGTTATTTCTCCTAAGGACAGCTTGAAGGGAACTGTTTACTCTATTACAGATATTCGTCCTGCATCAGACCACGAAGTTACAGTAGATACTGGATTTGGTATGTCTGCAGTTATTGATCTTAACAAGGAAAAAGAATATCTTAATTCTATCAACTGTTCATCAGTTAAAAGCTTTGTTAAAGCAATTAAAGAATCTGCAGAATTTAAGAAGTCAGTTATTGAAAGTGGTCTTGCAGGTAAAGTTGTAGATAACGGTCGTGTTTCTCTTTGGGAAGGTCATCTTTCTAAGATTGAATTTGAATTCATGGAGCAGATTAAACATCCTGAAGATGTCAAATATGCTTACAATGCTAAGATTGAAAGCATTAATGGTGGTGGTTTCATTGTAAATATTCTTGGAATACAATGCTTCTTACCAGGTTCTCTTGCAGCTGCAGGAATTTTGACAGATTTTGAATCTATGCTTGGTAAGACAGTTCCTGTAATTGTTGTAAATTATCTCGACAAGTCAAATTGTTTTGTTGTATCTTACAAGAGATATCTTGAAATGATACTTCCTAACAAGATTGAATCTGAACTTGAAATTGGACAAGAAGTTTCTACTAAAGTTACTGGAGCATCTAAGAATGGTTTATTCTGCCAATTCAAAGATAAGAACGGAGAGTGGTTATTCTCAGGTCTTGTACACCGTTCAGTTATGTCCGAAGAATTTGAGAAGAGATTTGACGACCGTGAGTTCAGAACAGGAGATGAAATGCATATGTTTATTGCTAACATTCTTGAAAAAGACGGTAAGTACAGAATTGTTCTTACTGATAGCAAAAACAAGGTGGACATTCCTGTTGAAGAAGACTAAATTATTTAAAGGAGGTAAGAAATTACCTCCTTTTTTCAAATATATCGTTTTATATTTTGATATAATTTAAAATTTGAATTTTAAATATGGTATTGCTTGTTTTTGAAGGAGTAGACAATCTTGGAAAATCTACAATAATTAATAAATTAGCAGAAAAATATAAAAATGATAGAGACATTGTATTTATGCACGCAACAGGTCCAGTATGCAAAGACGGAGAAGATCCAAATTTAGTGCAAGACCAAACATTTAATCAAATGTATGCAAAATGCAATTACATTTCAAATTTAGAAACAATTTATCCAAGAACAAGAAAGAATATAGTTTTTATGGATCGTTCAGAATGCGGTGAATATGTGTATGGACAAATTTATAGACAGCGCAATTCTGATGATATTATTTTGTCAAATAAGTATTTGAGAATTAATCCGGCAATTATAAAAGTTATAATTCATCTTGAAGCAAGTCCAAATTTTGTTGTATCACACGATGATAATAAATCATTTACATCAAATTATGATTCTGAAAAACGTCTTAACACCGTAATAAAAGAAATTGATTTGTTTAATGAATACTTCACAAAGACAAAACCTACAAACTATATCAAGATTAATGTAGAAGGAACAGAAAATAATTACCGTAATATTGATGAACTTTGTGATGAAATCCTCTCTAAGTTAAAAGAAATAAATGTAGAATTATAATATGAAGACAGTTTCAGATATAAGAAAAGAATTTGCAGAAAAATATAAAAATCAAGATTTTACAATAGATAAGTCTGGTGTAAAAACTGTTGAAATTGTTGGTGACAATTTTATTGCAGATGAAGACACTATATTTTTTAAAACAAATAAAGAGTATATTCAGCATGAACTTGATTGGTATTTGTCACAATCTTTGAATGTATATGACATAAAGGGTAAAATACCTGAGATTTGGAAAAATGTAGCAGACAAAGATGGATTTATTCATTCAAATTATGGTTGGTGTATTTTCAGTGAAGAAAATAGTGCACAATATAGAAATTGTTTACGACAACTTGTTAATGACCAAGATACACGTAGAGCCGTAATGATTTATACTCGTCCAAGCATGCAGTATGAATATAATGAAAATGGAATGTCTGATTTTATGTGTACTTGCTATACTCACCAATTTGTTAGAAACGGTAAATTGATTTATATTGTTTACCAACGTTCTTGTGATGCAATTTTTGGATTTAGAAATGATCTCGCTTGGCATAAATTTGTAGCTAATAAGTTGATACAAGATTTAAAAGATAATAAAATTGAGGTAGAAGATACTCCAGAAATTATTTTTTCATGCGGAAGTATTCATGTTTATGAACGTCATTTTAAATATATTGAAGAATATTTAAATAATAATTAATATGAAAGATATAGAAAATTTACAGTCAGCTGCAGCAACTCAAACTATAGCAGCAATATACAATTCTCCTACAGTTGTTTGTGACTGTGGAAGCAAAGTATTTCATGAGGCCGTTGTTTTAAAGAAAGTATCTAGTCTTTTAAGCGGTACAGGTAGAGAAGAATTAGTACCAATTCCTGTATATGTTTGTGATAAATGTGGAAAGATACCTACAGAATTTACAAGCAGATCTGGTGCAAAGAAAATACTTGGTGAAGATGAACCTACAGAAGAAAATAATTCAGTTTTAATTAAATAATATTATGGATAACGTTATTGAATATTACAAAGTTACTGTTAAAGTAGAAGTAGATACCGGCTTGACTAATAAAGCAGGTGAACCAAAAATTAAAAAGCATAAAGAAGTTTATCTTGTAAAAGATTGTTCAACACCACAGAAAGCTGCTAACCGAGTAGAGAAATTATTCGAGTCTTGCATGGATGACTGGGTAATTGAATCAGTAAAAGCAGAAAAACTCGATGATATTTTATCAGCAATGAGTGAATAATCTTTGCAAAAATAGAATAAAGGGAGTTCAAAATCAGAACTCCTTTTATTGTATATAATATTAAATTATGTAAAATATTTATGTGTAGAGACGCGAGTGGAAAGTATAAGTTTTCATTTATGGAAATGATTACTTCTGGAAGAGATGGATCTACTTCAGCAACAGGATTTGTTGGAGTAATTCTTTCTCTTGTATGTATAATAATGGCAGTATCTATTTTTATTTTTTATTTTGTACATCCAGCAGAAGCAGAAAATATTCTTTCTCTGTTAGATAAAGTTATAATTATGCTTGGTATAGGTTCTGCTCTTCTTGGAACTAGAAAGATATCTGGTGTTATTGGTAGTAAAAATTCTATAGATAATATTACAGATGCTGTAGAAAAAGTTCTTGATGAAAGAGATGAAAGAGAAGATAGAATGAGAAGAAAAATGCAAGATTCTTCAACAAAAAATGATTAATTATTATGCCTCATATATATGATTTTAATAAATGTATTGGAGAAATAAAAGAAGTTAAAATAAATCCTAAAGGTTGGAGAAATCCTATTACTATAGAATATGGCATTGCTCAGCATAATCCACATGATCCAATGTTATCTGTAGTTTGGAGAATAAAGGGAACTACACATACTTTTAGCATATATGAGAGAAGACTAAATTTAATATCTCATTCAAATTATGAAGCGCATTTTTGCGAAACTTTGGAAAATTTTAGAGAAGATTATTTGTCATGGTTCCGAGAAGAAGAATACAGAGACGTCGAATGGAAATATGACTACCAAAAGCAATACGGAAATCTCATCATCGAAGGAGAATTTGACCAAAGTGACAATAACGAAAGTAAAAATTAATAAAATAGATTTAAAATGAGAAGAAAAAGATATTTTCAATGGTTAGACGGAGATTTGTCAGGAACTGTTGAAGTACTTAATAATATTACAGAAGAAGAGGGTGAATATTTTTACAACCTTGATTCAGGTGAAAGTTGTAATTTAAGATTCATTAGTAAGATAACAAGTAATGTTGGTGAGTTAAAGGGTAAAGCTATGGTAGAAATTATTTCGCCAAATGATCCTTGGACAACAGAAATAATTTCAACAAAACGTGTACAAGTAATGGATGAAAATGCAGGAGAAATTTATATCGATGCTCCGGCATTGGAAGATATTACAGGGGCTTCTGGTAGTGGAGCTAATCTTGATATAGCTAATAGTAAATTAGGCCAAAAGAAATTCCGTGCACCGAAATATCATGGACCTTATTTTGATTTGCCATCATTTGAAGATTACATGCAAGATGAGACTCCTGTTGAAGCTTCTGTTAAAACTCCTCAACCTGAAATAAAGCAACAAGAGGTACAACCAGTACAAGAAGTTAAAAAGATAGAATCAACTCCTAAAATTGCAACAGTTTCTGAAACAGATCCTGTTAGAATTCTTGCAAAAACATGTAAGAAGCATCCTACAAAAATTGATTTATCTATTAGCATCAATCTTCCTAGTAAAGCTATTTATAATATTGCTGAATCTGAATTTGAAAACGGTGGTAAGAATTTCGTAGATTGTCTTGTAGAAGATATTGATATTACAGAAATAGTAAAAAGCTTAAGCATCGCTTTAAAAGATGCTTATTCTTCTGATGAAGAATAATTTAATTTGCTAGCTTGCTTTTTAAACAATAAATAATTTTGAATTGCAAAAATACTTGTATTATTTAATGAAATTCTACATTACAGTTGAGTCTTACAAAAAACTTAGAAATGTTTTCACGAATTTGAATACTTTTTACATTATAGACATTGATTCCTTAATTGCAGAATCAGGTCTTAATGTAAATAATCCATCACACAGATTTATTATAAATTCAGAAATAGAAAGACTTATTGTAACTGGAGCAAAATCAAAAAGATACACTGGAATAATTTATATTAATAGTAATTTAAATTTTGATATTATAATAAGTATTAAGAATTCACTAAAAGATATTACAAAATCTCAAATAGAAGATTTAACTCTTTTAGATGATTATGATACTCCTAAATTGAAAGATTATTATTCATTGTTTGATGAAATTATATTCTTTCCAACATTCAAAAAAGCAAAAATAATAGAATGCAAGCCAATTATATTTCAAAAATCAAAATCTTCTTAAAAAAGCTTTTTGCTAAAAAAGAAGTTACAGAAAATAAGCTTTATACTGAAGAAGATGTCAAACAAGTTAATGACAACTTAGTTGCTACCGGATTCATGAAAGCACCTGAACATTTTACAAAAAGATATAAAATGAAAGAACCTGATTAATTCAGGTTCTTTTATTTTTATACGGGAAATCCAAATGATTGAAATCCTGCAGGTTCAAATCCAGTAATTAACCAAACTAAAAAACCAATGTTTAATAATGACAGTTTTTCATACTTTGGAAGAGGTTGAGAAAGTGGAAGTATACTAACAATCAATTCTATAGCTTTTAATATTGTTTTTGGGTCAAATAGCTTTAATGCATTGCATCCTATGTTTAGGTCCTTTCCTTCTTTAGCAGACAATGCACCTAAGGCTGCACCTGCAGCCACTGCAGAAACTTTTATTGGTATATTTAATTTATCAAATTGCTTTAATAAATTTTGCACTTGTTCCATTAATGTAGAAGGAAGTCTATACACTATACTCTGATTTGGATTAGTGATATTCATTTCAACTGTTTTCAAGCTTTTAGGTGTCATAAAAAATGACATACCCTCAGCAGAAATTGATAACATAGGAGGAAGAAATGATAATAATGATGTTATTGCTGTTAAAATTCCGTTAGCTAATATAGATATTGTTTGGAATGTCATTATAATTGGTTGTATGAATATTGCCATAGCTGCACTTCCAAGACCTCCTACACATCCTTGGAGCATTTTTTTCATGAATTCAGCAATTTTTCTTTTTATATGCAATACAATCTTCTTTACAAATAAAGCAAGTGTTTCTACATATTTTATTATAATTTGTGCTGCATCATATTTGATAAAATCAACACAATATGTCATTATTTCGTTAAAGATTTTAATAGGTTTTTCAAAAAATTGAATAATCTTTTTTAATTCATTTATTTTGTCTACTATTTTGCAATATGCAAAATCAGTGTCTGGATTTTCATTTATTGAAGTGTTTCCTTCATTTGTTATAGAATATTTTAATATTATTCCATTAGACAATGCAGCTGCTTCTTTTAAAATTTTAGATTCTTTTATAAGAAACAGTTTTGAGTTTATTATATTTTCTTCAAACGTGAAATTTCTATTAATTATCTGTGACATCTTAAAACAAAATTAAATAAAGCTTATACAATATTTATAACAAAACAAAGTAAATATTAAAATTTGAAAAATATGCTTGATTACGTAAGAGTTAGAAATGTTCATGAATTAACAAGAGGAACAAATGAAGCAGCAGGTATTGATTTTTATGTACCTGAATATGATGAGAAATTTCTTAATGATTTGATTCTTAAAAATCCAAATGCACATGTATATTATGATTTGACTGATGGAACTGTATTGCGAATAACTTTGCTTCCTGGGTCTAGAATTCTTATTCCTTCAGGTATTAAAACTGCAATAGAACCTGGTACTATGTTGATGGCAGCTAACAAATCTGGTGTTTCTACAAAGCAGGGACTTGTTTACACTGCAGAGATTGTAGATTCTGATTATGCAGGAGAAATTCATCTAGGAATTGCAAATTTCACAGATACTGCTACAGTTATTACAACAGGTCAGAAATTGGTACAATTTATACATACTCCTGTTATATTGAGCACTCCTCATGAGATTACAAATGAAGAACATGCTGAATATCATTCAAATAGTAAAAGAGGAGAAAAGGGATTTGGTAGTAATGTAAATGAAGCAACAAAATAACTTATGATAGTAACAACTGAAATAAGAGATGTTTTAAATAATATGGGAGAGCCAGCAAAGCAACTGGTTCTTTCATATATTAATAAAGAAGGAAAAATTTCATATTTGACTTATACAATTCCGCCTTCACAATTGTATCAGTGGAAATATGCAAAACGTAGTGAAATTCCTGATAAAACTTATAAATCTTGGGATTTCAAAAATGTTGTAAAAGACCCAGTTAACGGATATTTGACTGAACAAAGAATACATGAAATTCTTCTTGATTTGATTGCAGCCAATCCTGAAGTAGCAGCAATCAATGAGTTAAATATGCCAGATACATCATTTTGCGATATTGAGGTTCTTGTAGATGATGAAGGTTTCCCAAAGGCAGAAGATGCAAGAAATCCAGTAAATACTATTTCTTGGGTAAACAATGATCAAGTATATGTTCTTGTTAGAGAAAAAGTTCTTACTGAAGCTGATATTAAGTGGATACAAAATGCAATCGATGAACACTGCAAACAATTTAAAACTAAATATAAATTCACTTATGTTTATTTTGAAACAGAAGTAGAATTATTGACTGCATTTTTTAAGTACTATGTTTATCCTGCAACTTGTATAACTGGTTGGAACTTTTTTGGATATGACTATCCTTATTTGTATAATCGTGCAGAAAAACTTGGTATAGATATACAATATCTTTCACCAACTGGAACTTGGTACAAGTATAAACCACAGAATGCTGATGCTGATGTAAAAATCAATCTTCCGAAGCATAAATTGTTATATGACTATATGGAAATTTATGCAAAATGGGATAGGTCAGTAGAAGTAAAAGAATCTAATAAACTAGATTGGGTGTCTGAAACTGTATTAGGTACAAAGAAAGTTGTTCACCAACTTGGATTTAAAGATATGTGGGAACAAGAACCTGTTCAGTATATATTCTATAATGCAATTGATAGTATTCTTATTCGTGAAATAGATAATAAAATCAAGACAAGTTCAGCATTTCTTGGTCTTGCAAATCTTATGCACGTTGATGCATTGACAGCGTTCAGTCCAGTGAGAAGTCTTGAAATTGTGCAGGCAGAATATCTGTATAAAGAACATCGTGTAATGCCAAATGTTGGTAACAAAAAATCATCAGATGGAGATGAAGGATATGAAGGAGCATTTGTATATCAACCAACTGCAGGTATTTATAAAAATGTGATTGCTCTTGACTTTGCATCACTGTATCCTACTACGATACGTCAATTTAATATTTCTCCTGAAACATTCATCGAAAAGAATAAAAATCATATCAGAAAATCTGATGAAATAATGTGTACTTCAGGAGCTGTATATAAAAGAGATGTTCCAGGATTTATTCCAAAAATATGTACAGACTTTTACATGCAAAGAAAAGCATATAAGAAAGAAATGATGATTGCTATTGATGAAAAATATCATCTTATGGACATATATGAAAAACGATTTGGAAAACAATATAAAGAATAGTATTATACTTATTACACCAGTTTTAAGAACATGTAATATTTTGCATATTGGAAAAAATATTGTTGAACGATTTAAATCTGCTAAAATACTTAAACCGTTTTGGTGTTTGTGCTTTGATAAGTATCATGCAGATACATCTGATGAAAGTATTTCATCAATAGAGAAATTTTTGCATGACAACAATATTGATTATAAAATATATTTTGAAGGAGAAAATACAGATGCTAATTATGGCGGAGCATTAATGAATTTTCCACTTCGTGATATTAAACAAAAATATTTCCAAAACGAAAATCCGTTAGTATATGTCTTAGA
>Ga0247611_10006369_pt1 | contig 15187 bp, 12 predicted proteins | sample 177DNAGHGhighgp2_FD_192422 | JGI IMG/M metagenome (GOLD analysis project Ga0247611, IMG submission 192422) | Sheep rumen microbial communities from Palmerston North, Manawatu-Wanganui, New Zealand - 1770 DNA GHGhigh gp2 | ecosystem: Host-associated > Mammals > Digestive system > Stomach > Rumen...
CAAGGACAGCAACCGCGTCTATAGCGACATCGGACGTGCCACATACGCCGAACCCTCGGGCGTGCTCTCCTTCCAGTGTCCTGCCAACTGCAAATACCTGTGGCTCGTGGTCAGCGGAGCCCCCACCACATACTGGACACGCGACTGGCCAAGTTGGGATGCTGAAAGCACAGCCGAACAGTGGCCCTATCGCGTCAAACTCTATCAGACCAACGTCTATGGCAAGACCAACAACAACACCTTCCCCGACGGCATAGAGGAAATTAGAAATTCAGAAAATGAGAAAATGAGAAATGAGGTGTACGACCTCGCTGGTCGCCGCATCTCTGTGCCCTCTGGCTCCTCTGCGTCCTCTGTGCTCCCGAAGGGAATCTACATCATCAACGGCCGCCGTGTCCTCGTGAAGTAAAAAATGTTGGCGTAAATGTTTGGTAATTAGTTTATAATAACTAAATTTGCAGGCGACAATAACTTAAAACAATCTTTTATAACAACAAAAAAATGAAAAAGACATTAAAAACATTGAGCCTCTTGTTAGGCTTCGCAGTATGCATTGCGGGAAGTATCACGCTTACATCTTGTGGTGACGACGATGACAATTCGGTTACCATACCCAACTCTTCTGACAACATTTCCACCTCTGACCTTGTCGGTACATGGAACATAGCCGGACAGGACGGTCAGTCCACATGGGTTTTCACCAACGACAAACTGACTATTACCGAGTGGGGTACTCAGCAATTCGACGGTCCCTACACGGTCAATGGTGACAAGATTACCTACAGAACAAAGTATCGGCAATACAATCCGCAGACCCAACAACAGGAAGAAGTAGAGGGTGACATCACAGTCAAGATTGGTCTCATCTGCGACAAGGCAGTGCTTGTGCTGAAGAGTGAGGTGCAGAACGAGCAGGGCACCGACTACGAGTTCTCTTACTTCATGTTCAAGGAGGGCAAGAACATTACTGCTACCGCCAACGACATTCAGGGAACATGGGATTGGTACATGCGTGGCGACCAAACCTACGTCAGAACACGTTTGACCATCAGCGGCAACACGTTCGACATGATTATCACTCCTTGGGGACAGCGCTACACAGGTACCTTCACCTATGCCAATGGATATATTACGCTTAACACCGAGCATGGCTACACCTCACGTGAGGAAGGCACTGGCGACGGTTTTGGCGAAGGTGACTTAGACCCAGAAACCCTTGAGGGCACATGGAAGAATCTCAACAACTGGAACATTTGGGAAAAGATGCCATTCGTTGCCAACGGCAATGAAGCCTACGGCATCGTAGCCAACCTGTCCGCTCTCTTCTACAAGAAGTAAAGGATTAGACGATAATCTAAATACTTATCACAAAGCAAAAGCCCCCGTGCCGATGTGGCGCGGGGGCTTTGCGTTGTTGAGAGGAGGGAGTTAGAACTCGTAGCCGATGCGGAAGAGGTGATCCTTGTGGGTATGCTCGTCATGTGCAAGAACCTGTAGGGAATAACCCACATAGAGGCCCTTGTAGAGATACATACCGAGACCTAACTCGACGGCTCCACAATGGGTGCCTTCATCGTCGATTTCCTCGAACATGGCTCCATAACCGATGTTGAAGTTCAGATAACCCTTCATACCAGAAGCGAAGGATGGAGTGAAACCACGAACGCCGACTTGCGCAGTGAATTCATTCCAACTGTTGTCTTTATAGTACCCAGGGCCATAATAGCTTGGAACATAAACATCATCGTTGAAGTCGCGTGCATATCCCAGTTTCAGAACATCGAGGGCAAAGTACTTGCCGAAATTGAACTGAAAACGACCAGTGACCTCAAACTCTGTTCCAATGCCTGCTTCAAGTGCAAAATGGCCCTTGTTCTTTTTCTTTCCGCTGTCGAGATTGTATATGTCGAAGCCGTCATACACAGTCTGTTTCTGCGCAAAGCTGGGAACAGCCATCAGGGCAATGAAAAGAATGGTGAGCAACCGTTTCATTTCTGTTCGCCTTTAAAGATGTGGAAACTGGTGCCACGGTGACCGCGGAATACAGGGTCTGTCCACACATCGTCGCTCATGGAGCGGAAGTTCTTGTATGTGGCAGGACGACCGCTTACGGTGATGGAGGTAACCTTGTTGATGAGCCAGCCGAACGGGCCTTTCTTGTGAGAAATCACGAACTGAGGCTCAAGCAGCATGTCGGCATTGCCGTTGGCATTCAAAGCTTCTTGAATGACTGCCTGCTTAACGTTACCGATGCCACCCTTTACGATTTCCTTGCTGGGGCTCATGGTATAACTGATACGCTGTGGAGCGACCTCAAGGTCGGCAACAGTTGCGTTGTACATCGAATAGGGTACGCTCTCTGTGCGAGCAGTCTTGGTAGTTGTGGTGCACGATGCTGCCATAAAGGCTGCAACTGCTAAAAACAGATATTTCTTCATAGTTATTTCCTCCTTATCTATTACTTTTTCATGGGACAATCCTTCATCATTGGGCATCCTTCGGGATTCATGGGAGCGCCCTTGTAGATGTTGAGGTTGGTGTTCTTAGTGCCGCGGAATACGGGGTCGGTCCAAACCTTGTCGTTCAGCGAACGGAAGTTCTTGTACTTAGCGGGACGACCGGTAACGGTGATGGACTTGATGGACTTCTTGCGCTTTGTAATCACGAACTGTGGCTCAACAAGCAGGTCGGCATTACCGTTCTGCAGCAGAACATCCTGAATGGCAGCTTTCTTCACGTTAGATTCGCCACCACGACGGATAGACTTAGTAGGAGTCATAGTGTAGGCTACGCGCTCGCCAACCTCGAGGTCGGCAACATTGGCATTGTACATAGCATAAGGAATGCTTTCTGTACGGGCAGTCTTACTGGTGGTTGTGCACGATGCAAATGCTACAACAGCACCCACTAACAAAAGGTACTTTTTCATGGATTTTTGATTAAAAAGTTAATAAAAAATGGTTGTTTTTAGATTGTTTTAAGTTGTTGACAACCACAAATTTAGTTAATTATAACTAATTATCAAACATTTCACCAACTTTTTTTCGTGTCTAAACAAGTAAACGCATGAGAAAAGCCCTCGTGCCGATGTGGCGCGGGGGCTTTTTGTTGCAAGGAGAGGGGATTACTTCTTGGGGATGCGGCGGGCGAGGCCGATGGCACCTGAGGGGCAGACGAGACGGCAGAGGTGGCAGCCGACGCATTTCTTGCCGATGAGGTGGGGCTGACGGGTGTCGAGGTCGAAGGTGATGGCCTGATGGCCGCCGTCGGAACAGGATATCTGGCAGCGTCCGCAACCGATGCATTTCTCGTGGTCGAACTTGGGATAGACTACGGTGTCGCGGTCGAGGTCGGAGGGCAGGTAGAACTTTGGCAGGAGTTCGCCTACGAGGTCTTCCACCTTCTCGATGCCGCGCTCTGCCATATAGTTCTGGAAGCCGAGGATGAGGTCGTCGATGATGCGGTAGCCGTACTGCATGACGGCTGTGCATACCTGTACATTGCGGCAGCCCAGTTGTATGAATTCCAGAGCATCGCGCCAGGTCTCAATGCCTCCGATGCCGCTGTACTGTATGTTCTTCATTATGGGGTTCTTGACCATAGCGAGGATGTGACGAAGGGCGATGGGCTTGACTGCCTTGCCAGAATAGCCGGAGCCAGTCTGACAGCCGTTGACCTCGGAGCCTTCGCCAAGGGTTACGCTCTTGATGGTGTTGATGGCGGAAATGGCATCGGCACCTGCGAAATAGGCTCCCATGGCGGGCTGTGAGATGTGGGCTATGTTGGGTGTCATCTTCGGGATGACGGGAATCTTGACGTTGCGCTTGACATAGGCGGTGAAGAAGGTGACGAGTTCGGGGTCTTGACCTACGTCGCTGCCCATACCGCTCTCGCGCATCTGTGGGCATGAGAAATTGAGTTCCACGGCATCGCAACCGGCGGCCTCTGCCATCTTTGCCAGTTCTATCCATTCCTCCTCGCTCTGTCCCATGATGCTGGCGATGACTACCTTAGAGGGATAGTCCTGCTTGAGGCGACGGAGGATGTCGAAGTCCATATCTACGGGGTTCTCGCTGAGCTGTTCCATGTTGCGGAAACCGATGAACTGGTTGTTGTCCTTAACGGCATCGAAACGTGGTGACACCTCGCGGATTTCCTGCATGCAGATGGTCTTGTAGAAGACACCTGCCCAACCCATATCGAAGGCATGGGCTACCATCTCGTAGTTGGTGCATACTGCTGATGAGGCCAGGAAGAAGGGATTCTCGCAGGGTATGCCGCAGAAGGTGATGGCAAGACTGGGAGTTGCGGATTTCGGTGCTACGGGAGGCAGATGGGCTGGCAGTTCCGTTATGCGGATGGGACGGTCGTAGTGGATGCAGGCTTCCTCGGCACGCAGGAGGTCGGCGTCGGAGCAGTTGTTTATCCACTGTGATGCCAAGTTGGCATTGTCGAAGCGAATGGCACGCAGGGCACGGGCTGGGTCGCCGTTCTTGCAGGCCTTGGTGCAGGGGGCATCCTGACATAGGAGACAGCGCGCGGCTTCTTCCTTGATTCTCATTCCGGTGTTCATGGCGTGTTCTTTAATTAAGAATTAAGAGTTAAGAATTACGAGCTACGAATTAAGAGATAAGGTTAGAGGGGAATTTCGAGCATGAGGAAGGTGTAGGGTGGGAGGTCGAGAGACATGCGCTTCTTGATGCTGATGGTCTCGGTCTGCGGGGCTATGGGCTGTTGCTCGAAGTTATTCTCCTGATTGGGCTCACCTGAAAGCACGGTCTTCGTGGCAGTCTTAGGAGAACCGAAACGGCTGAGGTTGAGCTGGGCGGTCTTTGCCTCGGCACCTGCATTGCAGAGCTTTACGAAGAGGCGGCGCGTCTTCACATTCAGCACCACACTCTGCTCCACCAGCTCTGTGCCCTCTGTGAATTTCACACAATTGCCATAGTAGTACTGACCCGATGAACGTCCGAACATCTGCTGAATGTAGTAACTGCAGGTGAGGTAGGGGCGTTCGTTGTCGAAGTAGATGAGATCGGGGTTCCAGTTGGTGGCATTCTTACGAGCGAAGAGGGGAGCGTAGGAGGTCATGGTGACCACATCGGCATTGCGCTCGACATGCAGCAGGTAGAGTCCCTCGGCAAGAGCATCTATGAGTTTCTTGTCCTTGGAAGCATACTCACCCAGATATACCTTGGTCTTGCGATTGCGAGGATATTTGTCGTACTGACGGCTCGTGAGGAAATAGCGGTTCGGCTCGTAGTAGTGCTCGTCGATGATGGGCAGACCAATCTCTTCGGCCAGTCGCCAACCATTGTCGAAGTCGGGGTTGCCGGGATGAGAACCTGGACCTGCCGTGCCAACGATGACGATTTCGGGGTGAGCTTTCGTCACGCGTTCATACATATATTTGAAGCGTTCGGCAAACTCGGGCGAGATGCGTTCCTCGTTGCCTATGCCCAGATATTTCAGACCGAAAGGAGCGGGATGACCCTGTTCGGCACGACGGCGTCCCCAAGTGGTAGTGGCATCGCCGTTAGCCCATTCTATGAGGTCGAGAGCATCCTGCACCCACTCGTCCATCTCCGACATAGGAACTACATCCTGAGCTTGGTCGCGCATACCCCAACCGCCGTTGGTGCCCTGACACGATACGCCGCAGGGCAGGATGGGCAGGGGAGCCATTCCGAGGTCTTCGCAGAGCTGGAAGTACTCGTAGTAACCGAGGCCCATCGACTGGTGATAGCCCCAAGTGTTCTTGAGATGACGACGTTCGTGACGCGGACCGATGGTGGTCTTCCAGCGATAGGTGTTCCAGAATCCGTCGCCTCCGCCGTGCACGATGCAACCGCCGGGGAAGCGCAGGAATTTCGGCTGCAGGTCGGCAAGAGCCTGTGTGAGGTCCTTGCGCAGACCGTGTCCTTTGTAAGTGTCCTCGGGCATGAGTGAAATCTCATCGACATCCACCTCGCCGGTGTTCAGCACAAGCAACTGCAGGGCTGCTTCCTGACAGTCCTCAGTAGGTGTCAGTATGGCCTCGTACTTCTTCCACGTTCCAACCTCATTTTCCAGCGATAGCGTGGTTTCGGCCAGCAGTTTGGGGTCTTTGCCCCAGCCTTGCGGTTCGACGAGGGCAATGCGAACTTGCTTTTCGCCGCCTTTGACGTTGCGAAGGAATACGGAGAAGTCATACTTGGCCCCGGCCTTCACGCTTATACCGTCGAAACCGTTGTTTTCAAGACCTACGCCCTTCCAACCCTTGTAGTCGTAGTACTCCTTGACGCGTTCGATGCTGAGGCGCATGTAGGTGGGGTTATTGGGATGAAGGGGATTCTCCATTCGTGACTCCACGCGACCCAACGAGTGACCGGGGCGCAGGAAACGCCATGCTGTGGATGGGCCCCATCCGTCGTGCTCCGTGGGACTGAACTCGAACGAGCCGTTCTGCACCAGTTCGGCAAACAAGCCTCCGTCGGCACTCGATGATATATCTTCGAAGAAGATACCTATAAGTTCGTCGCTTATGGCCTTTCCGCCCTTGGGGGCTTTCATAGATGGCCTCTGGGCTTCAAGTCCCATTGTTGCTGCCAGCAGGAGGGCAGCCGCTGTGAGAATTCGCTTCATATTTTTAATTTAATGAATATCGTTGAGGTTGTACGGTGTTTCCTGATAAACGTAGTAGTTGAGCCAGTTGGTGAAGAGCAGGTTGCCATGTCCGCGCCACGTCACACGAGGGGGTAGGGCAGGGTCATCGTTCTGGTAGTAGTTCTCTGGCTTGTGGATTGGCAGTCCCTTGCCGAGGTCGCGCTTGTACTCGGTGTCGAGCGTGTAGGGTTCGTACTCCGAATGGCCTGTGATGAAGATTTCGCGCCCGTTGCGTGCCATCACCATTCCCACACCGCTCTTGTCGCTTTCGGCAATGAGTGTGAGGTCGGGATTGGCAAGAATGTCTTCCTTGCGAACCTCGGTGTGACGGCTGTGAGGCATGTTGAACTCATCGTCGAAGCCTCGGAATATAGGCAGTTGGGGCATCAGTATCCGCTGTGGGAAGATGCCGAACATCTTCTCTGGGAGCTGGTACTTGGGAATGCCATAGTGGTGATAGAGCCCGGCCTGCGCTGCCCAGCAGATGTAGAGGGTGCTGGTGACGTTGGTGCGGCTCCAGTCGAATATCTCCCGAATCTCGTCCCAGTAGTTCACGTCCTCGAACTCAAGGTGTTCCAATGGAGCACCGGTGATGATGAAGCCGTCGAACTTCTCGTGGCGCATCACTTCGAAGTCGCGATAGAAGGCTCGCATGTGTTCCACTGGCGTGTTCTTGCTCGTGTGGGCCTTCACCTTCATTAGGTGAATTTCGAGCTGCAGGGGGGTGTTGGAAAGTATGCGCACGAGGTCGGTCTCGGTGGTTATCTTCAGCGGCATCAGGTTCAGAATGGCTATGCGCAGCGGACGGATGTCCTGATGCTCGGCACGCGAACTGCCCATGACGAAGATGTTCTCCTTCTTCAGCAGCTCAATGGCAGGTAGTCTATCGGGAAGTCGTAAAGGCACGGCGGTTTATAATTAAGAATTAAGAGTTAAGAATTAAGAATTGAAAATTATTTTCCACTTCGTTCGGCTTCCCCCTCGGGGGACGGGAGAGGGGTTATTACCAGATGGTGACGCGCTTGTCTTTGGGAACGAACATTGGGTCTTTTTCCGTGATGCCGAATGCTTCGTACCATGCATCGAAGTGTGGCATTTGACCATTTACGCGCCATTTGCCTAACTGGTGCGGGTCGCTCTTCACGCGTTTGCGGATTTCCTCGTCGCGGATGTTCTGTCCCCACACATTGGCATAGGCAAGGCAGAAACGCTGTTCGGGTGTAAAGCCGTCAATCACTGGCAGCGGCTTCTCCGCTGTGGCATTCTTGAAGGCTTGGAAAGCTACCATCAGTCCACCGTGATCGGCCATGTTCTCGCCCAGTGTGAGCGAGCCGTTGGCGTGTAGTCCTGGCAGCACCTCTATGCTGTCGTGGAACTCGCGCATCACCTGAATGCGTTCTGTGAAGCGCTTTGTGTCCTCGTCGCTCCACCACTGGCGCAGGTTGCCGTCCTTGTCGTACTGGGCTCCCTGATCGTCGAATCCGTGAGTCATTTCATGTCCGATGACTACACCGATGGCTCCGTAGTTGAAGGCATCGTCGGCCTGCATGTCGAAGAATGGGGGCTGCAGTATGCCGGCAGGGAAGCATATCTCGTTGGTGGTGGGATTGTAGTAGGCGTTCACGGTCTGAGGTGTCATGAACCACTCGTCGCGATCTACTGGCTTGTTGAACTTCGTGCGAATCATCTCCTTGATTTCCCACTCGTTGCAGGCAAGAACATTGCGCAGATAACTGTCGCCAATCTCAAGTTCGGAATAGTCCTTCCATTTGTTGGGATAACCCACCTTCACATAGAAGGCATCCAACTTCTCCTGAGCCACTTTTTTGGTTTCGTCGCTCATCCATTCCTGAACCTTGATGCGCTCGCCAAGGGCAATCTGAAGGTTGGCAATAAGGCGCTCCATACGTTCCTTGGCTTCTGGGGGGAAGAAACGCTCGACATAAAGCTGACCAAGTGCTTCGCCCAAGCCTCCTTCGACAGCGGCTACTGCACGCTTCCAACGCGGACGGTCCTCTGTCTTGCCGCTCATGGCAGTACCGTAGAATGCGAAGTTCATGGCACGACTCTCATCGTCGATATACGAGCTGGCGAAGTCAATAGCGTGCCAGAGGTAGATGTTCTGCAGGGCTTCTTTGGTCTCTTCTTTCAGCACCTTCTCAACCTCGTGAATGGCTTGGGGCTGACCCAGGCAAACCTCCTTCACGCCTTTCATGCCGAAGTTCTGGAAGTATGCGTCCCAGTCGATTCCTGCGAACTGTTCCTTCAGTTCCTTGTACGTAAGTTTGTTGTAGTTGGCTTCTGGGTCACGAAGTTCGGTCATGCTCTTGCTGGCTTTGGCAAGACGGGTCTCGATGCGCATAACATCCTGACATATGCGGTTGGCATCCTTCTCGCTGAAGCCCTGATGCTGGCAGAGGCTGACGATGTACTTCTCGAAGGCCTCGCGAATCTTCTGTGTCTCAGGGTCTTGGTCGATGTAGTAGTCCTTCTGTCCCAGTGTCAGTCCACCCTGACAGATGTTTACGATGTTGTTCTTGGAATCTTTCTCGTCGGCTCCTATGTACATTGTGAACAGACCTTGAATGCCCTGACGCTGCATGCGGGGCCAAACTTCCTTAAGCCAGTTCTCTGTGATGTCGGGAGAGTTCTGATAACCGTCGCACAACAGGAATTCCTCGAAGGCACCCCAATAGTGCTCGTTGAGGTTCACGCTGTCCATTGCGGAGTTGTAGAGGGAGGCAATCTTCTGTGCCACAGACCCCCCATCCCCCTTTAGGGGGAGTTTAGCAACGCTGTCGATGATTTCTCGCAACTGCTTGTTGTTGTTCTCGTAGAGCACATCGAACGAACCGAAACGACTGTATTCCGCAGTCAGCGGATGTGCCATCTGCCAACCGTGGGTGGCGTATTCGTAGAAATCGGTTCCGGGCAGGAAAGTGGTGTCCAGATTTGCAAGGTCTATACCAGAGGACAATGTCTTCTCACCCCATTGACAACTCGTAAGCGTGGCTGCGCTCAATGCTATTATAGCCATAATTTTTTTCATACCTTAATTATTTATTAAAATTCTCAACAAAGATACGATTAAGTGAGCGAAATCGCAAATTTATTTGTAATTTAGTCGCAAAATACGAGACAATGAAGATACTGAAAAGAGTGTCGTATTATTCTATTCTTCCCATTTCAAATTATTACACACCAATAGGACATTGTTGGCTTTTATCGGAAATGATAAAGCCTAAACAATGAGGTTGTGATAAGAAAATGTCAATTGTTTGGGGTAATGGAATCAAGGGCTTCCATCGCCTCGGTCCATTCTTCTTCGGCTTTGGAAAGCTGCTGCTTGAGGCGACCGTGTTTTTCGTATAGTGACATGTCGCTGCCTCCTTCTGGTGTGGCCATCTTAGCTTCGAGAATGGCAATAGCCTGTTCCAGTTCGCTGACAGCCTGTTCTGCATCGCTGACTGCTTTCTCCAACTTCTTCCGCTGGCGTGCCTGAGCTTTCTGCTCTGCCCAAGACCCAAGCCCCTCTCTCCGCTCCCCCCGAAGGGAGGAGAACTTGCTTTTTTCCTCAGAATATTCCATTGGATTTGCATCCCTCCTTCCTTTGGAGAGAGGGATAGGGAGGGAGGCTTTTAGATAATCATAGATGCCACCGAGGTGCTCGCGCACTTGACCGTCGGCAAAGGCGTAAACACGTGATACAAGACCATCGAGGAAATCGCGGTCGTGACTGACGATAATAACTGTTCCGTCGAACTGACGTATGGCTTCCTTCAACACGTCCTTGGAGCGCATATCCAGATGATTGGTGGGCTCGTCGAGAATGAGCAGGTTGACGGGTTCGAGCAACAGTTTTATCATTGCCAATCTGGTGCGTTCACCACCACTGAGCACCTTTACTTTCTTCTCCGATTCTTCGCCGCCAAACATGAAGGCACCCAGAATGTCGCGAATCTTAAGTCGGATGTCGCCACGTGCTACACGGTCGATAGTATCGAAGACAGTAAACTCTTCATCCAACAGTTGGGCTTGGTTCTGGGCAAAATAGCCAATCTCGACATTGTGACCAATCTTCAGCGTGCCGTCGAAAGGAATCTCTCCCATTATGCATTTTACGAGTGTGGTCTTACCCTCACCGTTGCGTCCTACAAAAGCCACCTTCTCGCCTCTCCTTATTTGCATGTTTACGTTCGAGAACACTACGTGGTCGCCGTAGGCCTTGCTGACATCGTCGCAGATGATGGGGAAGTCGCCAGAGCGCTGACTGCAGGTGAAGCGCAATCGCAAGCGTGAGTTATCAACTTCATCGATTTCGATAGGTACAATCTTCTCCAATGCCTTAATGCGGCTCTGCACTTGGTTGGCCTTGGTGGCTTGGTAGCGGAATCGCTCTATGAATGCTTTGGTGTCTGCAATCTCCTTCTGTTGGTTTTCGTAAGCTCGAATCTGTTGTTCACGGCGCTCGGCTCGCAATGTTACATATTCATCATAGCGGACTTTATAATCGTAGATTTGTCCGCATGAGATTTCTATCGTGCGGTTGGTTACATTATTTATAAAGGCACGGTCGTGGCTAACCATAGCCACTGCACCTTGATGGTTCTGAAGGAATTGTTCGAGCCATTGGATGCTCTCGATGTCGAGATGGTTGGTGGGCTCGTCAAGCAGTAGCACATCGGGGTGCTGCAGGAGAATCTTTGCCAGTTCAATGCGCATTCTCCAACCGCCGGAGAATTCGCTGGTGGGACGTTCGAAATCAGTTTGGCGGAAACCCAAACCGATAAGCGTACGCTCCAGCTCAGCCTGATAGTTGAGACCTCCCATCATGTGAAAACGCTCGTCGAGTTGTGTGAAGTGCTCCACGAGAGCCATATATTCTTCGCTTTCATAGTCGGTGCGCTCTGCCAATTGACGATTGATACGTTCCATCTCCTCCTGCATGTCCTGAATATGACTGAAGGCAAGCTCCGCCTCTTGGCGAACTGTTCGTTCGTCTGTAATCTTCATTACCTGCGGCAGATAACCGATGGTGGTTTCGCGTGGGATTGCCACTAAGCCACCAGTAGGTTGCTGAAGACCGGCGATAATCTTCAGCATCGTGCTTTTGCCGGCTCCGTTCTTTCCGACAAGGGCAATACGGTCGCGGACGTTAATTACATAACTAACGCCCGCGAACAAAGGATTTGCGCTGAATTCAACGCGAAGGTTCTCTATTGAAATCAAAACATCTTCTCAGGATACTGACCATCAGCATGCAGCTTAGCCAGCTTCTCAACAACGCCAGGACGGTCTTCGGGATAGGTTACACCGAACCACTTTGATGTGGTGTCGAGCACTTCACAAGTAGCCTGGTTGGTCTTGATGAGGTGGTCAACCATAAGAGGAATAAAGAACTCGGCCTTTAGGTTCTCGATATTCTTGGGATCTGAAAGGAAGTCCTTGAAATATGCCTCACTATGCTCGAAGTAGTCGGGAGTGAAGCCCCAGAAATTCATACTTACGGGAGTGGTGTCGGGAATTGTAACCCACTGGTCGTTCTCGTCGAGATACTGAACCTTACCATCGCGACGCTCAATCTTGGTGCGCTCTACGACAGATGTCAGGTGATGGGTCTTGTCGTCGTTTTCGCAGATACCACGACTTACGGTTCCGCTCTCGCTCAGAGTATTATCTACGCGGAAACCTACCATTGCATACTTGCCCTTGCTTCCTTCTGGCAATTCAGAGAGGAACTTGCCCATTACACGGAAAGCATCGCGATCGTAGAAGTCATCGCAGTTCAATACGGCGAAGGGCTCCTTGATAACGTCCTTACCCATCAGTACGGCGTGGTTGGTACCCCAAGGCTTGATGCGGCCTTCAGGAACAGAGAATCCAGCGGGCAGTGCATCGAGGCTCTGGAAACAGAGCTCGCAAGGAACAGTGCCTTCATACTTTGCAAGAATCTGGGTGCGGAATTGCTCTTCGAAATCCTTGCGAATTACCCATACAATCTTGCCGAATCCGGCTTTTACGGCATCATAGATGCTATAGTCCATGATGGTTTCACCATGAGGTCCCAGTCCGTCCAACTGCTTCAGACCTCCGTAGCGGCTACCCATGCCGGCAGCCAAGAGAAACAAGGTTGGTTTCATAGTGCTTAGTTTTAAAATATTGAGTTTATTGATTGTTGTTGAGGACAAAGTTACGAATAAGCGAGCAAAAACACAAAAAACCAAAGCATATTTTACAAAAAATAGTTTATGTGGAAGGTTTATCGGGAAAATATTCCTAACTTTGTAAGGAATAATCGCGCATGCACGCATGAATATCGTTACACCTTATTCCATAAACTTGGGAGGAAAGTTTGTGGAACTGACTGAGCCTCAGGTTATGGGCATCCTGAATGTGACGCCCGATTCGTTCTATGCTGATAGTCGGAAACAAACCGAGGAGGCAATAGCGAACCGGGTGCAGCAGATTGTTGCAGAGGGAGCGCTCATTGTGGATGTGGGTGCTTGTAGCACACGACCTGGTGGGGAATTGGCTGACGGGGTAGAAGAGTGCCGACGATTGAAGTTCGCTCTTGAAATAATCCGTCGTGAGGTCCCAGACGCAATACTTTCAGTCGATACATTCCGTGCCGATGTTGCCAAGATGGCTGTTGAGGAATATGGTGTTGCAATAGTTAACGATATATCGGGCGGTACAGATGAGGATATGTTTCCTATGGTTGCCAGATTGGGAGTTCCATACGTCCTAACCCATAACGGGCCGTTGGGCAGTAGCATCGGCGAAATGATGCACACGTTGAGTATCGCCATCGGAAAACTGGCAGAATTGGGACAGAAGGACATTATTATCGACCCAGGATTCGGTTTCGGTAAGTCGATGGATGAAAACTATCAGGTGCTGGCTCATCTCGATGAACTGCGTGCAATGGGGATGCCCATTCTGGTGGGACTGTCGCGAAAGCGTATGGCCTATCAACTTTTGGGTACTACTCCACGGGAGGCACTTAACGGAACCTCTGTCCTCCATACTTTGGCGCTTGAACGTGGAGCCCATCTGCTGAGAGTTCATGATGTGGCAGCAGCAAATGAAGTAATAAAAATAGTGAAGCAATGTTCTTGTCATTCGGCCTGAAGGATTTCATTGACATCTTATCAGTGGCAATAATACTTTATTATTGCTACAAGGTGATGAAGCGCTCTCGTTCCGTCAACATATTCTATGGCGTGCTCATCTTCGTCAGCTTCTGGATTGTGGTGTCGAAGATTATGGACATGAAATTGCTGGGCAGCATCCTCAACCAGTTGGTCAACGTAGGTGCCATTGCCCTCATCATATTGTTTCAGGAGGATATCCGACACTTCTTCTACGATCTCGGAGCACATGAGAAAGCCAGCCGACTTGTCAAGTTCTTCCGCAGCGACCGCAAGAAGACTTCCGACGACGAATACAGATATGACCGCGATGTGATATTCCCAATTGTAATGGCTTGCATCAATATGAGCAAACAGAAAGTAGGAGCTCTCATCGTACTGGAAAACGACATTCCTCTCAACGACTATATCCGTTCTGGAGAAAGTGTTGATGCTCGTATTTCGCAGCGCCTTATTGAAAACATATTCTTCAAGAATAGTCCTCTTCATGATGGTGCAATGATAGTGTCGGAGGGTAAGATTGCTGCTGCGGCTTGCATTCTGCCCATCAGTCACGACCTTGATATTCCCAAGGAGTTCGGTTTGCGACATCGTGCCGGTAAAGGTGTGACTGCCGACACTGATGCCCTTGCTATTATCGTCAGCGAAGAAACAGGAAATATTACGGCAGCCTATGGCGATAGATTCCGAAGTCATCTTACGGCCGAGGAACTCGAGGTTATTCTAATGAAGGGACGTTTCTAACAATCCATTAAGCCTATTTAACCTATAAAATATAAAACTATGACACTTATTGAATCAATCATTGCTCGCGCGAAGTCCAACAAACAACGCATCGTGCTTCCCGAATCACTCGAGGAGCGTACTCTGACTGCTGCCGACCGCGCTGTGGCCGATCAACTGGCTGAAATCATCCTCATCGGCAACCGCGACGAAATTCTTGCTAAGGCCAAGGAACTGAACCTCACACATGTAGAGGGAGCCACAATCATTGACCCAAAGACAAGTCCCAAGACCGACGAATATGCTCACCTGCTCTACGAACTTCGTAAGGCTAAAGGTATGACTCAGCAGGAGGCTTGGAAGAAGGTGATGGATCCTCTGTATTTCGGTTGCCTTATTATCAAGAGTGGAGATGCTGACGGACAGATTAGCGGTGCTCTTAGTACTACTGGTGATACACTTCGTCCTGCCTTGCAGATTATCAAGTGTGCTCCCGGCATCACCTGCGTTAGCGGTGCCATGCTTCTTATAACCCAGACTCTCCAGTACGGCGAGGATGGTGTTCTCGTAGTGGGTGACGTTGCAGTTACTCCTATGCCAGATGCAGCTCAACTGGCTCAGATTGCTGTCTGCACCGCACAGACCGCAAAGAGCGTTGCAGGTTTTGC
>Ga0247611_10006370_pt1 | contig 15187 bp, 9 predicted proteins | sample 177DNAGHGhighgp2_FD_192422 | JGI IMG/M metagenome (GOLD analysis project Ga0247611, IMG submission 192422) | Sheep rumen microbial communities from Palmerston North, Manawatu-Wanganui, New Zealand - 1770 DNA GHGhigh gp2 | ecosystem: Host-associated > Mammals > Digestive system > Stomach > Rumen ...
AGCGGGCATGTAAGAAACGAGAGCAACCTCTACACCCATGTAGCGGAGAACGCCACCTTCATAAGTCCATGAAGGAAGAACAACCTGATATTCACCTGCAACGCCACTCAGAGCCTGCAAAGCGTAACGGTAGGTGTTGATGTCAACGAAGATGCGTACAGCGGCCTTCTCAGGCTCGTACAGAGACTCGTTGAGAACAACATTGGGGATAGCATCGTAAACCTTCTGAATCTCGGTCAGAACATTGGTGGTATCGATGTTAACGCCAGAAACCTTGATTACGTTTGACGAAGCGAGAGCCTTGTCAATCAGACCATTCTGAATACCGTCAACTGCGTTGCCGTCGCCACCGATGATGATGCGGTCGATGTCAGCACCGAGAGAGTTCTCAAGGTGAAGCATAACTGCGTTCTCAAGGTCGTTTGGCATAACGGTCTTGGTAGCGCCGGACTGATAGTTACGGAACTCGCTGAGTACGTTCTCGCTGTAGATGCTGTCAAGTTCCTCAAGACACTGTTCCTCGTTAATCTTCCAGTTCTTAACGGTGAAGGTCTCGGTGTCGTTGCTGAAACGCTGTTTGGGAGTCCAAGCACAGTCGCGGTTGTCAACCTGCGAAACGGTGTTGTTGGCCATCACCAGCTTGCGGAGAACAGCCTCCTTGGTTACGTTAGGCTCAACGCGGATGTAATCCTTAGCAATGAAGTTGGGCTTGAGAAGCACCTTGTAGTACCAATCAGGCATCACCTTTGGGGTGAAGGAAATAGTATTGTTAATTAAGTTTGCCATAAGTCGTTTTATTTTTGGTTATAAAGATTATTTTTATTTCAATTTTCTGTTAAGGCTTGCAATGAGGGTGTCCGCGGATGCGATTGAAGTGCTTTCGGACTCTTTGCTTTCCTTTACCACATTACCGACCGGCTTGATTGAAGGGGTCTCACTGCGGTATTTCACAAGTTCCTTTTTGAAGGTCTCTGCCATCGAAGCGTTCTCTTCAAGTGAACGGATGTAGTCGTAAACCTCTTGGGGTACATTGTAGGTCTCGCCGTTGATTTCTATTTCAACAAGGGTATAAGGAGCATCAACCTCTTCCATCTTCTGTTCTTCCTCATCATCCTTCTTTTCGTCCTCATCGGTGCTGTCGGCAGGAGCATCTTCCGGGGTTTCATCCTCTTTCTTGTCATCGGTTTCGTCATCCTCTTGTGCCTCGGCAACAGGAGCCTCTACGGGTTCAGCCTCATCACTCTGTTCCATAGGTTTGGTCTCGCTGAATTTTCCGTCAACAATTACGAGAATATTTCCGTCAGCCAAAGCGTACTCACCATCTTGAACAGTGCTACCGTCTGAAGCGGTTGCAGTGCCATCAGTAGCGATTTCAATGTAGTCGGTATCGGAGGTGTAGTATTTGAGGGAAACCTCGCCGCTTTCGGTCTCATCACCGGTTGCTACGTCTGCAAGTTCCTTAGCGTCATCGCTCACCTGAGAGTACCACAACATGAACTTATCAAAAAGGTCTTTGATTTGTAGTTTATTCATTTTCGTCTTATTTTGTTTTTGATAATTTATTATTCCGTTTTCCTGCATACCGGTGAATGCCTCAACTGACAAACCTTTAACCTCACCGGATTTGATTTTTTTCCAAAGGTTCCTGTTATGGATTTTAAGATGAACCATCAGAGTGCCTTCCGGCAAATGATAGCCATAGACTTTGTTAGCCTCATCAGTCTTTGCATCGTCAATAATCCACATCCTTTTCATATATACGTCCTTGATGAATGAGTCCTCGTAGTTGCCGTCCATGCTGTCAAACCATGAGTGCATGAAGGTGAAGTTGTTTTGGAATTGGTTCATCAGATAATAGTCCGCGATTTTCTCGATGGTTTCCTTAGACCATCTCATGTAGTATTTCTCGCCGGTTTCACTCACCCTTAGTATAAGTTGGTTCGGTATGAGTATAGGCGAAATGACCTCATGCTTTTCAGCATTCGCCATAAGCAACTGACCGGAAACATACTTTTCCTTATCGTCCGAACTTTGGTAAATGAAGTCCTGACAGATGGCCGGAAAATCGACAAATGATATTGCCGTTAGTCCGATGTCAGCCGATGGGTCAAATGTAATATCGAATATCCTGTAGTTTACCATAGTTTTTCTTTGCTATTTCAGTGTATAAAGATTAAAAGCCGCGACCCTTTTTCAGAATCGCGGCATTATTGTATCAGCCCCTTGCCAAGTCGCGTACTTTGGTTAAGTTTTTATTGACTCTGTTGATGTCTGTAACCGCAACCTGTGGTTGGAAGTTAATCTGTTTAATCAGTTGGGCGAGTTGAACTGTGTCCCTGCTCTCTTCGACAGTCCTTGCAGCCTCTGAATAGTTCAACTGTCCTCCGGTAGCGTATTTCACAATCTGTTTACCTGCGAACTGCTTTTGGTTTTGGTAGTTGTTGGTAACGTAATTGTTGACGGTTGAAGGCTTTAGCATTTCGACCTGACGTTTGATTTCAACGGTGTTGTCGTCATTTATCGCGTTCAGCAACGTATTATACTTCTTAGATGATTTCTTGTTAACAACCCATTCTTGTCCTTCGACCTCAATGTTTGTGCCTTCAATCCTGTGACCGCCTTGGCTGTGCGACCGGCTGAAGCCCTGTTCTCCGATTCTGCCACCCTTGGCGAATTTCTGAGGCATCTTGACCTGACCAATCTGTTTTGCTATGATACCGGTCTGCAATGCGCCCATAGCGCCTATGATTGCCGCGAATATCGGTCCGAGAGGGAATCCGTACTTCAATGCCGCCGTAACGCCCAACGCGGTGTTCACAAGACCCTCGATGAGTTTCTGACCCAACTCGAACTTCCTTTGCTTTGCCTCGGCTACGTTTACCTCGTACTCCCGTTTCTTCTTTTCCTTTTCCAAGGCGCGTTCGGTTTCCTCTCTCTGAACCAACAGAACCTCTTCCTCTGCCAAACGCTGTTGCAGTGCTTCCTTGTTCTGTCCGTCATCGGCTCTCAACTCATTGTTGATTTCCTGCATCCTCGCCGCGCTTTCTTCCCTTGCCTCAACAGCCTTGTCGTACAGTTCCTCTATTTCCTCAAGGGCTTCCTGAGCCTTTTCCAATTGGAAGTCAAGCAACGCTCCGAAACCGTCAGCAAGAGGCTCAAAGACATTCTCTGCCAATTGGGAATAGACGGATTTCATCTGTTTCTCAAGACTCTCGTAGTAGTCTCTCGTAACATCACCCTCTTTCTTCTCAATCTGTTCAATCTGTTGCGATGCCTTGTCCCGTTCCTGTACATAAGTCCTCATGGCGGATTCGTAATCTAGTTTCATCTGTTGGTACTGAGCCGATTCCTCACCATAGAGTTTCATAGTTGCGTCAAGTTTGGTCTGCCATGCGTTCTCTACGGCAATCATTTGGTCTGAACCCTCGTCGATTGTATCAAGGTAATCCTGATAAGTCTTTTTCAATTCGGCATAACGCTCCTTGGTCTTGTCTATGCTTAATATCTGACCGCCGAATATCTTGGTGAACGCGTCATCTTCCATCACCGGCTCGAACTTCAGTTCCTTTGTAGCGTCCTGTTGCCGTTTGATGATTTTATCCTGCGTTGTCAGCACTACATTTGCAGACGCAATGTATGCGTTGGCTATTTTCTTGATTTCCTCATCCCATTCGCCGCCGAGAGCCTTCAACTGTTGTATTTTTTCATAAGACAGGTCTCCGAACTTATTCAACTGAACAGACCATACATCAAATATATCCCCTGAACTGATGATGTCGTCAATAGCGTCCTCAAGTTCTTGTGCAGTGCCTTCCCAAGTACCTGACATGTCTTTTCTCAATTTGTCGGCCTGCGATTTTATTCCTGCGAACATCGTCTGAACGGCAGGAAGTATCTCATCCTCAACGTCCTTGCCGTCTTCAATCATTTTGATGAAGTTTGCGCGGATTAAACCCATTTGTCTGTTTGAGAAACCGGCCGCTTCACCCATTTGGTCTAACACATGCAGCAATACGTCGCTCTCCTCTGTTGTGGCCATTGTCTCACTGTCTAATTTGTTGTAGTATTTAACAACGTTGTCATAAACGGACTGCAATGCGCCATCCACACCCAAGAACGCGTCGACAAGGTTGTCAGGACGCCAAAGTTTCATCAGTTCCTGCGCTTTTTTGGCATTGTCTATCTGATTCTGAAGTATCTGTTTACCGGCTTCGGTGGATTCTTCTTCCATCTGTTCTGTCGCTTTGCCTATCACCTCTGATGCCGAAGAATATATTTTGTCGAATCCGTCATACAGCGCGTCAATGTCAAGTACAATAGGTATGTTAATCGCCTTTTTGTCATAACCGCCGAAATACTTGTCAAGTTTAGCCTCTGCATCCGCAATCTGTCCTTCAAGAGCGGCCTTTTCGGCCTGAATGCTCTCAAGATAAGCGCCTGTAGCCTTTTTTTCTTCCTTATTGAGCCTTTCAATCTCTGCCTTGGCGTTCTTGATGACCATTTCGGTCTTGTCCTTTTCCGCCTGAACCTCAAACGCCAACTCGTTTGCGACGATAAGCCTTCTCTTTGCGGTGAATTTCCTGATGGCTTCCAACTCAAGGTCTAGCCCCTCACCACTCAGGTTCTTCATCTGATGTGATTTGGCTATCGCTACGTCAATATCGTCGGTATATTCCTTGATTACCTTTTCAGCCTCCTTCTCCAAGTCCTTGAACTCGGTTTCGTTTCTAGCCTCTCGCGCCTTTTTGATGATGTCATATACATTCTTTATCTGTTCTTGGGCATCCTTAATCAGTTCAGCCCGGCGTTTTTCCTCTTTTGCTGCTTCATCAGCCGCATCCTTAGCGGCTTTAGCAGCCTTGTTTGCGGCAGCAGTCCTTGCCTTTGCACCCCGTTCAGCGGCCTTTGTCTGCTGTTCTTGGCACTCTCTCTGGAAACTGAGTTCTTCAAGGTGGATTTTTTTCAGTTCCTCTGCATTTCCCTTTGCCAAAGCCTTTCTCTGCTCGAACTCTTTTTTCTGCAATGCAATGCCCTCTTTTGAGTATTTTGTCTGATTGCCTTTTCTTGCCTGTAGTTCCTGTAACTGGTATTCAGTGACCTCATGCTCTTTTTTCATTCTTGCATTGGCCGCATCCTTAGCTGCACCCTCAGCCGCCCCTTTCAGTTCTTTCCGTATATCGTCACCAAATCCAGTGAACATTCCCTTGACATTATCAATCGCAACCTTAGCCGCACCAGCAAAGTCACCCTCCAATATCTTTCCGATGACTTGGCCAAGTGTCTTGAATGGAGTGACAACCCAATTGATGATGGCTTTGCCAAGACCCTTTGCGATTGCTATTACCGTATTCATAAAGCCACCGAACTTGTTGAACTTCTTTGACAGCGTATCCAATACAGGGAAAGTCTTCTTGAACCAATTCCAAATGCTTTCCCAATTTTGGATTAGGCTGATGACCAAACCGATTATGAACATCAACGGGATGGCTCTCAACGCAACAGACAATGTCTTTGAAGCGACAGCACCGGCCTTTTGTGCAACGGACAAACTGTTTGTTGCTGTCGTTGCAGTCTGATTTGCTGTAGTATTCGCGCCTAAAGCGGCTGTATTTGTGCCTACCGCACCGGTATTAGTACCGACTGCGGCTGTATTAGTGCCCTGAGCCGCCGTATTTGCTCCGGTTACGGCTGTATTTGTCTCCGAAGCCGCGCTTGCAGTCTCATTTGCGACCGCATTTGCCTCGGCAGTCGCTGAATTGGCCTCGTTGGCCACCGAATTTGCCTCCGTAGAAGCCGTATCAGCCTCCACAGCGGCTTTTTTCAGCCCAAGCATATCCTTAATCAATTCAACTGATTTCGAGTAAAGACGAGCTGTTGCAGAGCCATTTTCTAATAATGAGTTTTGAACCTGTTGAAGCGAATTTAAGAGGGTCATAATAGCCATCATCTTCTGCATGGATTCAGCCGCGTTCTCATTCTCGAAGCCGAACACCTGCAAAGCCGAATTATACAACTGATACGCGTTCACAGCCGATGTTGCAAGGTTAATCGCGTTGGACAAACCTCTTGTATCGCTTGCAAAGTTGGCAATATCCTGACTTGCATCGCCCATAGCGTCCTTCAACTGACCTGCCCTTTCAGCGAGTTTCAGATAACCTTCATCGGTCTTTGACACTCCATTGGCAAGCATTTCGGCCATTTCGCCCTTTATCTCTTTCAGTTCCTGTTTGAGGGATTTGTGGCTTTCAACGACCATTTCAGCCGCACCCGGATAATTACCTACGTTACGGACATAAATCTTCATCTGTTCATCCGTAGCCTTTAGTTCAGCCTGTAGTTGGGCACTTTCCTGAACCATTCGGCTAATCGCGTCCTTATCCTCATCCGTTACTGTTGAATGGTTGCGGATGAGTGTGTTCAACGCGGTAAGGTATGTCTGTTTGTCCTTATAGGTATCGAGTTGCTTTGCATCAACTACCTGTTGAGCCTGTTGAACCTTCAGTGCGTCGCTGATTTCCTTTTTGTTCGCGCTCAGTTCGGCGTTGACCTTTGCCAATTCTTCCTGATATGCCTTATCGTAGTTGGCAAGTTTTTCCTGCGCCTTTGCCAAAGCGTCGGTCGATGATTTGGTCTGTTTCCGCGTTGCCTCGGCCTTCTCCTCGGTCTGCTGAACTTTTATCACCTTGTCATCCAACGAGGATAAGACTTCCTGCAAAGACTTGACATCGGCATAACTCTCTTTTATGCCTAATATTTCAATGGTGTACGTCTTTTTGTTTGCCATCTGTTTATGTTTTTTAGGATAAAGATTGACCGGCAACCCATGAAAGGCTACCGGCCGGTATGTGTGTAATGTTTTTAATCCAAACTGATTAAAGTCAATGTGCAAGGTTCCTGTTCGGATGGATCGAAACCGTCAATGTCTTTCACTTCCCAAAGACTGTCGTTGAACAATACCCGCGAACCCTTTTCAATCGCCTGATATGCCACAATCGGCAAGATGCAGTCAACGCTACATTCGTATGACTTGAAACTTTCGTTTACATTCAGGAAGTTGTCAGTGATTGTCTTGTCCCTTCCTTTCAATGTGTTCAACCTTGAAGTGTCGTAGTCAAGGAACGATGACTTTTTCTGAACGTATCCGTTTGCGAGATATGAAATCCATTGTGCCGAGTCAGCGATTAACAGTCTGAACGTCTGCTCACCGGATATCCTGATGTAATTCGGTTTTTCAATGGGCGGGATATTCTGATTGATGATGTCCACCTTATTGTAAACGTAGAACAGTCTCATCGTCTTGTCTGTCGGTATCTTTTCCCGTTGAACACTTTCGTATGTATAAAGCTCGCCCCACAGTTTTGAATCTGATATGACAGGCACCGGAATTAAAGAGCCGTCAGACATTTTAATTGTCTTTAGCCAAGTGTAAGACCAAATGCTTTCATATTTCTTTTCATCGCCGGATGTATTCGATGGGTTATTCAGTATCAGTTCGCCGGTGTGGTTCGGCTGATTGAACGACCATTGAGGCTGTCCCTCGTAAGGCGAGTCGTTTCCATGCACATAGCCTTCCTCCGTTGTGTCAACCTTGAACCTGTAGTTTATTGTGGAAGGTTGGTTAATGCGTTTGAATACGGCATCGCTCACATGGCAGTAATCGTCAATGGGTACGGTCTTGGTTATATCCTGCTTTGAATCGACGAAATCCAATGAATAGGTCTTGTCATCCACCATTGTCAACCTGCAATTGAAGGTCTGTAAGAATCCGTTGAGGTATTCGTTGCATTTCATGTTTGGCAGGAACAGGTTCATGTCGGTGTATTTGTTTTCCTCTAATTCAGAACCGGTCTTAATAGGGTCTTGTACGGTAGGTTTCCAATCCTCGTTTGTGTTGACCAAACCGATGCTGAAATCGAAGTTAAGTCTCGCGTTTGTGCAGCCGAATTTGGTCTCCTTCGTATCATCCTTGTCATGTTGGTTGTTATATGCTCCCAACAACTCGGTATATACGGTGTCGCCTTCTTCAAGCCAAACGCATGTGTTGATGTTCCAAGTGCCTGATGTGTTGCTTGTGGCGGACGCGCTGTTGTCCAACTGCCCTGGATAAGTCTTTGCTCCTGGGTTTGATGTGGTGTCCCAAGAATAGACCGTTGTTGTGCCTGACTGTCCGGCCTTCAGTACATTGTAGCCCTCGAAATTGAACATTCCGTCCTCGTTGGCGAGAACCTGCGCCGTTTTATAACCGTAGGTGTTGTCACTGTGCATGAGGTAGTCGTTGAGCACAAGATATTCAGCCGTTATGTCCGGGAACATCTCCACAAAACCCTGCGATTTGTTGTATAACTCAGGCGGCTTCGATACGTCATACAGCGACATGAATGCGTTTCTTGCATTCCTTCTGTAAGGCAGGTACGGGCTGTATATCAGTTTTTGGTTTCCCCATTTCGCTCCGATGATGAAGTCGTTTACGTTAGCGCCGGACAAGTCCTTCACCACAGTGGTCTTGCCGTTCTTTCCGTAACGTCTCTGAATCTCGTTGTTCATTATCTTCACTGCTACGTCAACGGAGAGGTAGTTGTTCCCTTCAGTGCCGAACCATACGACGGACGGGTTTACGTTGCCGTCGACGAACTCCACAGGGGCACAGGGCAGACCGAAGTTGTAGCCGTAGTATTGTACGTTTTCTTTCGGCACACCCTTCTTGATTTGGAACTCCCAAGCGGAACGGTTAAATGACGTATCATCATATCTCGACTTCCATCCGGTGACGTTAACAGGCACACCTTCCGAAAACCTTGTAGTGTCGGGCAGAGTGATTGTTCCGGTTGAACTTATCTGATACCAACCGCTTACAGGTATGACAATCACCCTCTTTGAACCGGTATAGCCGTCAACAGTCACCCTTTTCATCATGTTATATTTGTTGTCGATGTTTGTGAAGGTTGTGTTGTTAGACCAAATGGGATTGTCTGCATAAAACCTGAAACCTGTCTCATCAAACTCTTCAGCCGTTTCGCTCATTATGTTTGCTGAAATCATCTGTTCATACCGGCACAATGTGTAATTGCAACTGAACGACAGATAATATGGCGCCATTTTCTGCGTTTTCCATAAATCCGCGCTTTCTGAATAGGTCTGATACAATCCGTTGAGTTTTTGGTTGCTGAATACGTTGCCCGTAAGTTCATATCCCTCGGTCTTGAATATGTCCTTCAGCACTGAAAGCACATTGTAGGCGGGAAATATGTTGTTGAGGTCAAAGGTTGTGTTTGCATAGTTCAACGACTGCCAATATCTGTCTGACGTAACATCAGGTTTGTTGTAAGGCAAACCGTAAAGCACATAAGGGAAGCAAACATGGTTGTCCCTTTGGTCCTCCGGTGGAAGTGAGCCGCCCTGTATGTTGCCTACATAACAGTTTATCTTGTCGATGTCCGAAAACGAATTGATGTATTTGTTGTGCGGTATCAACTGCTGCAAAGTCCGGTCTCCGAGTACGTCTGTGAGTTTCTTTTTGGCCGGAACATACAGATTACCCTTGTAGTTTTCGTTGTCAATCTCGTTGACTATCAGTTTTCCATTAAGTACAAGAACCTCGTTCGCGTACAGTTGGGCGTTATGAACCCTGCTGAATTTTCCCGATACAGCGTCAGTGTCCGAAAAACCGAATATCACCTTATTTGTCAATGTTACCGGTATTTCAAGTTCATAGGAATACGAAACGTCCTCGACAATCAGTTCTTCCGGGTCTTGAAACTCCTTCTTTAATCTGATGTCAGTGTCATCGTTGAGGTCTGCCAACCTGTCATCAACATATAATTTAATGTTCATTGTCAATCCAACCCATTAGACATTTATTGATTTATCCGCGTACCTGTATGTGCATTCCAATTGGAACCTTCTATTGTTAGAAGAAACCTCAATAGGGAACTCTTCAACCACCACCATAGTGTATTTCGGGTCTTTCGCTCCGTTGAACTTGAACACATACCGGCTTCTCTGCAACTCTTTAAGCCACAATGCGGTATCCCGGTCAATATGGTGTGTGGTTACGGTTATATCATCCTCCATTTCCTTGGACTTTACGAAATCGAGTTCATAGGTGTCCGTATATGGACGTTTGGGGTTCTTCCTGTATATGGACTGTTCGTCGATGTCCGAACTCTCCCTGCGTTCTCCCATGAAGGTGAACGAGTCTATGCCGCCAATCGCGTTGATGAAGAAAAGTGTGTCGTTCTCAACGCACCTCGGAACAATTTCAAAAGTCACCGGATAGGTAAGGTCGTTGCCGTTGTAAGATGCAGTCACCTCGACATACCCTACCTGATGACCGCTGTTTTCCTCAACCCCCTCAAGGTCTAACTTGTCGTAGAAATCCAACCTGTTCGACTGATATTCCCTGTAAACACAACCGGTATCGCTTGAGAGGAACACACCTGAATTTGTGTAGTATTTCTTGGTGAGCGTTGTGTACGCGTCGCTTCTGTCCGTAAGTATGGACAATGAATAGTATTCGCCGTAATTGTAACTGCGTCTGTCCATACGCGTAAGCGGCTTTTTCTTCTCGTAGTTGTACTGACTGCAAAAATAGTCGTCGTAGTTGACCGTTTCAAACTTGGATAACGTTGTAGGCAGGATTGTCACCCTGTTGTTGGTTATGGTCTCCATCTTTGTTTGGTTGCCTATCACTGAATAAGCGTTCAATGAAACGGAAATAGGGGACTTGAACGTTATGTATTGGAACGGTGAGGATATGTTGAAAGAAACCTCCGGCGTATCGTTGTACTTGCTCATTGAGAACTGAGATATGCCGTCCGCAAGTTCGCCCCTTACGTTAATGACAAACTTGTTTGCCGAATAAGGGTTATACTGCGCGTAATTGCCGCCTATCCCGAGCCTTGACGATGTTATCTTCCACCGCCTTGAACTGTCTATGCCGAAGCGCACTGTGGTTGTGTTTGTAATAACAACGTCGTAAGCGAATGGATTGAGTTTAAGGCATTCGGCGAGGCTGTACATCAGTGAGAACCGGTCTCCGGCTGTATTGAAGGTGTCTTTCGTTATGTAGTTTCCGGCAGAACCTTCGATTGAATACTTAACTCCTTCCGCATTGTCAGCGTCCTCGAACAGCACAGTAAAGGTCTGACCCACAAGGCTGTCTGCCACATTCAGGTCAACGTATGGGGCTTCCTGTGCGTTTGTGTTGCTGAACACAATGAAATTATTGAGCGATGATGCAATTATTTTATCTGTTTCTATTCTAGCCATACTTAGGTATTTTTGGAATAAAGATTGGACTGAACAGTAGTACGTTTGCCGAAAAATGGTTATGGAAAAGGAGATATGGAAAGAGATACCGGGCACAGATGGCATGTATAAGGCATCAAACCTAGGAAGATATAGCGGCAAGATGGGCATACTTAAAAACCGCATTCATCCGAAAAACGGATATGTTTATATTAGTATAAAACAGAATGGCGTTCGGAAGTGGTGTAGGGCACATAGGATAACTGCCGAACTGTTTATACCAAATCCGTACAATTTACCTTATGTTAACCACAAAGACGGAAACAAAACAAATAACAGAGTTGACAACCTTGAATGGTGTACGGCGCAGTACAACACAGATTACAGTGTATCTAAGCCGGTTGAACAGTATTCTTTAGACGGAACTTTTATTGCAAAATACAAAAGTGCCATTGAAGCGCACAGAAAAACCGGCGTACATACATCATGCATACTTAGGGTTTGCAAAGGCGAAGAGGGACGCAAACAGGCCGGTGGTTATATTTGGCGTTTTGGCGAAAGAGATTACTCATCGAAAAATATGTCCAACTCGGCGCAAAGCGACTCAAATAACTCATCTGCCCATTCATCCCAAAAACTCTCAATTCTCTCAAACGAGTCCTCGACAAACGGCCTCGGCTCTATTCCGTACCAATAGATTGAACCCTGAACCTTCTTTATCGTCTCGTTGTCGGTCGGTATCCCTTTATCTACCATCCAAGGGATAAGATAGTCCTCTTTCACCCAATGTCCGGGCTGCATACCGCTTTCTATATAGTCAACGTAATCGTTAATCAATATGGTGTACAGCCCTATATCCGTTTGGTTTACCTCCAATTCGTCATAGATATGGCTGTCAACAAGTGTGTTCTCGTTGATTTTGTTGTTGATGCCTTTTTCAGATTCCATCAGATATTGAAATGCCCTCTTGATGTCGAACGCGATTTGGTCTATGACTTCCTTGAAATCCCTTTTGTACATCATCACTTCCAATTGAATTTAGGCAGTTTATGGTCAAATACGGCGCATCCGGTTGCATCATCTGTCTTGATGTCTGTCAGGTATTGTCCGATGTTGAACTCCTTGTCCGGGTCGAAGTGCTCTGAAACGTCACAGAAGTTAATCAGGTTCTTTACGTTCAAAACAAGAGAGAACCTTACACCGTCTGCGTCATTGTCAGACCAGTGTTTCAATGTCATTACAGTCCAACCAACAATTCCTTTAAATAAATCGTCATTTTCGCTTATGCGCTGACGAATTTTTGCTATGAAGTTCAACGCGATATTCTCGCAAAGGTTCTGTCCGGCTTCCGTTGAAGGATAAACGCTGTAGTTGTTGAGCATCTGAGGCGTAATCACAATGTCAAAGTTGACGGTTACGGGAACTACGCCGGTTGTGGTGTTCGCCTCACCTATGTAAATCGGGTCTTCAAGGAACACATGGGGCATTAACTCGTCGCCGATTCCCATTCCCTTGCTTAAACGGTCGTATTTGAAGGATTTCACCAGTTTATGCTGTCTTGATAAATCGTAGAACAGTTCAACAATTTGTTTTATCATATCTTTTTTTCAGATAAAGATTTAATTAACGAGTCTCCATCTACTGCCGCCTGCCATTTTACGTTTACCATTACAAACTGCTGATATGTTTCCTTGACTTATACCAGTTTGTCTATGTGCTTCTTGCATTGATGGATAAATTATACGTTGTCCGTTGGGCTTAATTTGTTCAACAGGCGCTGATAGTTTTCCATTTGTTGTCTTTTCCCTGACTTTTCTTGAACGGTCTCCGTAGGCAGTATTATATTCATGCGTACACCACTCAAGGTTTTCTACACAATTATTAAGTTTGTTTTCATCGATGTGATTAACTTCAGGTAGATTATAAGGATTTGGAATAAATGCATCAGCCACTAAACGATGGATTCTATGTGTATAGCGTTTTCCGTTTTTCCAAAGCCCAACCTGAAGATACCCTCTTCCGTTATCGGTAGCCTTTAATAATATGCCCTTTTTTATACTATAAACCCTTCCAAAGTTCGATACCAAATATAATCCTTCATAACAGACAACTGGTTTCCATATTTCTTTGTTCATGGCATTTTTCTGCAAACGTACTACTTTTACATCAAAAGTTAACGTTATGTCCGGACTACCATTATCGAAGGTTTCTTTTGGTTGTTTGACTTGTGGTAGGCGAGATTTGCCAACGCGAGGGAAATGACCGTATCATCATGGTAGCCTTCAATCGCACCGAACACCTTTTTACCGGTCTTTGATATTTTATAGGTGAACACCTTGAACTGTTCATAAAGCCGGGTGTTGTCCTCATGGAACGAAATGTCCCCGTTCTCTATATCCAAAGCCAATTTCTCTATGTAGTCCGCTTTAGACCGGTTCGTTGTGGTTATGAACTCCGTCTTTGACCTTACATTCGGTCTCAACAGTTTAAGAACCTCGTTGCCCATCACCTCGCCGATGCTGTTGCTCTCCATGAGGCACTTTACGAGTTTGCCCTCTGACCGGTTCAACAGTTCAGATAACGTCCTGTATTTTGCGTCAAGTTCACCGGTGATGACATACTGAATGGTCTGTTTCTTATCGTTCACAAACGTCAATACCGTATCGTCAGTTCCTACGGATGAGAAATCGACACCGGCATACAGTTTGCCGTTCCAATCGAAATCGTAGCCGATGAACCTCTCGCCGAAGCCCGAGAAGAACGACAGACCGCCCTCAAGGAACTCGCACATGTACTCCTGCCTCCAAGAAAGTTCCGGATATCCTTCCCTTTTTTCCTTAATCCATTTCTTGCTCTTGGTCTCATCGTCCTCTACGGATATTTTGATGTAGGCATAGCCCTCTGTGCCGTTAAGACCCTTCATTGACTCGTTGTAGAAGAAGCCCTGCGCTCCATTGGGGGTTGATATGTATATCTCCTTCTTGCCCTTGGCATCCATCAGAGGTGAAATGATGTTATAGTAGATATGTTCACCGTCAACCGTATATTCGCGGCTGTGCGACACCTCATCCCAAATCAGGTAGTCCAAAGTGAAGCCTCGGATTGCATTGGTCTGTTCAACGGAGAAGAAAATCAGTTTTGAGCCATTAACCAATTCAATGATGAAATCCTTTCCGTCCTTTGACTTTATCAGCACATCAGGAAACATGTTGACGAATTTCTTGTAGATGTCCTTGGCAAGCCTCGATGTCTGTGTCACATAACCGACAACCGTTTCCGGTGTCTGCATCCATTCCAAAGCGAGATAGCGGCAGACAAAACTCTTTCCGTACTGACGGAACACATTGACCACAATCTTCCTTATGTTCCGGTTGTGGCCTAACTCTATTATCTTCCTCTGACCCTTCTTCGGTGTGAACTCAAGTTCCAAGTCGTAGAACTTTGTGTGAGCCTCGACCCTTTCCCGGTGTTTCCTCGTATCGTAGTTGGAATTTCTCGCACCTCCATCCGTAGTCCCCCAAAAAGGTGTAACAACAGTATTTTTCGCGTTGTATTCCGCCATTTAGACCAATTTTATCCTGTATGATGTTGCGTCTATGCTCAATGTATCCGGGCTGTTCAGACCCATCAGTTTGGCGATGTCCGAAAGTATTGCCCTCGCGTTGCTTCTGTCGTTGTTTTTCCTGCATTCCCTGTACAGTTCAAGGTAACGCTCAAGATGAAGGGCTTTCTGTTCATCCATTGCGGCCTGAGTCTCGAACTTGCAGGTGTCAGCCGCCTCTTTTATGAAGTTGGTGAGGTTGGCTCGGCGTACCTTGCCGCTGTCCGGCCACCAATCGTATTCGCTGTTAAGCAATTTGTTCAGTATGTCGAAACGGGTTTCACCGCTTATGAGAAGTTTGCGGCACTCTTTCAGCCTCTTCTCGAAATATAGTTTCTT
>Ga0247611_10006371_pt1 | contig 15186 bp, 16 predicted proteins | sample 177DNAGHGhighgp2_FD_192422 | JGI IMG/M metagenome (GOLD analysis project Ga0247611, IMG submission 192422) | Sheep rumen microbial communities from Palmerston North, Manawatu-Wanganui, New Zealand - 1770 DNA GHGhigh gp2 | ecosystem: Host-associated > Mammals > Digestive system > Stomach > Rumen...
TATGTTTTTAAAAAGTTAACATGTTAGTTATTAGACTTTCTAGACAAGGAAGATCAAAGAGACCTTTTTATAGAGTAGTTCTTACTGAACATACAAAACCTGCACAATGTGGACATTTAGAAGTTTTGGGATCATATGATCCATTGAAACATATATTTGAAGCCGATGTTGAAAGTATCAAATCTTGGATAGCAAAATGAGCTCAGCCTTCTGAAAGAGTTGCAAAGTTGCTTTACAAGTCAACTAATGATGCAATGTTCAAAAAATTCTACAAGGAAATAGAGAGGAAAGCTTTACCAAAGAAAGAAAAAGCTGAATAATTTTTGATGGTTAAGTATTAGTTTATAATACATTTTTTGATGGATAATGCGTGTTCTAATATAATTTCTGCAAATCCAGCAGACGTGATTCTGTTTGTTTTTGCGATAATTGTATTGGTTGTTTTGGTATGATGTGTTTGGGCATTTTTCTATGCTGTGTTTTTGTTTGTATTCTCCAAATGAGATGATTCCAAAGTTAAGACAGCATGGAATAGTATTAGATATATGATAATCTGACTTTTCCTTACCGTAATGATACTGTTTATGTGACCAATGATTCTCAAATTATTTAGAGTACAGGATCCTGATAAATATTCAGCAAAATATATTTTTGTTAAGGTGTGAAATATTGTGAATTGTATATCTACGTGAGTAGTAAAAGTGATTACTGACTATCCAAATAATAATCCTTTTGGAGCTACATCAGATCCACTTTGAATTACTCAGACTATATCATCTGATTGAGGAGAGACAAGTTTCTCTGTTTATGAATTATAAAATCTTAATATTTGCTTGAATTAAGAGTGAAAACTCTTAATTTATTTTTTGTTTAATTGTTTTTTTGTGTAATTATGCATACAATATCACTTATAGAACCTTCACGATGAATGGATATTTTACATTGGTGAATAGATATTCAGACTAAGTATGAATGGATAGCAAATTTGGCTCCAGTTTTTGCAGATATTTTTGTATTGGTATATCCGATTTTCCTTATTTCTATTTATTTGTATGCAATCATCAAAAAGAAACCATTGATTAAACAGTGAGCTATTTATATTTGTGTTGCGACATTTATAGCGATATTGATTAATATATGAATTCAGACATTCTTTTATAAAGAGAGACCTATCGTAGTTTTGAATCAGGTTGAAATGGAAGAAACTTTATTGCATGATATTTTGCCTACTAGTTCATTTCCATCGGATCATGCAGTAGTTTCTATGGCAGTTGCTATGGCTACATTATTATGGTGACTATATAATAGAAGGAAATTCTTTACTCGAAGTGGAATCTTTTTCATAATAATTTCGCTTGTAATGACTGCATGTAGAATTTTGACATTAGTTCATCGACCAAGTGATATTTTTGCATGATTGTTTTTGTGAGCATTAGTTCCATTAATTTTGATGATTAAACCTATTAGATATGCTTTAATTAGATATGTAATCAATCCTATAATTCGTTTTGAACAGTGGTTTATTGGAACTTTGTTTAATTATGAACAACCTGAAGTTTAAATAATTATTCATTCTATAAATGATAGATCCACAAATAGAAGATAGTTGGAAAAAAATACTTCGAGATGAATTTCAGAAGCCATATTTTGCTGAGATAAAAAAATTTTTACAAAAAGAAAAAGCTGAATGAAAGACGATTTATCCAGCTGGAAATATGATTTTTAATGCTTTTGATAAGACACCATTTGATAAAGTGAAAGTAGTGATAATATGACAGGATCCTTATCACTGAGAATGAGAGGCTCATTGATTATGTTTCTCGGTTCAAGACTGAGTAACTATTCCACCATCACTCAGGAATATTTACAAGGAAATGAACTCAGATTTGTGACTAATTCCACCAAAATCAGGGAATTTGACAAAGTGGACACAGCAGTGAGTATTTCTTTTGAATGCAACATTAACTGTTAGAAAAGATACTCCAAATTCACATAAAGATATTGGTTGGCAGACTTTTACGGATGCAGTTATCAAAACTTTATCTGACAAAAAAGAGCATTTAGTTTTTATTCTTTGGTGATCATTTGCACAGCAAAAGAAAAGTTTAATCGATGAAAGTAAACATTATGTAATTTGTTCAGCACATCCATCTCCATTTTCAGCAGACCGTGGTTTTTTCGGAAGTAAACCGTTTTCAAAGACAAATAAGTATTTAGAGGAAAATGGAATAACTCCGATTAATTGGGATTTAAATTAGTTGAATTTGTGGAATTTACACCATTTTTTTAATACACACTTTTCGCATTTCGGTTTTTTTGCAGTACAATAATATCTTCAAAATAAAATCAGACTATGATGGGCTATTCTTTTCCATTTTTTTGGTATAGCTTTTTCTATCTCTTTAGATGTTTCTAGTGGCTCAGAAGTATCTACAATTCATAAACGGTTGGCTATTCTGTGGACGTGAGTGTCTACCGCGATCAAATCATGTTTGTATCGTACATAAAGAATTACTTTTGCGGTTTTTTCTCCCACTCATGGAAGTTTAGTCAATCATTCTAGACTTTCTGGTAAATAATATCCATATTTATCTAAGCATTCTTTTTCATTTTTGGTTAATTTAGTTTTTTTATTTTCGGCTAATTCAACCAATTTTTTAGCAGTTTCCTTTATATGTTTAGCTTTCATTTTGTAATAATTTACTGAAGAAACTTGTTGTGCTAGTTTTTCTTCAGTCATCTTTAGTACATCATTAGGCTCTTTAACTTTCAGAAAAAGTTTATCTGTAACTACGTTTACTTGTCTATCCGTGGTTTGTGCAGACAGCATTACAGCAATCAGTAATTGGAAAGGTGTTTCAAAATTTAATTCAGTATCGGGATTTGGAAATAGCTCCAAAAGTTTAGTGAAAATTTCATCGTAGTCTTTCTTAGTCATTATTTTTTCTTATTTTCTAAATTTTCTTTTGGATGACGATTTAGACAGATTCATATGATTATTCATGTGATGATGAATATTGCAAAAAATCGTTGGCTTCTCGTGAATGGTCAGATAAATTCTGACTGAGAATCTTGTCTGATATATTCAAATAAAAATCTGATTATACTATATCGAAGCAGAAAAATTACTCAGATTTTTCAGATTTTTCGTTTATCTTCTCTAATTTGTTTAATGAAAATTATTAGTAATGTGATGAACAATAAAATTCATTCAAAAATAATAGAAAGTAAGTTTGTATTAATTCTGAGAGATGCATCAATCTTATCGTAAATATGTAAAAATCACAGTGAAGTTAAAATTCATACCATTCATTCGCTTCGTCATAATGGGTTATTGAATATGATTCAGTATAATTCTTGATTTAAAAAGTTTCACAGTCTTCAGAATGCTATGCATACTGGTAGTATGCAGCATAATAAATCGAGTAGAATTATATATTCTTTTCGTGAAAACTTTTTTTCCCAAATGAAAAGAGTAACTCAAAGTACAACTCATAATATTCATCCGATGAAAGACATTCATCACTGCCAGATTTTGAATATATCTAGTGGATTATCTATGAAATATTGGAAGTCATATATTAGCACATGCCCAAGTCTTCATCAAATCAAAACTCATAAAATCAGAATGATGAATAAAGTTTCTAAATCATTTTCTAGTAATTTCTGTAGGTTTGGAAATTTATGAAAATACTTTTTCTTTCATACGAAAAGTAAAAAACAGTAGGCTAATACAAAACCTATTAAATAAAAAATTCAGTATCGATATACATTTATTCAGAAGACAGAGAAGGCTATCATCGAAGTTTATTTCTAATTTTTATCTAAAGAATATTTTTTGGTAAATCAAATTTTTAACTATTTTGAATCCGTTGCTAATTTTTTGTCATTTCGCCATGGAATAGTCTGAATATATTACGACGATTGGAACTTCTTTATATTTGATTTTTTTGTGTTTGATGATATCCAAGATTTCTGAAGCATGTTCCATCCTATTCATTGTTATATGGATTTTGTCTAATGTTTCTTTTTTCATCATTCTATAACCATTATGAGTATCGGTTAATTTTATTCAACTGAAAATTCTAGTGAATAGTATTCAGAGTTTTAGGGTAATTTTTTTGGATTTAGGCATGTTTACAGTAGAACCTAAGAATCTTGATCATAAAGCAATTTCTAAATCAGGATCTTCTTCGAATGCTTTTTGAAACTGTTTTAGATCTTCCAATCTATGTTGTCCATCTGCATCGAAATGTACTACATATTTAATGTTTTTTCAAAATTTTCTTACATATTCTGCTCATGTTTCCAGTCATCATCATTGTCATAGATTTACTATATGTTTGATTGTAACTAGAGGTTTTCATTTGTATTTTGTGTGTAATTTCTCCACTAAATCTTCATTTTTTCCATCGTCTATCAAAATTACAGCATAATTTTTTGCTAAAATATCTCATATAACTTTGATAGGGGTGTCTTTTTCTCAATATGCTGGAATTATAAAAACAGTATCAGCTTTTCATAAATCTCACTGGGCATCTCTAATCGAAACTTCTCTTATGATTTCAGTTTCTCTGAGTTCTTGTCTACTTATGGTATTTAATAAAGAGATGTAGAAATATCATAGTAAAATTATTGCACAATATACAAGCAAATCTGCTCATCTAGCTATTCAGAAAAATGATCAAAATTTGTCTAGAGCACTTCCATTTAGTGAAAACAGAATTAAGAAAAAACTACCTCATACGAATACTATTAAATGTAGAATATTAGCTTTTTTACGTTTGAATAAATCAACTCAGAAAAGAAAAAATATTACAGATGCAACGATTATAATGAATTGAAGTAAGCTTAAATGCATTATTTATTTAGAGATATAAACGCTATTTGAGAATAATATCTTCTATTTCTGTTTTGTATCATATTTCTGATAATTTTTGATTTATTTTTTTTATGATATTTAGTTTTTCTTTGAAAATCTGGATTTTTAAACTTTGCTCTGAGGTTTTGATAAATAATCTATTATGTCTTACGTATCAAGTTAAGATTTCATCTTGTGTCTCTGTATCGACTTTCTCAATTTTCAGATATGATTTAACTTCATTCATTGCGATGCTTCCAATCATATTTTTACCACGATGCTGAATGGACAATCTTTTTCTCATTATATCATTAATTCCATCCATATTCAGATTTATAAATTATAAATATTATTTCTTTTTGGTTGTAGCTTTTTTCTTAGTTGTCTTTGTGGTTTTTTTTGTTCACTTTTTAGTGGCAGATATTCCGATTATTCAAAGACAATCTTCTAGATTCAAATCTGTAGCATCTTTTCATCATTTAGGGATTTTATAATTCTTCTTGTTATATTTAATATATGGACCATAAGGACCATTCAAAACTTCTATTTTTTCTCATTCATGTTCGAATTGGTTAATGTTTTTATTGTTTTCAAATTCTAGTTTTTTCTGGATAATAGGAATTGCTTGTTCGAGTGTAATTGTGTGAGGATCTAATGGATCTTCAGGATTCTTTGGAATAGATGCGAAAATATTTTTGTATTTCAAATATGGTCAAAATCTTCCAATCGCTGCAGTAATTTTTTCTCATTCATATTCTCATACTTCTCTTGGTAAAGCAAAACATTGTAATGCTTCTTCGAGAGTGATAGTTTCTAATGATTTGTCGCTTGGAATGTTTGCATATTTCTTGTCTGGATCATCAGAATTTCAAATTTGAATGAATGGTCAGAATTTTCATGTTCTGGCTATTACTGGTTTCCCAGATTTTGGATCTTCTCATAGAGTTATTTCAGAAATAATTCTGTCCACTCATTGAGCTTTGACTACTTCATCATGAAATGGTCCATAAAATTTATGCATCATTTTTATCCATTGGATTTTTCATTCAGCAATTTCGTCGAAATCTGTTTCAACTGATGCTGTGAAATTATAATCCATAATATTTTCAAAATTCTGTATCAAAAAATCTGTCACATCTCTTCATGCTTGAGTAGGGAATAGTTTTCATTTTTCTGCTCAACTATTTTGATTTTTAGTTTTTTCAGAGATATTTCATTTCTCTAATGTAATTTCAGTATAATCTCTTTTTTCTCCATCTCTATCTTCTTTTACTACGTATTTTCTGTCTTGAATTTTTGTAATAATTGATGCATATGTAGATGGACGTCATATTCATCTTTTTTCTAGTTCTTTTACTAGGCTAGCTTCTGTATATCTAGGTGGATGTTTCTTAAATTTTTCTGTGCTGACAATTTTAGACATATCCAAAGCTTCACCTTTTTCTAACTTTGGAAGTAAAATTGTATCCGAAGTTTCATCATCGTCAGTTCATTCAGAATAAACTTTTAAAAACCCATCAAATGTAATTACTTCTCACTCTGCGATGAATTTACTCTTTGCTCATGAGATATCTATCGTTACAATTGTTTTTTCTATACTAGCTGGAGCCATTTGGGATGCGATGGTTCTTTTTCGAATCAAATCGTAAAGCTTTTTTTGGGAAGGATCGTCTCATGCATTACGTATTTCCAAATGTGCTGGTCTGATACATTCGTGAGCTTCTTGTGCTCATGCAGATTTAGTTTTGTATGCTGTAGGATTAGAATATTTTTCTCCGTAATCTTTGATAATTTCTTGTTTCGCTGCATTAATTGCGTCTTGAGAAAGGTTTACAGAATCAGTTCTCATATATGTGATTTTTCATGATTCGTATAATTTTTGAGCAAGTTGCATTGTACGAGATACAGAGAATCAGAGTTTTCTACTAGCTTCTTGTTGTAGTGTGGAAGTAGTGAATGGAGCAGATGGAGCTCTTTTTCACGGTTTCTTTTCAACGTTCTCTACACTGAATTTTGCATTTTTACAGTATTCTAAGAACGGAATAACTTCATCAGATTTTTTGAATTCTTTGTCTAATGTAGCAGGGAATGATTTTTTTGCATTTCATGAAAATGTTCAAACAGTTTTGAATGTTGATGAACTATTAAATTTTTCTATTTCTCTTTCTCTCTCCACTATCATACGTACAGCCACAGATTGAACTCTTCATGCAGATATTCATCCAACTACCTTTTTCCATAGAACAGGAGAAAGTTCGAATCATACTAGATAGTCCAAAACTGATCTAGCTTGCTGAGCATCTACCAAGTTCATATCAATTGTTCTTGGATTTTGGACAGCATTTTTGATTGCTTTTTCTGTAATTTCGTGGAATACAATTCTTGGAGTCTTGTCTATTGGTAGTCATAATTCATTGGCAACGTGCCATGCAATAGCTTCTCATTCACGATCCTCATCGGTTGCGAGCCATACTTTATCAGCATTTTTTGCTAAAGTTTTGAGTTCGTTTACAGTTCTCTTTTTTTCTGGATTGATTTGATATAATGGTTTGAAATCATGTTCAATATCTACTCATTTTCCATTTTTTGGTAATTCAACTATATGTCCGAGTGAAGCCTTTACTTCAAAATCTGATCAAAGTATTTTGGTTATAGTTTTTGATTTTGCGGGAGATTCCACAATTACTAGATTTTTTGCCATATTTTACTTCAAATATGTAAATTTTTATTTATCGACTTGAATTGTATAAATGTAGGAGAAAATTGCAAGCTAGATAAGCATTACTTATTTAGTTGTAATTTTTATTCTGGATTTGATTACAGGGATTGAACTGTATCGTAAAGGTACAGAAATTTTTACACTTCAGATTTCATCGTATGTGGATAGAATATAATTTCTAGCTTCACCTATATCCATTCCTGCTATTCTATTTTTTATTTCCGGTAAAATCTGTTTTGGATCATTATCAAAATCGTAAGTTTGGACTACATTGATTTGAGTAGAAATGGAATAAGTTTTTCAGATTTTTTTAATTTCATCTGTATTTGTAGCATTTGAATCTTTTAGAAATTGTATCGTGTTAGGATCTATTTTTACGGTTAAATTATTTTCTGATTGTCTTTCGTTTACGTATGTCATAAAAATTTGATATAAATCTGATCGTAGTACATAGATGTAATTGTATGTTACGTATGCAAATCATTTTATAGTAGGATTATTATCTCCACTGGATTGATTAATTTCTACATCATTAAATTGTGTTGTTGTAATGGTTTCGAATGGTAGGACAAATCATCATGTTATTGGAAAATTTTCGCTAACGATTTGCATTTTTCTTTGATATGCTTGTTCGATTAACTTTTGTTTTAATTGTTCGATATCTTGTTGTGTTACAGTTCATATAGATTCACTATCTCGTCCATAAAAATCTTCTATACTTTCTGCCCAAATATCTTTTGTCATAGATGATTCTTCAAGTTTTGTAATATACATCTGAGTTTTAAATGGGATATTTCAGCGTATACCAATTAATTCTCAATTACTGTCGTATTCATCAGCTTTGACTGTTATAATAGTTTCGGATGGATGTTTTTCAGTTCATGCTGGTAGCACAAAATCGTCAATGGCACGGAAAATTAATCCATTAGAAGTATTAAATTGTGTATTTCTAACAATTGTAAATTCTTGGTCTTTTTTGTTGTAAATCTTTATTTGTCAGCGAGAAGGATTGGTAATATATTTACTATTTGCTGTAGAAATTGTTAATTCATGTTTGTAGTTAAGAGATCATGTGTAGAAAGGAACATACAAAAATCTTGTTTCAACTGATGATTTTGGATCGTTGCTTGGGTAGTAACGCACGTTATATATTATAGTTTCAGTTGATTCAGATGGTTGTATTATAATATTTGCACTTGGTACGATTAGTGAAATAATGAATCGTAGAATTCACAGTATCACTAATATTTCAAAAAAGAATATCAATCAGAATAAATATTTTTTGCTTTCATATGTTTGTAGATGAAATTTTTTGATATTGAAAAAAAATAGATAGAAGATGTTTATAGCTTTCTGTATATGTCTTTCTTTTTCAAAGTTAACGTTTAGTCAGATGGATTTAAGGTAATCTCTATTTTTTTTATTTTTTGTGACAAAAGTGGCATCGATTTTATTTTTATCTATAATATCTTTTATCTGTTGTCACCACCATTCATTATCAAAAAGAGAATGTTCAGGATCTATAAAAATTTCCACACTTCTGTGAGAAGGGATTTTTTCTAGAGATTTGAATATTTTGTAAAGACTATCTGTTTTTGCAAAGAAGAATTTCATAAATAATTGAATGTAGATTTTTAAAATCTTTTCTTTTCTCGTCTAATCGCTGTTATAATTCAGTGTATGATTACTATGAGAGAAGCATATTGTTTTACGTCAAACGATACTCAGAATAGTGATACTAGTCCGTATCTAGGATATGACTGAAATAAGAATGCTATATTTAATACGATTAATATTCAGATTAATCATCGTAATCATAGTCAGTTCTTTTTTAGAATAATGCTCAATAAAGATATGATTACGTGTACAAATAATACTCCAAATGAGATGAATAATCATACAGGGTAAACTCCATCGAATTTTGTTAGATCACTATTGTCACTTAGTGCACGTATAGCGAAAATACTTTCAGTAGGAGTTCAAATGATAGTATCTCATAGAGTTAGAAAAATTCAGAATATTATGAGTGCGTTTGCTATGGATAAGAATAGTATATCTGCCCAAATCTTTTTATTCTCAGTTCTTTTTATACTAGAGAAAAATATACATAAACATATCCATGAAGCTAGTAAAAGTCATACAAAATGGAAATTGAAATTTTGAGGACTGATTATTGCAAGCAAACTTGATGCTGAATTAGGGATGAATGTTCAGCTTTCCAATGAAAAAGCTACGTAACGTCATAAGATGTATGACAATATGATTCGTCATGGTAATCGATAGAATAGTTTTAGGAAATCTTGGTGATTTCTTTTTGTTAATATTCGGGCTGTAACCAAGAAAATGATGGCTGAAATGATGCTACCAATAGCCATCATCGAAACTTCTGTTCAAAATAATTCAATATATGGATACATAATTTTGAGCAATATTTAAAATAATTATCACTATCTAAGATATTGTATAATTTTTGTTTCTCTAATTCATGAAATTCTGATTATTCCAGGATAATCGAGTTGGTCTTCGATTTTTATTCAAATTTCTTCTAATACTTTTTCTACATCCTGATCAGGTACTTCTTTTGGATCTACGTAAACCATAATTTCTCTTCATGCTTGCATAATGTGAACTTTGTCTACACCGTTTACTTCAGTGATAAGTTTTTCTAGCTCTCACATCTTTTCGATGAATAATTCTTTTGTGTCAAATCTAGCACCAGGACGAGATGCAGACATTGCATCAGCGGCTGCTACTACCCATGAAATTGGGTGAGTCATTGCTACATCGTAATGGTGAGATTCTGCAGCGTTTATGATGATTGGATCCATTCACCATTTTCTGAGTAAATCTGCTCATAATTTTGTGTGTGATTCTCATGTGGTTGAAAGAATTTTTCCAACATCGTGGAGTAATCATGCTTTTTTAGCCATTACAGGATCTAGTCATACTTCAATTGCTATAGCTTCAGCAATTCTAGCTACTTCAACTGAGTGTTGCCAAAGACTTTGTCCGTAACTGAAACGTAAGAAGAATTGTCATATTGTCTTTACAATTTCAGGACTCATCATTGGAAGATTCAAAATACTTAAAGCTTCCTTTCATTTTTCGATAAATGTTTGTTCAAGATCAGCTACAACTTGGTTGTAGATTTTTTCGATATACATTGGATTGATTCTTCCGTCTTTTACTAATTTTTCCAAAGTTTGAGCAGCGATAAATCTTTTTTCGTGATCAAATGATGAAAGTTTTACACATCCAGGAGTATCATCGATAATCAATTCAACTCATGTAGTTTTTTCAAAAAATGAAATATTTCTTCATTCTCTTCAGATTAGTTTACCTTTAAATTCTTCATTAGGTAGGTCTACAGTTTTTGTGGTAAATTCATCGATATTCTGTGTGGCTAATTTTGGTAAAGATTGAACGATGATTTTTGCGGCTTCAGTCTCAGCTTCTTCAGTTTTGATTGTCTTATATTTTTCTATAAAACGTTCAATTTCAGATGCTTGTTCTTTTTCAATCATAGTAAAAATTTGTTCTTTAGCTTCTTTTGGAGATAATTTTCCAATTTCTGCCAATTTATCCATTTGTTGCTTTACTACGTCTTCAGCTTGTTGACGGAGTTCGAGGACTTTTTTCTTTTCTTCTTCGAGCTTCTCAAGCCTTTGTTCCATTTTTTCTTCTCTATCCAAGAGGCGGTTTTGGATTTCTTCCATTTTTGCTAATCTTTGTTCTTCGATTTTTTCAGCTTTCTTTTCTGCTTCTGCAATGCGTTGTTCTCATTTTTTCTTGGCTTCTTCTAGGATCTCTTCTTCGATTTCTTTGGCTCTAGCCATTCTTTCTTTGAATTTAATGGCTTTTTCTGTCATGGTTTTTTTGTAACCAAAAAATCAGGCAATTGCTCAAATAATTACTCCTCAAGTTACGAGGAGGGCAATGATAAGTGTAGACATTTATATGTTTATGTGAAGTTCTAAAAAAATACAAGTTTGTATTCTTTTTAGAATATAGAGAATTTTATGTGAAAATGCAAGTTAAAAATTTAGATTTTTTTGAAATTTTATTTAAATTTTATGTGGATAATGAAAAAAGTCTTAAAATTTTTGCATAGAATAAAAATTTGTTTATAATTGAAATGGAAAAGATATTTTCTTTTTATATATAAAAATAAAAAAATGTCAGATCTTACGTCTATTATTGCTGATCAAAATCAACAGATTGATGCAGAAAATCATGAGAATTCATCTAAATCTGAAGAACTACTAAAAGTGATTCTACTCAAGCATCAGTTAGTAAATGAACAATGGAAGATGGTTCTGTTGTTTTGTCTGATGGAACTGTGGTAGATCCTGAGAATTATTTGTTGTACCTTTTACAATTGATGATTCAGAATAAATCTTCAGATATTTATTTTACCTATTGAGAAGAGCCAGCTTTAAGAATTTATGGAGATGTACATAGAGTAACAACGGCTCCTAAATTGGAAGATCAAACACTTGAGGCTATTTCAAATATTTTGATGACGGAAGAAGACAAAGATTTATATAGACAGAATCTTAGCTGTGATCTTTGATATTCAGTACATGGACGTCGTTATAGAATTAATATTTCTCGTCAGAGATGACATAAGATGATAGTTGCCAGATTATTGGAAGAAAAAATTCCTACAATACATGAATTGTGACTTCCAGAAATTTTGAAAACTTTGACTAAAAAAACTAGTGGAATTGTGTTTGTAGCATGACCTACGTGATCATGAAAATCTACAACATTGGCGGCTATGATTGAAGAAATTAATCAGACTAGAGCTTGTCACATTATCACTATTGAAGACCCTATTGAATATATTTTTGAACCTAAAAAAGCTCTTTTTGAGCAGAAACAATTAGGTAAAGATGTAGTTTCTTTTGCATCTGCTATGAAATATGCGATGAGACAGAGACCAGATGTTATTTTATTTGGAGAAACTAGAGATCCAGAATCTTTGAGAAATGCTATAGCTTTAGCAGAAACATGACATTTGGTTTTGACAACAATCCATTCTAGATCAGCAGAACAAACTGTAAACAAAATTATTTCTATGGTCCCTGAAGATGAGCAACCAATTATAAAAAATCAGATTTCAGAAAATATGACAGCAGTTGTTGTTCAGAAATTACTTAGAACAGTAGATTGAAAATGAGTGGTACCAGCGCATGAAATCTTATTGAATAATAAAGCAGTAGAAAATACAATTCGTGAAAATAAAATGAATCAATTGAGAAATGTAATGTATACATATAGAGCAAGTGGAATGTCTTTATTGGAAGATGATCTTCTTCGTTTGGTAAAATTGTGAAAAATTTCAGCAGAAATGGCAATGTTTAATGCAAATGATCGTAGTACATTAAAAAGAGAATTGACAGAAGCTGGGTTGATATAGAGTGATGTCTTGAATTTTTAATGAGAAATTGTACATTAAAATATGAATTTTTAAATTGTAAAATTTTAGTTTATGAGTTATTTCTCGTTTGTATATAGATGAAGTTCTAGAGATTTGAGAAAAGTTATTATGGCGATACTTAAATCATGACTAGCTGATAATGTTAAGAGGATTAATTATGCTCAGAATTATATATTAAAGGATTCCAAAACTATTCAAAAGAATGAAGAAAAAATACTTTTGATAAGTGCAAATGATGAAAAAAAATTAAATGATTTTTTATCAAAGAATTTTTCGCAAATAGAAAAAATAGATATAAAATAGTTTATTCTAAGTTAAAATATGAGAAAACAACAATTAATACAGTTATTACAGATTATTGCTACTTGGGTATTATTATGACTATTTGTTGTTTTTGTGATGGAGGAGTCGTTTATTGATTTTATACTTAAGTATTGGTTATACCTATTGATAGTTAGTATATCATATTTCTATTATTATTCTATTCAGTATGAACCTGATAAAAAATTTGAACTTATTAGGAACGTTATAATTTATGGAAATACTTATCTTTTTCTTCATATATTTTTCCGTCCATTGTTAAATATTTCACATCAGTTATTTGTGTTGTTATGATTAATTATTTTGTGATTACGATGGACGACAAAATTAGTTTCTAGATGGAAATATTTATTGCAAGTTTTATGATGATTATTTAGTTTATTTATTCTGGTTTCAGGAATGTTTTATTTCTATCCAGAAGCACCGGATATAGACTGATTTTTAAAATGAAGAAATTGTGAAATATTGGTTTTGTGAGCAGAAGGAAAAGTTAATAAAAATGATGCTTACTTAAAAATGACCAACAAAATGGGTAATTTTGATACAGAAATTGTTCCATCTTTCAGTAGGATAATTTCTGAAGATTATAAGATTTCTTATCCTTCTACGACTATGCAGAGAAATGAAAATGTGGTAATAAGGAGTGTACAATGAGATTTGGTTTGGTTATTCCCTCAGTCGGAAATTCAGCTAGAATTTTCTTGAAATAATCTAAAGAAAATATCCAATCTGAATTGAAGAATTTGATTCTTATCATGAGTATTTGAGCCGTCTGTCGAATATGTTTGAGATGTTCAAGATTTGACTCCAGAACAGCAGGAGCGACTCGAATGAATATATAATACATATAAATATGAATTGGTATTTTATTTAAAAAATCAGATTTCAGATAGTAATATATCTTGGGCAAATAATACTATAATGTATGATATAGATGGAAAGATTATTGGATTCTTGGCAAAAATGTTTCCAGTATCTTTTGGGAAAAATCTGGATAATTACAATGAATTTCAGAAATATTTTAGTCGAGTAGATGAATGAGTAGATTTGGGTAGATATGAAATGAGACAGTGATCTTGATGATCTGTTAGTTTTATGTGGAGAAATATTAAAAGTAATATGAATATATGAAGAAATAATACATATAAAGTATTTAAAGATTAATTTTTTGTTAGATTGATTTTTTAGGTTTATTTATTATATTTTTTGTGTTGTTTTATTTGTATGAGTATATGAAAGTAGATAATCAAAATTTTATAGATAATCCGGATGAAGTATTCTATGATGTTTTTTTGAGATGATTAAGTGAAGAAATAGTCAAAAAAATTTCATTTGATTTACAGGAGCCGGACTGGATGCTAAATCATAGACTTGAAAGTCTTAAGGTTTTTCGTGAAATGAAAAATCCAGATTTTGGTCCAGATATTTCTTCCGTAGATTTTGATAATTTGGTATATTATGCTAAACCAAAAAAGTGATTCGCATGAGCTGTAGATTCGTGGGATAAGGTGCCTCAGAATATCAAAAATATTTTTCAGCGTCTAAATATTCCAGAAGCTGAGCAGCAGTTTTTGGCGTGAGTGGGAGGTCAATTCGATTCATCGGTAGTTTACCACAAACTCAAAGAGAAACGGCAAAAAAGCTGAATCATTTTTGATGATATTTCAGTAGCTATTCGTGAGTATTCTGACTTAGTTCGTAAATATTTTATGAAATTAGTACCACCTACTGATCATCAATTTGCAGCACTTCATGGAGCAGTTCGAAGTGGTGGAACTTTTGTGTATATCCCAGAGTGAATTCAGATTTCTGATCCTTTGCAGGCATATTTTCGTATGAATA
>Ga0247611_10006372_pt1 | contig 15184 bp, 15 predicted proteins | sample 177DNAGHGhighgp2_FD_192422 | JGI IMG/M metagenome (GOLD analysis project Ga0247611, IMG submission 192422) | Sheep rumen microbial communities from Palmerston North, Manawatu-Wanganui, New Zealand - 1770 DNA GHGhigh gp2 | ecosystem: Host-associated > Mammals > Digestive system > Stomach > Rumen...
TGCCATAGGCTCCGGCCTTGTCCAACGGCTGGTATTTCGTCACGTAATAGTTGATTTCGTCATCGGTCAACACCTTGAAGGTCACATCGGTAACTACGGTAAACGAACGTTGCTTCTCGAGCGTCATCAGACAGACACCCGTCATCACCTGATGCGTCTTACCGCTCAACTCGCGCAGCATCCGCCGGGCATCATCGTCATCGACGGGTTTCCCCAAGACTTCATCCCCCAACACCACGACTGTATCAGCAGTGATAATCAGGTCGTCAGGCGTCATCAGGTCCTTGTAGGCCGCCGCCTTCTCAGTAGCGATATAACGGGGAATCTCTTCCATCGCGAGACCCTCAGGATAGGTTTCCTCAATATCCGGAAGCACCTTCACCTCGTACTCCAGGTCCAACCCGCTCAACAGTTCCCTCCGCCTCGGAGAATTACTCGCTAATATAATATGATATTCACTATTCACTTTTCACTTTTCACTATTCACTTTTCACTATTCACTTTTCACTCTTCCCTTACCATCCGAATGCTTTCTTGTCCATCACCCACTTCCCTTGCGCCCTGAGCGTCTGTTCGATCACATCCCGACCGCAACCGTGTCCACCGATTCTGTCGCTGACATAGAGCGACACCTCCTTAATCTCCTGACAGGCATCCTTGGGGCAGACCGGACAGCCCACACGTCGCATGATCTCCAGATCGGGGATATCATCACCCATATACATCACCTCCTCGTCCGTCAGACCGTACTGACGGAGGAAGTCGTCATAGGTATCTATCTTCACGGTACAGCCGATATAGATATCCTCCACCCCCAGATACTCATAGCGTTTGCGGATGCTCTGCACTCTGGCGCCCGACAATATCACGATACGCAGGCCCAACTTCATCGCCAGCTGGATAGCGTAGCCATCCTTGATATTCGCCGTCCTCAACGGTTCGCCCTCCGCCGACATCGTGATGGTCTGAGCGCTCAGCACACCGTCGACATCGAAAATGATGGCCTTTATCTTTGTCAGATCATAATTAATCATCACTATTCACTCTTCCCTGGCGCAGCCAGATTCTTCACTATTCACTCTTCACTTTTCACTCTTCACTCCTGAACTTGTTCAGGTGCACGTTCTCCCACTTCAGCCGATCCTCGGCCTGCGGCTTGCGCTCATCAGCCCAGTGACCGACGGCAAGAACACACAGACAATACAGGTTCTCGGGGATATCCAGAACACCACGAATCACCGTATCGGCTGTGGTCCCGTCATCAAGACCACGTCCTCGCATCTGAATCCAACAGGTGCCCAGTCCCAGTTCCTCAGCCTGATACTGCATGGAGATGGCGGCTATCGAACCGTCCTCCACCCAACAGTCGTTCTGTAACGGATCACCCAGCACCACGATAGCGATAGGCGCACCCTTCAGAAACTGACTGCCCATATTCTTGGCATCCGAGAGCTTCTCGATATCCAGCTTATCGTCGACGACGACAAACTGCCATGCGCGCTGGCCTTTGGAGGTGGGCGACATCAGGGCGGCCCTGAGGATCAACTTCAGGTCGTCGGCATCGACTTCCTGCTCTGTAAACTTACGATGGCTGCGGCGCATCTGCGCCAAATCCTTGAATTCTGTCATAGTTTATCTAAATTTTGCGACAAAAGTACAAAAAAAAAGTGAAAAGACGACTAGCGGCAGCTTTTTTTTCGTATATTTGTAGCGTGAAAGGAATACAGACACATATTTATTCGCGTGCAGAGAAGCTGCCGCCACTGGACGAAAGCAATTTCTTCCATAGCCGACAGTTGTTCTCCATCTGTTCCGCTACCCCACGGATGAAGCCCTACATGACGGTCTGCACCGATGAAGACGGACGTGTACTGTGTCACCTGCTGGCGATGATCCGTTACCGCACATCCTTCCTGCCACCCTTCATGCTTATCCAGTGTCGGGTGCTGGGCGAAGGCGTCTATGCCGACAGTCCCTACCGAAAAGACGAGCTGTTTGGTGAAATGGTGACTGCCCTCACTCAGAAACTCAACAAGAAAGTTCTTTACGTTGAGTTCAGCAACCTTTCTCAAAAGATGTTCGCCTACAAACAGTTCCGCCAGAACAATTATTTCCCCGTGCATTGGATGAGCATCCACAACTCGCTGCACAGTCGCACGCCCGAAGAACGGGTGACAGACAAGATGCTGCATCACATCGAGAGTGCCTATGCCCATGGGGTGACTTGCGAGACGGTCGACAGCGCCGCCGACCTCAAAGCCTTCAATAAGCTACTACATCAGCACCATTGGTTGAAGCCAAAGCGATATATCCCTGACAACCAATTCTTTAATCTTCTGAAGGATTGCGACAAATGCCAGCTGTTCGTCACCAAGTTCCGCAACCGCGTGATCGGTTGTTCAGCATGTGCTTATCATGGTACCGATGCCTACCTTTGGTATTCAGCTTTCCGTCGAAAGTCCTACCTGATGCTCCATCCCGACGAGGTCACCATCTGGCACGCCATCAAGTACGCCCACCAACAGGGCTACGACCACATCAACTTCATGGATGTCGGCCTACCCTTCCGGAAGAATTCCTTCCGCGAATTTATCTTACGTTTTGGAGGAAAGCCCGTCAGCACGAATCGTTGGTTCCGTTGCTCCATCCGTTGGATCAACAACGTGTTGAAATGGGTCTATCGTGACTAGTCTGACGAGCGCTCTTTATCGGCTTCCGATATAGAGGAAGATCATTCCCAACAACACCAGTGCCAGGTCGAAGGCTTTCGCCTTCAGGTTCTTCTCGTGGAAGAACAGTGCACCGAATCCGAAGCTCACGATCACACTTCCCCTGCGGATCATCGAGACGATGCTGATCATCGCGTCAGGCAGACTCAGCGAATAGAAATACATAAAGTCGGCAGCTGAGAGGAACAGACTCACGCCGAGTATCGACCACGACCAGTGGAAGGGTGTCGTCTGTTCGTGTTTCGGCCACCACAGCAGCCAGAGCATCGCGCCCATCATCCCACACTGGTAGATGTTATACCATGACTGCACCATCATCCTGTCGAGTCCCACGCCACCGGCTGATACGGGCGCCATCAGATACTTGTCGTAGAGCCCGCTGACGGCTCCGAGTACAGCTGCACCCACAATCATATAGATCCAGTGGTCGTGCTTGAAGTCGATGCCCTCCTTCTTACCGCTGCGACTGAGCATGAGGAACGAGGCCACCGCCAGCATCACACCGATCCACTGCCACATGTTCAGCCGTTCACCAAACACCAGCAGGGCGCCCACGAGCACCATCACCGGTCGTGTGGCATTGATCGGTCCTACGATCGTCAGCGGCAGGTGTTTCATACCGAAGTAGCCGAGAATCCAGCTCGACAGCACGATGACCGCCTTCAGCACGATGTATTTGTGCATCTCCCACCCGCCGCTGGCCACGTGGAAGATGCTGCCGTCGAGTTGTCCCGACGGGCTCATCAGGATAAACGGCAGGAAGATAAGCGATGAAAAGAGCGTGTTGAGAAACAACACGGGAATGACGGCATTCGCCTTGAGTGCCTGTTTCTTAAAAGAGTCGTAGCAGCCTAATAGCGCTGCCGACATAAAAGCCAAAATCAGCCACATATCTTAATATACGATATCTTCCAGGAACAGCGCGTGGGCGGGCATCGATTCACCGGCCTCCGAGCGCTGCTTGCCTTCTATCACCTTCTTAAACTCCTCGATCGACAGCCGTCCGCGACCCACCTCGATCAGTGTACCGACGACGGCACGCACCATGTTCCGCAGAAAGCGGTTGGCACGGATCTCGAAATACCAGCTGTTCGCCGAGGTCTGTACCCACTCGGCCTTCGTCACGTCGCAGAGCGTCGTCTTCACGTCGGCACCGCTCTTACAGAAGGCGCCGAAGTCCTCATAGTCCAGCAACAGCCGGGCAGCCTCGTTCATCCGTCCGAAGTCCAGCGGATAGTGCAACTCGCAGGAGTAAGGCCTGAGGAAGGGATCCTTCACCGTATGGACGTAATAGCGGTACATGCGACTCTTAGCCGAGAAACGCGCATGCAGGTCGTCGCTCACCACTTCCACCTTCTGCACGGCGATGTCCCAAGGCAACAGCCGGTTCAGCTTATACTTCAGCTGTTCAGGACTCAGGTCGCCGAGGGTCGCATCAAAGTGGGCCACCATCATGCGGGCGTGCACGCCGGCATCGGTACGTCCTGCACCAGTAACCGCGATTTCCTGTCGCAGCAACGTCGAGAGTGCCCGCTGCAGTTCTTCCTGCACCGAGTTGCCGTTGGGCTGTATCTGCCATCCGTGATAGCGCCCGCCGTTATAGCTGAATGTCACAAAATACCTCATGTCGAAAAAAAAGCCCTCGCCGATGATGGCGAGGGGCCTATGGGTTAAAACACTCTATTAGAGGGCGAACTTGTAACCTACGGTCAGTGAAACCACGTTATTCTTGTAGTCCTTCACACCTGATACAGACTCCTTGTTCACCTTGGTCAGACCGAGGTTGTAGCGCAGGTCGATCACGATGGGCACTTTGAATTCGTAAGAGATACCCATGGGGATAGACAGGTCGAACTTCTCCAGTGTATCCTTGAAGTCCTGATTACCAATTTTCTTATCCTCCATTTCTGTGGTCGTCGTACTACCGTTAATAGTGGTGATCGTCTTACCCTTGATCTTAGCCGTTGTCAGGAAGCCGAACTGCACACCGGCCTTGACGGCAAAGCCCCTGAACAGATAGTAGTTGGCAACGACAGGAATGTTCAGATAGTCAATATCAACCTTCAGGTCCTTCAGTTCCACTTTAGCGCCACTTGCCTTATACTCGTAGTCCTCGTATCCGCTACCCTGCTCGCCATAGGTCAAACCAGCTGCAAGGCTGAAGTTGTCCGTCAGCATATATTCTGCCTCAACACCTACGATACCACCAGCGGCGGGAGTCTTGTCGAGTGTAACACCACCGCCAAGGTTCAGATTTGGCATATTCGACAGCCAAGCAGCATTACCACCAGCCTTGGGCTGGATAGAGAATGTACCCTGCTCAAACTGAGCGTTTGCTGAAAGTGTAGCCACCATCATAGCGGCAATCATCATAATTTTCTTCATAACTTTAATAATTAGTGTTCCTAAATCGCTGCAAAATTAAGAAAAAAAGTAATAACTTCCAACTATTTTATTAAAAAAATGCAAAAAAATGTCTCATAACCCTAAAATTTCACTTCTTTCGTTGATTTCCAGCCGTCGCATCATCTTCACCCCGACGCAGGATTTGAAGGACGAGTTGGCAGACACCGCCATCCAGATCACCTGCTACGACCGTAATGGTGAGATCGTGAAGCGTGTGACTTCTGCCGACGCAGGAACTGTGGAGGATTCTGAGGACGAGAACACGTCTACCGAGAACGGCGGCAGCCAGAATCAGGGCGGCTCGCAGAGCGGCGACCAGAACCAGGCGACTAGCTTCGCGCTGACGATCACCAAGAGTGGTAGCGGTACTTCGACCGTGAAGAACGACAGTGAAGAGACCATCAACAGTGGTGATACGCTGGAGAGCGGTGCGAACGTCTACATCGCAGTGACGCCCGCCGAGGGTCAGATCCCGACGGCAACGCTGAACGGTTCGAATGTCTCGCTGACTGAGAACGACGGTGAGTATGTAGGTACGTTCCAGATGCCGGCTCAGGCCTCGACGCTGGTGATCAACTCGGGCAGCGATGCCGAGGAGGGAGACCAGAACTGATTATAATGCATAATTAGATTAGCCTATGAAGAAGAAGGTTATTGAGATTGCGGTGAAGATGATAGTAGCTGCGCTCACGGCGTTCGTCACGGCGATAACAACCACGAGTTGTATGGGATTCGGACCTATTTCGCTCTAAGGAGCGAGGCGAATCACAGGGGACAGGCCCCCTGATCGCCGCAAAGCTCTGATCATTGGGCCAGTCCCCATGATTCACCCATGATTCACCAAAAAGAATCAGCTGAAAGTTTTGGTACTTTCGGCTGATTTTTGTATCTTTGCAGCGTCAAAAACAATTAACACCTTATAGTAATGAAAAAATACTTTGTGATGGCAGTAGTCGCCTTGATGACTACAATGAATGTGAACGCACAGAGTGATGAACCCCCTAACGAGATTGGCGTCAGCTACGGACTTGGTGTCTCGCTGATTGGCGACGGTATCGGAAACGGCATCGGATTTGCCCTCTTCGAGTCGTGGTCAGGACGAAAGCTCACCAACGACAAGCAGTTCGGTTCGCTGGGCGTGGAGTACTTCCGTCATCTGGACAATCCCCGCATGGCCGTTGGTGCCATCGCCACCTATGCCCAGTATGGTGAGGATGTGGAATATAACAACCAGAAGGTCGGTGAGCGTACGCGCCACTACTTCTCGCTGATGCCCGCCTTCAAGTACTATTATGTGAACGGCAAGAACTTCGGTATGTATTCGAAGCTGGCTGCCGGTGCTATGATGAGTGTGTTTAAGTCGGAAGACACCAAGGGTGGCAGCGACAGCGACAGCAAGCTCTACTTCATGTATCAGGTATCAGCTCTGGGCATTGAGTTCGGTAGCCAGAACTTCCGCGGTTTCCTCGAGGCCGGTGCCGGTGAACAGGGTATCGTACTCGCAGGTCTGAAGTACAAGTTTTAAACAGCCTGTTACAACAAGAAAATTCGCAAGAACTGATATTCAGTATCTTGCGAATTTTTCTTTTGTGATTCCGGCGGGATTCAAACCCACAACCTTCTGATCCGTAGTCAGATGCTCTATTCAGTTGAGCTACGGAACCAATCCGTTTTTGTTTTGCGGGTGCAAAGGTACACACTTTTTCCGAACTGACCAAATTTTTTCGGGACTTTTTTCAAAAAAAATGCATTTTAGCCCTTCTGACCCCTCGACAGCCTATACGATGATGCGTGTTTTGTGATAATTCTCGCGGAATTCGGAAGGACTGCAACCCTTCTTTTTCTTGAAGATTCGGTTGAAATTGCTCAGGTTGTTAAACCCGCAGCCATAGCCAATCTCCGCGATGGAATGCGTGCTGTCGACCAGCATCCTGCTGGCATAGCCCAAACGCATGTCGATAATATAGTCGCTGAGGTTACGACCCGTATGCAACTTGAAGAAGCGGCTGAACGCGCTGGGACTCATGCCCGCGAGACTGGCCACATCGTTGAGACGGATCTCGTTCATGTAATTCTTGCTGATGTAGTCCTTCACCTTCAGCACCCGTCGGCTGTCGCTGGCCACCTCGACCTTGGCATAGCTGCTGGTGGCGAGGGTACGTGCGCCGTCGCATCGCGACAACTCGTAGAGGATGGTCAGGAACTTCATGAAGGCGTAGTAGCCGTCGCTCTCCGAACTCAGCGTGTTGAGCAGCTGGTAGACCTTCATGATGGCCTCCATCGGGAAGCAGAGACCCTTACGGGCCTCGTTCATCATCTTCCTCACGGATGTGAAGGGATTGCGGGCAAAGATGCTGTTCTCGTCGGAGAAGTCGAACTCGAAGTGAACGGTTATCTCGTGGATATCCTCGCTGATGCAGTCATTCTGCTCCCAGACGTGTTCCAGGTCGGGACTGGTAATCAGTACAAGGTCGTAATCGCCGATCACCTCGTTGGAGTCGCCCACGATGCGTCGCACACCTGGGGCATGCTCCACAAAGTTGAGCTCGAACACCTTATGGTTATGGATGGGATAGGTGAACTCCTTCTTGCGACGCTCGGCAATGTAGAGCACATCCTTACCCATCAGCGGGGTAATCTCGTGTATGACCTTCGACTCAACCACTATTCACTATTCACTTTTCACTAAATCTTGAGTTCTTTCAAGATTTCCGACATACGCTGCATGTTCTTGATGCGCATGGGCACCAACGGCAGACGGAGGATGTTCTGGATGAAGCCCATCTCTGAGAGCATCGCCTTCACGCCGGCAGGGTTACCGTCGACGAAGAGCAACGAGAAGAGGTCGGTGAAGCGATGATGGATCTTGCGGGCAGGATCATACTCGCCACGCATCTGCAGACGGATCATCTTCGAGAACTCCTTGGGGAGTGCGTTGCCGATGACGCTGATGACGCCTACGGCACCACAGCTGATCATGGGGAACGTCAGAGAGTCGTCGCCGGAGATCACGTCGAAGTCGTTGGGCTTGTTCTTGATGATCTCGTCGACCTGTTCCAGATTACCGCTGGCCTCCTTGATGGCCACGATATTCTGACAGTCGCGGGCCAGACGGACGGTGGTGGCGGCCTGCATGTTGACACCCGTACGACCAGGTACGTTGTACATCACGATGGGCAGCGAGGTAGCTGCCGAGATGGCCTTGAAATGCTGGTAGAGACCCTCCTGCGAAGGCTTGTTGTAATACGGACAGATACTCAGGATACCGTCGACACCGCGGAAGTCGCCTGTCTTCAGCTCCTCGACGACGGCAGCGGTGTTGTAGCCGCCACAGCCCATGAGGATAGGCACACGGCCCTGAACATAGTCGACAACAAGATCCTTGATCTTCAGTCTCTCCTCAGCGGTGAGTGTAGGCGTCTCACCCGTTGTAGCGAGAATACAAAAGAAGTCGGCACCGTTGTTGAGCTGATAGTCTATCAGACGTATCAATGACTTATAGTCAACGGAGCCGTCTTCCTTGAAAGGTGTGATGAGGGCGATGCCCAGTCCCTTGAAAATATTGTGTACCATACCGTATGATTTTGCATTTCGAAGTGGCAAAGTGCCATTTTCGGCTGCAAAGTTACACAATTTTATTCGAAACCGTTACATTCTGCCCTGAATTTTTGCAAAAAAGTATTATTCTGACTTAAAGAGGTCCTTAATTCCACCAATGCTGCCCATCAAATTGGTAGCCTCGTATGGCAGATAGACGGTCTTGGTCTTGTCGCCCTCAGCCAGTTCCTGCATCATCTGGATATACTTCTGGGCCAGCAGGTAGTTGGCAGGATTGGTCGACTTGCCGACGGCCTCGGTGATCAGTTCGATGGCCTTGGCCTCAGCCTCAGCCTTACGGATACGGGCCTGAGCCTCACCTTCTGCCTGAAGGATGGCCTCCTGCTTGGCAGCCTCGGCCTTGTTGACGATGGCGGTCTTCTCACCCTCGGAAGCCAGGATCTCTGCGGCCTTCTGTCCCTCTGAGGTCAGGATCTGTGCACGCTTGTTACGCTCGGCCTGCATCTGCTTCTCCATCGCGGTGAGGACGGAGTCGGGAGGCGTGATGTCCTGCAGCTCTACGCGGTTCACCTTCACACCCCACTTGTCGGTGGCATCGTCGAGCACGGCAGAGAGCTTCTTATTGATCGTATCACGCGAGGTCAGCGTCTCGTCGAGCTCCAGTTCACCGATGATGTTACGCAGGGTGGTCTGCGTCAGCTTCTCGATGGCGTTGGGCAGGTTGTTGATCTCGTAGGTAGCCTTGAAGGGGTCGACGATCTGGAAGTACAGCAGGGCGTTGATCTCCGTCTGTACGTTATCCTTCGTAATCACGTTCTGCTTGGGGAAGTCGTAGACCTGTTCACGCAGGTCGATGGTGGTAGAATACTGGTAGCGTCCGTGATTCAGCACGACGATGGATTTCGCACGGTCGATGAAGGGGATGATGACATTGATACCCGGCTTCAGCGTGGCATAATAACGTCCCAGACGCTCCACAATCTTGGTTTCGGACTGAGGGATAATCACAAGGGCCATCTTGGCGAACAGAATCACCAGTACGACGATGGCAATCAATACATAACTCATCATAATCTTTAATGTTTATTGGTTGTTGATAATTGTTTCTACTGTAATAATCGTGCTCTCGCGTCCGATGACACGGACGTTAGCACCTTCAGGGATATCCTGCGACTCATTGGTGACAGCCTTCCAGATGTCGCCGTCGATCTGTACACGACCGAAGGCGTCAGCCTTTACAGCCTCGACCACCCTACCCTGTCGGCCCATCAGCGCATCAGCATTGCTCACGCGGTTGTCCTCGCCCTTCTGCAGATAGCGCTGGGCAAAGGGACGTACCCAGAAGAGGCTGATGAGTGTGAAGACGGCGAAGGTCGCCAGCTGGATATAGATGTTGCCGCCCAGTGCAGCCGCGATGGCCGCAAAGAACGCTCCGATGGAGAAGCAGATGATGAAGAAGTCACCCGCCGTGAGCTCCAGAATCAGACAGATGACGGATACTACCGCCCACATCTGCCATAAGTGTTGTGCCAAATACTCAATCATAACTGCAAATATTTAAAGTGATAAAACAAAGTCATCCCAATCTTTCGACGAGCCCTTTTGTCCGAAGACCTTGGTGTACAGGCGGCTACGTGTAGAGGCGACGCTCTCCTTCGAGTGAGCCGTCAGCAGGGCGATGTCCTTCGGCTGGATCCTCACCTTGATGAGAAGACTCACGTGATAGTCCTGCTCAGACATACGGTAGAGGTTGTAGAGCTTCTCCGTAAACCCTGTGTAGATGCTGTTCACCAGTTCTGCCAGCTGGATCCAGTCCTGATGGCTCAGGCTCCTGCCGCTGTTCAGGCACTGCTGCAGACGATGGTAGATCTCTGAGGAGAAGATGACGGTCTCGGCCTGCTGGCGCTTCTCGTTCTCAATCATCGCCACCTTATTATTATAGTCAAGGGTGGCCTTCTTCTCTTCCAGTTCCAGACGGAGCAACGAGTTCTCGTCACCCAGTTTCTGCAGCAGTGTCTCCAGCTCGCGGATCTTCGCCTCGTTCTGGGCGATGTTCTGCTGACTCTGGGACTGTTGGGTCTCCTGCAGTGCGCGTACCTTATCAAGACGGTCCTGCAAAGCTACCACCTTCCTGCGGCTAGCCTGAATGGTCACCACGAACAGTACGGCATAAACCAGTATTCCTATGATTATCTCGTAGATCATGGTGCAAAGTTACGACTTTGTTTCTATACTTCCAAGAAATTTTGTTTGCAATAGTTCGCAATCATTTTTTTAGTTCGCAAAAGTTTGCAAAGGCAGTCAGAAACGCCTTTTTACAGGCGTTATCTGACATATACCTTTCGCGTCTGTCCGTTCTTCAGACGAAGGATCTGCACGCCTTTCTGACCGCTGTCGACCTTCCGGCCCTGCATATCGTAGCGTCCCTCGACCTCATTTTCGTCGATTGTCAGGGTGCCGATAGAAGCGACGGTTTCCTCGACGAGTGTACGGAACTCATCCGACTTGCCATCATAGTTGGTCAGATGGTCGTTGGCAATAACCACATTATTTGCGACAACACCGATCGCTTCGACGAGAGCATCGACCTCTTCGGTAAAGAGCTTTTCAGCCTGTGGTGCAAAGTCCTCCAGACTCTCGGCCATCGCATTCACCTCATCGACGTTCTCGGAGACCATAGCCTCAGCAGTCGCCAGTTGCTGCTTCTCCACGTTCAAGATCTTCTCGACGTCGGCAGCGTAATCTTTCAGTATGCCAAGCTGTTGCGTCAAGATATCGCGGTTCTCGACAGCTACGGCCAGCTCTTCCTTGAAGATTTCCAGCGAGCCAACGGCCTTCTGGTAATCCTCATCACCCAGGTTACGTGTACGGGCCTCAGGACGATTTGCCTCGATGAGGGCCTCGATTTCAGCAATCTTGGCCGCCAAAGACTCTGTGGCGGTGTTGATGGCCTCAAGCTGTTTTTCCAGTTCAATGACATGGGAAAGGGCGTCATCGTAAGCGAGCTGATGGGTCTTCACCTGAGCTATCAGGTTGTCGACGGCTTTCTGCAGACGGTCCTTGGCCTTCGCCAGCTTCTTCTGTTCCTCCTGTTGCTGGGCACTCTCCTTGGCTGTTGATATCGCCTTATCGATGTCGGCACCCAAGGTCTTGGTGTCAGTAGCGATGTCAGAGACACTCAGCGTCTTCAACGTTGCCTCTAACGTAGCGGTATCGATGGCCTTGAGTTTTGCATCATCGGCAGTGATTGCGGCGATACAGTTGTTGTACTGTATCTGGGCTTTCTCCAGATCTTCCTTCTTGGTGATCGTGGGGATAGCTGCTGCCAGCGTCTTCAGGGCTTCGGAAATCCCAGCAATGTCTGTCTCAACGCCGGATACGGTCTTCTGATCTGTCGATAGAATCGCATCCAAAGTAACAACGGACTCGCTGATGCTTGACAGACTCTGCCACAGCTTCTGACGACGGTCTTCGAAGTCTTTCTTCTGATCGGCCGTCAGATACTCGTCTTTCTGCAGCTTATCATCGAGCTCCTTAAGAGATGCTATGACGGGTTTGATGTCATCGTTGATGGTCTTTGTGGCACTCTGATAGCCATCCAGCGCCTTCTTCTTGTCTGCGGCAAGGTCTGTGAGCGTTGCCAGTTGGGCGCTGGCGCTTGTAACAGCGGTTGACAGCTGATCCAACTGTTCCTGAGTGACCTCGGGGTCAGGATCCGGATCCGGCTGCGGATCAGGCTCTGTACCTTCAGGATCGCCCACATAGAGTTTCAGCTTCTTATCCGCAGAGACCACAGCAGTCAGATATAACTTGTCACTGCCGATATTCTCATTATATTCTCCCTCACCGAGTTTTCGGCTCACTGGCACAAGTTTATATTTTCCAGGTGACCATGCAGGCAAGTATAGATTGATCTGGTTGATATAATACATTGGAGGTAATGTGTTTCGAAGGTCACCCGCATTCAAAAGGAATCCCTGATACTCATTATCTTTATATAACTTGAAGTTCAAATCGAATTCATAAGTGTTAGAAAGGAAGTTCACAAACTCACAATTAAATATCACAGCATAGTAGCCACCAGATAAAACATATTCATCATTAATCAAAGTGATGGCAGTGGTAGTCAGCACGACCTGTTCGTCTGTGACCTGATAAGTCTCCACATCATCCTTTGAAATACCGATGATGGCTGTCTGACCAGAATTATAACCACCTGCGCCTCCTCCGATACCCAGATCAGCGGGATCCATCGCATCCAACAGATAATAGCCATCCTGATCAACGGACTGACCCCATCCCCAGTTGACGGCATAATAGCCATTACCATCGTAGCCATGTACGACAAAAGCATGTCCTACATTACCATCTAACTCAGCAACATAGCTTTGTCCTGTATATAGAACAGGACGGTTGGCCTCAAGTTCGGTATAAATAAGGTTTTCCCAGTTTTCATTAGAATAAGTCTGACGCTCAACATATTTCACGCCAGCACCATAATGGAAGTAATTCTTCAGGGCGTTTTCTGGTTCATTATTATAAATAGATGTAATATCGATACCAAAATCAGCCTGACAACCGAAAGCACAATACTGCATCAACTTAGCCACAGCATCACCAGCTGGTGTACCCGTTGCAGGATTATCAGTCATCGCTGCCCAGTTAAAGGTCGTTGCCGGAAGACCTGGATAAGAGACACTCTTCCCTTTAACCGTATAACCTGGAATCTCCGTCGTTGCTGCCTGTGGCCATTTATGGTAATACATAATCTGCGCCAAAGCCGTTGCAATGCAACCAGTGACACAATGCTGACCATCGACGACAGGACATAAGTCATTAAACGGCGAAAACTGATCCCACTTCGAGGTAATCATCGGACTAATCGCAGGACGTGGTTCTTTCTTCACAGCCCACGGTGCACGCGTCATCGTCATCAGCGGAGCATCAGACCTTACCGACACCGGTGCCGTCGGCTCTGCAGATGCCTTTTTCCGCAGATAGCGGATCTGATCGGCATAGCCCTCCAGCCACGCTGCAACGTTCGAGGGCAGACGGTCCATATCGAAGCTGCCCTTATCGGAATAGCCCAACACAGCAGGTGTACGATCGTCGCCGCTGACGATGACGAAACCCTCATTCGTTCCGATATTGAACACGTAGTAGCACCCATCCTGAGAACTGCCTTTCAGCAGCGCTCTGGCTCTGGCCTGATGCGGCTCCGCCTGACTGAGGGCACCATACATCCCTTGCTTGGTGATAAACTGACGGGCAAGCTGCTCCGCCTGTTGTCTCGTGATACTCTCAGCGCCTGCGACAACCGAAAGAACCAGCATCATAGTCAATACGATATACTTTTTCATATCCAAATGGTTTTAAGTTCTGAGGGCAAAGATATGAAAAAAACACGAAATGACAAAGGAATCACTTGTTTTTTTACGTAAAACGGCAATATTCAGACGAATCGTGCGTTATATTATCTGATGATACACCATATCACGAAAACACTTGTCCTGTTGACCATGCTTCTGACGAGTATGGTTGTCTATGCTGATGACTTCACGCTGAAAGGCAAAGTCGTCGACAATGAGGAGAACGCGTTGGAGTTGGTCACAGTGAGTTGTCCGAAGCAAGGACGCATCACGATGACCAACCTGAAAGGCGAGTTCACGATCGACCTCCAGTCCGCTGATTCCGTAGAGGTACGGTTCTCGATGGTGGGCTATGCCTCACGTAAGCGCGTCTTCCGCAATCCCAAGGGTAAGATGACCGTACAGATTGTGCTCCAGCCGATGGAAGCCCTACAGGAGGTGACCGTCACTGAGCGTCGTCGTCAGACGTCCACCACTGAACAGCTGGATATCGAGGATGCCAAACGCGGTCCTTCGACGACCGGCAATGCGGTAGAGGAACTCATCCAGCAGCAGGCAGGTGTATCCACCCACAACGAGATGTCGTCGCAATACAATGTCAGAGGCGGTTCCTTCGACGAGAACTCCGTATATATCAACAATGTGGAGGTCTACCGTCCTCTGCTCATCAGCAGCGGACAACAGGAAGGACTGTCGATCATCAACGCCGATATGGTGGAGAAGATCGGTTTTTCTTCAGGCGGATTCGAAGCGAAATATGGTGACAAGATGTCGTCGGCGCTCGATATCACTTACAGACGTCCGAAAAAGACAGAAGCCTCACTGACGGCCTCGCTATTGGGCGGTAGTGCGTATCTGGGTGTGGGCAATAAGAAGTTCTCCATGAGTCACGGTCTGCGATACAAGACCAACCGCTACTTGTTAGGCTCGTTAGAAACCACTGGAGAATATAGACCAAATTTCCTTGATTATCAAACATATATCAGTTATACACCCAACCAAAGATGGACCATTGACTTCATCGGTAATATCTCTGAGAATCATTTCAATTTCAAGCCCAAGGACCGTGAGACTTCCTTCGGTACGATGGAAGATGTAAAGTCGTTTAAGGTCTACTTCGAC
>Ga0247611_10006373_pt1 | contig 15184 bp, 12 predicted proteins | sample 177DNAGHGhighgp2_FD_192422 | JGI IMG/M metagenome (GOLD analysis project Ga0247611, IMG submission 192422) | Sheep rumen microbial communities from Palmerston North, Manawatu-Wanganui, New Zealand - 1770 DNA GHGhigh gp2 | ecosystem: Host-associated > Mammals > Digestive system > Stomach > Rumen...
CGGTGAGGCTCCTGGCCTTCGTGCGAGGCGTTTCTGCCACGCTGCCAACCGCCAAAGTTGCGCTTCAGGTAGTCGAACCCGCCCATGTTGAAGTCACGACCGGGATGACGGCGCCAGTAACGGATGAGAACGAAGCCGAAGAGCATGCCGCCGAGGTGGGCCATGTGGGCCACGCCGTCGCCGCTCTGACTCATGGCCGAGAACAGTTCGATGGCAGCATAGCCGATGACGAACCACTTGGCCTTGATGGGAACGGGCAGCGGGAAAATGAAGATGCGGTCTTCAGGAAAGGTCATACCGAAGGCCAGCAAGATGGCGTACACAGCACCCGAGGCGCCGATGGTGCACCACTGGTTCAGATAATCGGCCACCGCCATGGAGCCCACTCCGGGAATGGTCACATACTGATAAGCGGCCAAGCCCTCTGAAGCATAGGTCACATACTGCACGATTTCCTGACAGATGCCGGCACCGATGCCGCAGAAAATGTAATAAAAAAGGAATTTCTTGGGACCCCATACATTCTCTACCACGCCACCGAACATCCATAGGGCAAACATATTGAAAAACAGGTGCATGAACGAGCCATGCAGAAACTGATAGGTTATGAACTGGAACACGTTGAAGTCGCTGGCCATGAAGAAATGCAGGCCGCCCCAGCTGTTCAAGTCTATGCCACGGTACGAAAGCACCCACGCTGCCAGAAAGACAATCACATTGATGATGAGCAGGTTCTTCGTGATGATGGGTATGTTACGAAACATTTTCTTTTGGACGTATTACGTATTATCAGTGAACTACTTATCTAACGGAATTCTTCAACCCGTTTTGGCCGCAAAATTACGAAAAATATCTGTCTTTTGGCACAAAACAGGGGCGTAACTCAGTTTTTTTCAATAAAAATCTGATTTTTTCCAGTTTTTTGTTTGTTTTCTGAATACTTTAGGCTATATTTGCGGAAGAATTCGGAACATAATCATCTTTTATTAACATAAAAAACTTCAAATTATGAACAAGACTGAATTAGTTGAGAAGATTGCCGCTGGTGCAGGCATCTCCAAGGTTGACGCCAAGAAGGCTCTCGATGCTACTGTTGCTGCCATCAAAGATGCTCTGGTTGCAGGCGACAAGGTTTCACTCATTGGTTTCGGCACATTTGCCGTCAACGAGCGTCCCGCACGCGAGGGTATCAATCCCCGCTCCATGGAGAAAATCCAGATTGCTGCCAAGAAGGTGGTGAAATTCAAGGCAGGTGCCGAGCTGGAAGGTGCTTTGTAATTAATTCTTTTGTAAAGAAAAATTAATGCAGGCAACGCCGTAAAAGGTGTTGCCTGCATTATTTTTTTGAATCGGCTCCTGCCTGTTCCTGCTATTTAGGCTGCTTGCCGATATAGGCCAGGATACCGCCATCCACATAGAGCACGTGGCCGTTGACAGCATCGGAGGCATGGGATGCGAGGAAGACAGCGGGGCCTCCCAGCTCTGACGGGTCGAGCCAGCGGCCAGCGGGGGTCTTGGCGCAGATGAATGAATCGAACGGATGGCGGCTGCCGTCAGGCTGACGCTCACGCAGCGGGGCAGTCTGCGGGGTGGCGATGTAGCCCGGGCCGATGCCGTTGCACTGGATGTTGTACTCGCCGTACTCTGAGCAGATGTTGCGGGTGAGCATCTTCAGACCGCCCTTGGCAGCTGCGTAAGCCGACACGGTCTCGCGGCCCAGCTCCGACATCATCGAGCAGATGTTGATGATCTTACCCTCGCGGCGCTCCATCATCTCGGGAATAACGGCGCTGGAGCAAATGAACGGACCCACAAGGTCAATGTCAATGACCTGCTGGAACTCCTCGCGCTTCATTTCGTGCATGGGTATGCGCTTGATGATGCCGGCATTGTTCACCAGAATGTCAATCTGTCCCACCTCGGCATGGATTTTCTCCACGAGCGCCTTCACGGCGTTCTCGTCGGTCACGTCGCACACATAGCCCTTCACGTTCTCAATACCAGCCTCCTTGTAGTTGGCCAGACCGCGCTCCAGAGCCTCCTCGTTGCGGTCGTTGAAGATGATGGTCTTTGCACCGGCGGCTACAAAAGCCTTTGCAATGTTGAACCCAATACCGTAAGATGCGCCGGTAATCCAGGCGTTCTTACCCTCTAATGAAAAAATGTTTGCCATAAAACGTTGATTGTTTTTGTTGTTATATAACGAAAAAAAGTTTCTTCTTTGCCCTTTTACTTCAGGTCAGTTATCGCGTAGAAGTCCTGGTCGCCATAATCCAGGTTCTCCCCACCCATACCCCAGATGAAGGTGTAGTTGTGGGTGGCGGCGGCGCTGTGGATGCTCCATTCGGGCGACAGCACTGCCTGTTCGCCCCGCATCCAGATGTGGCGGGTCTCCTGCGGTTCGCCCATGAAGTGGCAGACGGCTTGGTCGTCGGGCAGTTCGAAGTAGAAGTAAGCCTCCATGCGGCGCGAATGGGTATGCGCAGGCATGGTGTTCCACACCGAACCGGGTGCCAGTTCCGTCATTCCCATCTGCAACTGGCAGGTAGGCAGCACCTGGTTGACCAGCATCTTGTTGATGTTGCGCTCGTTGCTCGTCTCCAGCGCGCCCATGTGAGCCACAACTGCATCCTGTTTCGTTACCTTCCTACAGGCGTAAACCGTGTGGGCCGTGGTGCTGTTGAAGTAGAACCTGGCAGGTCGTGAGGGATCTGTGCTGACGAAGCGCACCTCACGGTCGCCCCTACCTATATATAATGCCTCCTTGAATTCTAACTCAAAGCGTTCCTCGCCTGCATAAACAATCCCCGAACCACCCACGTTGTAGATGCCCACCTCGCGGCGGGTAGTGAAGAACCGGGCCTTCAGCGGATCAATGGCTTCGAGCAGGAGCGTTTCTCCTACAGGCATGACACCGCCTACCACCATGCGGTCGTACATGGAATAGACCATATTCACCTCGTTGGGAACAAAGAGTCGCTCAATCAGGAAATCGCGACGCAGACGTGCAGTATCGTAATGACGGGCATCCTCAGGATGTGCCGCATAGCGTAATTCGTAGTTAGTTTTCATTCGTTCTCTGATTTGTTTGCTGCAAAGGTACGAAAAAACGAGAGAAATGCAAAAGAAAAACTGTTTTTTCTTTTGCATTTCCCCCCTTCTGACATTTTAGTTATTCATAAACCAGCGTAGGACTGAAGATCAGCTGGCCGTCGTTGACGTACACATTGTCAACATCCATTTTCTTGGAGTGGTATTTCAATACATAAATACCTTGTTCCTCGTCCTTTTCCCAATATGTATCACTGCCACTCACATAGCTGACACCTGTGAAATTATAGCTGCCTATTCCATCGAGGTGAATGGCATAGATGTTCATTAATTCGGAATAGCTGATTTCGAGCGTTCCTTCTACGGAGAAGTTGGCATCGAAGTCTTTCAGTGTTTCTGACGTCATTGTAGGCGCGCTGCCATGTTGTCCAGCCAGATACCACAGATTGAATGCATACCAGTCATCGAAGGCTTTTGACTCATCCGCAAGGTCACGGCCTTGGGAACTGACCTTCAACGAAAATTTTCCGGTACCAATTCCTGTACGTGAGTTGAATTGTCCGCTCATGGTGAGCCCTTTGTTTTTGATGGAGAAGTTGCCCTCGGCATCCACGTTCAGCTTGCGCTCGGCAAAGGCTTCCACTATGCCACTGTATATGCCCCAGAGGTCACCGGGAACTGCACTCCTATCACCTTTGGAGCTCTGTGAGAAGACCAGCGGTCCGAAATGATAGATATTCCCACTGACATCGGTGGTCTCATAAGCCGCACGGTTAGGATCTATCGTTATGTCCCATTTGTCTTTAAGTGCCAGGACTTCTCCGTTGGACAGGTCGAAGGTTGCCTCATAGAAGCGACCGGTGTTCTGAATGCCCTGAATGTCGATGTTGCCCACCTTGCCTCCCTCGGCATCAACGACTTCGAGCTCAGGTTTGAAGCCTTCTGTCAGATAGGGATACATGCGGAACTGTATGATGGCCGTACCATCTTCCTTGACCACACACTCCCATTTCTCGGGGTCGGTGATGGTGGATGGCAATGCAGAGAACCTGATTGTACAGCCTGCGTATTTGCTTTTGCTGCCTTCTTTCACTGACGAGTCCATGAATTTGAGATTGACGACTTTATTCATCATCGTGGCATATTCCTCATAGACTTTGTCATACTTTTCCTTGGTCTTGCAAAGATATTTGTTGTTGATGTTCTGGAGAACACTCTTCAAGGTGCCGGTGTAAAGCTCCTTACGGTGGTTGTCGGAAATCTCCCTTCGGTCCTTATCTGTAATTTCAACCCAGAATGGCCACCAGCCTCTGCAGTCGGCCACAGCAAACGTAAAGCCGTCATTGTCGTACCAAGGCTGGTTAACATATTCGGTGACAAGGCGCTCTATCTCTTCCTTGGCATCATCGGGGTCATTATTCCTGTCATTGAAAAGGGGATAGATGAGGTTGTACCATTGCTCGGCAGTGCGGTAGCCATAGCCTCCCTTCATGGGATATTCGCTATTGGGCTTGAAATACACATTATAAGCATTCTGGTAGAGCGTAGTAGCTGTATTGTGGACTGTCGTACCAAACCAGTTTATCTGCCAGTCGAGCACCGCCAGAGCCGTCATACAGGCAGGAAACAGGAAGTTGCCACCATAGACTTTCTTCTCAAGGAAGGGTTTGACAACCAAGTCGAAGACCAATTTGGTGGAGGTTGTTGCGGCCGTCAGATCATCGTTATTGTTGATGGCATTGGCAATCTGCATGACAGACCACGCCTGTCCCATCCTGCCAATGAGGTCATTGTACCCATTGAGCAGCTTCGGTTCAAAGCCAAGCACCGAAATCGCTGTCATCGGCACGCTCAGCCCGAGGCTGTAAAGAGCAAAGCCGTCGTTGGCGAAAGCCTCGATGGCTGCCAAGTTAGGATCCGTGGCCTGTGCCACCTGTGCCAGTTTCTCTGCCACCATCTGTAAATCTGCGGTTGCCCTCATGTCAAAGTACTGATACATTAGCTTGGCGTTACGTGTATGCTCGTTTGTCACGTCGAACACCCCGTAGGTTGACAGATGGTCGGTGATGATAACCATTTCCCTGGTCTTTCCGTCGTAATAGTTAAGAACGGGCTCCCACTTACCCGTTTCCTCGTTCAGGTAGGCGGCATAGCACTGCTTCATGACGGGGAAGCGTATCTCTACAACACCGTTCAGGTCATGAACACCCTCAAGGTCGAAGTCGTAGGTTGACATGTAGTTCACACCATCTTCAAAACCTTCCGGCTCCTTAGCATCGTCAATGCGGCTTACGGTCAGCTTCTTCTGGCCCTCAATGCAGCTGGGGCCGAACGCTATGCTGTAGTTCACCATATTGACCGATGCCGTCTGCTCGTCGACATCGAATGTACTCTGCTCGGTGGCAGGCGGAGCAGCCGATTCCGCGCCCACAACGGTCACCTCCTGTATCATGTCAGTGGGATAACCCAGCCCAGAAGTGTTATGCTGGCCTGCCAGTCGACCATAGACCGACATAAACACCCTGTTGGGATCACGGTAATCCTTGGACCACTCTATGCTTTCCGTACAGTCAATCTCGTACAGGTCGTGAGTACCATCCGTATATTGTACTTTCAGCATATATTGTGCATGGGCTATGCTACAGACCATGAGTAGCATGACCATGAGTGAAAATATCTTCTTCATACCTTATTTACTTTTTAGTGTGAATCTTGAAAGAGCTGTTACCCGCCTTCACCACGACGATGTCGGCAGCAGGAACGGTTACGCTCACGTCGCCCTGGCCCGAAGCCTTGGCGGAGGTCAGCAGGCGGCCGTCAACACCATAGAGCATGACGCGCGTCCCTGCCTCAAGGCCTCTGATGACCAGCTGGTTGCCGACAGTACGGATAACCACCTGCCGCTCATCGGCCTGAACGTCGCCGATGGCTGTGGGTTCATCATAGTGTGCAAAGGTGAAGAAATTGTATTTGTCAACATACTCGTCCTTCTCGAACACGAAATTGCTCTTGTCTGAGGTGATAAGCAACTTCGTGCCTGAATGGGTTAGCTTGGGATGGTCGTCGAAGAGTATATAGTGATACTCTGCCACCGACCAGCCATTCTGGTCAACCATTTTGTAGAATCTGATGGCGTTGATGTCGGTGGTATAGTCGTAACGATAGGGTGGCTGACTACCTTCTGGCTGATCCTCGATGATTTCCATATCCTGCCAGACGGGTGCAGACCGGAAAGCATCGCCAGCCCCCACAGGAACATGCACTTTCACCTTGTTAAACATCGACGTGGCATTCAAGTGGAAGGTTGACGTCGTGACGGGAATAGGCTGCATGGTGTAGACATACAGATTCTTTAGTCTTTGGGTGCTGACAAAGGCTTCGTCCTCGATGTACTTGACAGAGGGCGGCAATGTCAGTTTTTCCAGATTGTTGCCAAAGGAGTGGGTACGGATGGTGGTGACCGTCGAGGGCACGCCCACCGCCGTACGTGCCTTGTCCTCCTTGAATCCAGGACGGTAGTTGGGACAATGGACAAGGGTGCGGCGCGACTTGTCGTAGAGGATGCCCTGATAGGCACTGTACTTCGGGTTTTTCTCGTCGACGATCCACTCTGCTATCATATTGCCACTCAACGCCTCGCTGCCCACCTTGGTCAGGTTGGCCCCAATGGTGATGGTCGGAGCCTGATGGTTGTAGAAGGCCATGGCACCTATCTCCTTGACGGTAGAAGGAATGTTGAACTGCTTGATGGGTACGCGCTCGAAAGCACTAGTGCCTATCTTCTCGACACCCTCCTCGATGGTGACGGAGTTGATGAACTGGTAGCCGCAGAAAGTGAAGGGCTTCACCTCCTTGACGCTGCCGGGGATAACGATGTCGGTGGCCTCCTTGTCGCCGATGTAGAGACGCCCCTTATACGTGTTGTCTGTACTCCAAATGGGGTTTGACAAATACTGATCGAAGTCCTCGCGCAGCGGATAGGGCTCGAACTCAATGTTCAGCCATGCCTCGATGCTCGGTATGCTCACCTTTTCTAAGTAGCGACTATAGAAGAAAGCCCGCGCGCCTATCTTGCGGATGCTGTTTGGCAGATTGACCTCCTTTAGCCTGGTACTGGGGAATGCCATTTCTCCAATCTCTGTAACGCTCTCGGGCAGCGTGATTTTTGTCAGATACTCCTGAAGATGCTGCTCGAAATACGTGTCATAACTTGACGATGGAACAGAGAAGGCATAGGGAATGACCTTCATGACGGGATATGACTTACCGCCACTCTCCACAGTCGCAGGCACATTAACGTCTCCATAGCCACCAACCACGAGTCCCACACCTTCGTTATTGACATTGATAAAGGCTTGGCCCTCTTCCACGGCCAGCAGCGACGGCTGTAAGCCTATCCAAGCCGTTTGGTCTGCACTGTAGTCGTTAAAGCCAGGCGACAGTCTTTCCAACAGGAAATAGCCATCGTCACTACCACTCCATCCGAAGTTGAAATGGAAATAGCCGCCCTCAGCATAGCCGTCACAGACAAAGGCATGACCGTCTTCAAGACCTGTTCCCGGACGTGGGTAACCCGACATCAGGATAGGACGGCCCGCATCAAGTTCCTGTCGCATCAGGTCTTCATTGCCTCTACATGCAATACGCCGCATACCAGGGTCGTAACCGAAATAGAGCTTCATGGCTTTCGCAGCGTCATCGATATATGCTCCGGTGCCTCGGCCATTAGGCAATTTCAACGGACTACAAGAAGCGTGGCAGTCGAAAACAAGTCTTGAAGCATTCGCATACTCTGCATCGGTTTCTGGCTGGTCGCCGCCCATCTCCTTCCATTTGTATTCCGACTCGCTGAATTTCACGAAATACGTGTGAGAGTTCTCCTTGACGATACGCTCCACTTCGTCGTACTTGCCTTGCTGGATCAATAGTCCGAGGTTAACGCCGTCAGGAGCCTCAACACGGTTGTGCAGGTGGAAGCCTCGGCCACGGGCAGGGAACTCCCAGTACTTCATAATCTGTGCCATAGCCGTCGGCGTACATCCCGCTATGCCATAATATGGATCAACATATAGTGAATACTGGTTCCAGTGGACCTTCACCAACGGTGCCACCACCACCTTAGGTTGCGTCTCCACACGGCGATGTGCAGCACGTTTCGTCGACGGAGGCAGGACTATTTGCCGCAGCATCTGGCTCTCGCCGACGGTTACCTGCTTGGCCACCCTACCGTCAGCCAGCTCAACAAGCCCTTCAACAGCAGGAGCTGCAGCTGTCACCGGCTGTTCGCAGGCCTGGCTGTAGACCTCCAGCATGTCGCGAAGCTGAACAGGTGCCTTGCTGTAGTCGAAGCTACCGTGATTGCTCCAGCCCAGCACGGGATGATCGGTATCACTTCGGCCCGAGACAACCACAAAGCCGTCGTTGTTGCCACGGTTGATCACATAGAGCGCTGCAGCATTGCTGTTCTCACGAAACGATGTATAGGCCACGCTCATCGCATCGGTCTTGACTGCACGGCGGCTGTGGGCCGTTGCAGGGTCTGTCGACTGCGACTGCTGGGAAAAGAAGTGCGCAGCGATCTGCATGGCTTTGTCGCGGCTGACGTCCTGTGCCCATACCAAAACGGGGAGCAGTGCCAGTGTCAGTGTAATAAACAGGTGTTTCATAAAGTAGTTAATAATTGTGTTTAGGTTGCAAAGATAAATAGAAAAAATGAGATATCCAAATTTAGCGGAAAGAAACGCATGGTCCCTGCCGGTCGGGCCGTTTGACCTTTTTCACGGCTGCAAACAAACAATTAATCTTAAAAAACGGTAATAACAGGGAAACCCTCCGCTTTTTTAGGGGTTTTCCTATGCGAAGTAATGGAATTATTTCTCACCTTTGCAGTTGTAAATGTGTTTCACAACTAAAAACATAACAGCTTATGAAAGAGAATCGCTTATTTGCAGCAGCAGTCATTGCAGTGGGAATTATTTGTTTAGGTTGGTTTGTAAAGGCAGGTATCGACAACTTTGCCAACAAAGACCGCCATGTAACGGTGAAGGGGTTGGCAGAGCGCGAGGTGCCTGCCGACAAGGTGACCTGGAGCATCAGCACGAAGGTGACAGGCAACGACCTGCCCATGCTCTATGAAAGCATCAATGGGCAGACGGACAAGATCAAGAGCTTCCTCAAACAGAACGGACTCGACGAGAAGGAAATAACCGTCAATCCGCCAGCCATCAACGACCTCGAGGCCCGCGAGTGGGGCGAGAACAACAAGAGCTTCCGCTACATCGTCTCGACGACCCTCACCGTGGCTACCAGCAAGGTAGAGCAGGTGAACAAGGCCATCTTCCGACAGGCGGAGCTTCTGAAGCAGGGTGTGGCCATTGAGAACAGCAATGCGCAGTACGAATATGCCTCGTTCCAGCAGATGAAGCCCGAAATGATGGCCGAGGCTATCAAGAATGCTCAGAAGACTGCCGAGCAGTTTGCCGATGCCAGCAACGCCCGTCTGGGCAGCATCCAGACGGCCGGCCAGGGACAGTTCGAGATAGACAACCGCGACGAGAACACCCCTTATATCAAGAAGCTCCGTGTGGTGACCACCATCACCTACTCGCTGAAGGATTGACACTTTGTGCTGAAGGCTATAACGGCGACCATGCCTTGAAGTGTTAAATAATGCTATCGTGCAGAAAAAGTTCAGGGAAATACGGGATATTTCCCTGAACTTGTCGTATAACAAGTAGAAGTAAGAACGAAATGAGCGCCTTTGAAGGAAGAACTGAAGGGACATCTTCGACCAGCGTCTATCTCACCTCGCCCTCGTCGCCCCTTAAAACCTGGCAGGAGATGCTCAAGGACATCGACGGCGACCACTATTACCTGACCAACGAGCAATACAACTACATCCTCAGCAAGTACGAGTCCGAGGGCATTCCCACCTACGCCATCTATGACACCAAGGGCAACCTGACCTATAAAAACATTGGTTTCCCAGGCAACGACATCATCCGTAAGGAGTTGGAGGCAGCAAGCAACTAATAAAATCTCATCCGAAATCTTGCCGGTATCGGCAAAAAATAGTATATTTGCAGCAGAAAACGAAGTAAGAGCTTGCCGATAGACAGAAAAGATGGAGTATATATCAGTCATTCAATTTGCCGAGAAGTACGGTATTCCTGAACGAACCGCCCGCAATTACTGTGCGAGTGGAAAGATAGAAGGTGCTTTCCTAACGGGAAAGACTTGGAACATTCCAAGTGATGCCGTACTCCCCCAACGAGGTGCATCCGCAGGAAAGATCTCACCCTTGCTGGCAGCATTAAGAGAACAGAAGTCTTCAAGGTTGAAAGGCAGCATCTATCATCGTACGCAGATTGACCTGACCTACAACTCAAATCACTTAGAGGGAAGTCAACCTGTGTAAGGAGAACGGACAACAGAATGTGGATATGTACTTCCTAGAGCAGAGGCTTATCGAGGAAGTGAAAGCGCCGCAGGAGGGCGATATGTTCGTGGATTTCGCTGTGGAGTATGACGGCAAGACGACGCGCCTCAGCGACTATGTAGGCCGTGGCCAGTACGTGCTCGTTGATTTCTGGGCCTCGTGGTGCGGCCCCTGTCGTAGCGAGATTCCCAACCTCATCGCTGCCTACAACAAGTACAAGGACAGCGGTCTTCAAGTGCTCGGCATCGCTGCATGGGATAAGCCGGAGGACACGCTGAAAGCCATTGAAGAAGAGCAACTGCCATACCCTCAGATTATCAATTCTCAGAAGATTGCCACCGATGCTTACGGCATCACCGACATCCCCGAAATCATCCTCTTCGGCCCCGACGGCACTATCATCGCCCGCAGTCTGCGTGGAAACCAAATCGAAATAAAACTGGCAGAAGTATTCAGCAAAAAGAAATAAGCAGCAGATTATTTGGTGGTATGAAAAAATATTCGTATCTTTGCAACTGATAATATTTAATCAGTTTCTAATATGAACAACCAAGATTCTAACAATATGTTATCAGTTCTTGACGACTATACGCTTGAGACAGTGGATGACGCTGCGCTCAAGATAGCAGATGACTTTCGTCGTAGACGGATAGAGAAGAGCCTGACTAGAGAAGAACTGTCCCAAACTGCAGGAATCGCTGTTAGCAACCTCGTTAGGTTTGAGCAGAAAGGACTGATTTCGCTAAAGAACTTGATAGCATTGGCAATGGCCTTAGGCTATACCTCTGAAATCAAAAATCTGTTTGCTACTCCAAAATACGCCACAATGGAGGAACTGACGCAGATACGTAAGAACGCCAACAAGAAGAAAGCATATAAAAAGCAATGAAAAGTATAGACCGTCTGACTGTAAAATATCACAATCAGGTCGTTGGTATATTATCGCTAACTCCCGATGACAAGTTCTGTGCTTTTGAGTACAACAAGAGTTGGCTGGTTGATGGTTTTAGTATCTCGCCCCTTGAACTGCCTCTTCGTCAAGGGCTATTCATCGCCAAACCACAGCCTTTCTATGGCAACTTCGGCATCTTCGAGGATAGTCTGCCTGATGGTTATGGGCGCTATCTGCTCCATAAAACCCTCATGCGTGAGGGTATCAACGACTCGAACCTGTCTTCTCTTGACAGGCTAAGCCTCGTAGGAAGTGGCGGCATGGGGGCTCTCACCTATCACCCTGAAACAAATATCTCAATTGAAAACGACATCACAGATCTTGATCTTCTCCAACAAAAAGCCCTCGAAGTATTGAAGGAGCAGCAGGATACGGATGCAGGGCTGCTATTATATAATAGTGGTAATAGTGGAGGAGCACGGCCTAAGGCGATATTCCAAGATGAAGAAGGACATTGGCTGGTGAAGTTCCGTCACACTTACGATCCAAAGGACATTGGCCAGCAAGAATACCATTACAATGAAGTAGCAAGACGTTGCGGCATCAACGTACCTGATTTCAAACTGATGAACGGACGATATTTCGCTTCACGCCGTTTTGATATTGACGCAAGTGGACAGCGTATTCATACGGCTACAGCTGGCGGCTTGCTCTGTCTGTCGTTAGCGAATCCCGTACTCGACTACCATAATCTCCTTGCTTTAACAGGCTATCTGACTCAGAATGCCAAAGAAGTGGAAGAGATGTATCGTCGTATGGTGTTCAACTACCTGACGGACAACAAAGATGATCATTGCAAAAACTTCAGTTTCTTTGTCAATCAGGAATCTACAGGTCGTTATGTTTGGCATCTCGCTCCTGCCTATGACCTGACGCTCTGCACCGAAGGCTATAACGGCGAACACGCCACTTCTGTCAACGGAACAGGCAATCCCACCTTAGCAGATATGATAGCCGTTGGCACCAAAATCAAAATGAAAGAAGGACGTTGCCGCGAGATTTTCGATGAAGTAGAGTCCGCCTGTGGTGACCTCTTGCTTCATCATATCAAACGATAACAGCTAACAGAATAATCAACTAAATAATCATGAAACTTAATACCATTACATTAACCATGATGCTGGCCCTCACAGCGCTGACGGGACAGACGAAAGCGAAAGATATCGTGTGGGAGCAGCCCACCACAGAGTATGGAACCAGCTACGGCGACGGGTACTTCTATCTCGCCCTCGATGTGACGAAGGTCGAGCTGAAGGACAACGAGACGGTGGTGTATATCACCGCACAGCAGCGGTCGGACAATCCCGACTTTAGCTTTCAGTTTGCTGGCGACACCTATCTGAAGGTTGGAAATAATCGCTATTCCATCACTTCTGCCGATGGCATAGAACTCAATAAGTTTGTACAGACAAACAAAGACAACAAGCTCGACATGGCGTTCCATTTCCCGCCACTGCCCAAGGGCACCAATGTGTTCGACTTTATCGAGGGCGACGGCGACCGTGCTTTCCAGATTAAAATCGCAATGGCGACCTGCTCGACCTGAAGATTGACGCCCGCGACCTCGAAGAGCTCGCACGGCTGCTGGAGCAGATGAAAGATTGAAAAAAGAATTACAGTTACAGTTTGATCAAGGATATAATTGTATCATTTAGCAAGGACTTGGTATCTAAAAACAAAAGAAAGCAGAATATGGACGTAAACAGCATCATCAACCGCATAAAAGTCTATTTCAATGTCATGCCTGACAAGGACGACGAGCAAGCCATCGTCCAGCAGATCAGCAGCGGCGTGTCCTTCCGCGGCGCCAACCTCTGGGTGCTCATCTTTGCTATTTTCATCGCCTCGCTGGGCCTGAACGTCAATTCGACGGCCGTCATCATCGGTGCCATGCTCATCTCGCCGCTCATGGGTCCCATCATCGGCATGGGACTGGCCGTAGGCATCAACGACCTGGAGCTGCTGAAGCGGGCAGCCAAGAACTTCAGCGTGGCCACCTTCATCAGTGTACTGACGGCCACCGTCTATTTTCTCATCACCCCGCTTGGTGAGGCGCAGTCGGAGCTTCTGGCCCGCACGTCGCCCACGCTCTACGACGTGCTCATTGCCTTCTGTGGCGGTGCTGCAGGCATCATTGCCCTCTGCACGCGCGGCAAGGGCAACGTCATTCCCGGCGTAGCCATAGCCACCGCCCTGATGCCGCCCCTCTGCACAGCCGGCTACGGACTGGCCACAGGCCATATTCTCTACTTCCTCGGAGCCTTCTATCTGTTCTTCATCAATACAGTGTTCATTGCCTTGGCCACCTACTGCGGTGTGCGGCTGATGCATTTCCAGCAGCACGAGTTCCTCTCGAAGGAGATAGGTGCCAAGGCCCGCCGCATTGTCACGGCCATTGTCTTTGTAACCATGCTGCCCGCCACCGTGGTCACCGTCCACATCGTGCGCAAGAGCATCTTCGACAACAACGTGCGCAAGTTCATCAAGGCGGAACTGACGCAGCGCGGCACGCAAATCATTTCGAGCGACGTAGAGAAAGACAGTTTGAAGCTGCGCATCGTCGCCGTGGGCCGCGAGATTACCGAAGGCACCCGTACCGCTGCCGAGCAGCGCATGGAGCAGTACGGCTTGAAAGGTTTCCACCTGCGCATCATCCAGGGAGTGCAGACCGACAGCATCCTTGCCCTCAACAACCAGCTTACGCAGGTGAGCACCACCCGTGAGGCCGACCGCCAACAGTTGTTGGAGCTCTCGGCACAGGCGGCAAGTCTTTCGTCCACGCTTGACGGCTACATCCGGCTTGACAATCTTTCAGCCGAATTGCGTCCCGAACTGAAGGCACTCTTCCCGCAGGTCAAGGCCATCGGCCTCTCGCGCATTGCCGAGGCAGAAACCGACACCGCCCTGCAGCACCGGTTTGTCGTTGCCCTTGTCAGTACCGGCGGAAGCCAGCGACTGGCACCTGCCGACCGCAAGAAGCTCCAAGAATGGCTGCAAGCCCGCACCGAGGCCGACAGCCTTGTAGTGGTGGAGAAATAGAAGTACTGCCTACGGAGCTATGCGAAAACTAATCCAGCAGGCGGCGTGAGAAGTAGCGCACGGGATACCACACGGCGAGGAATCCCACTACAAGCACCGTGCAGAAGATGAGCACAACATCCCAAGGATGAACACTTACGGGATAGGCATTGACGATGAACGAGCCGGCCGTGGAACCAAGTGCAATGATGCCGAACTGCTGCTGGATCCAGCAGAGAAGCAGGCCGAAGACAATGCCTATGACGGCACCGAGCACCGAGATCATGCGCCCCTCGAAGAGGAAGATGCGCGTAATCTGCCGGTCGTTGGCACCGAGGTTGCGCAGGGTGACGACATCCTGACGCTTGTCGATAATCAGCATGGAGATAGAACCGATGATATTGAAACAGGCCACGACGAGGATGAACGTGAGGAAGATATAGGCAATGAGCTTCTCGATCTTCATGATCTTGAAGGTCTCGTCCTGCTGCTCAAAGCGGTCCTTGACATGGTAGCGCTCGCCGCATATCTGCTTGATTTCCTTCTTCACCGCCTCGAAGTTGCTGCCCGGCTTCAGCCTCAGCTCAAGCGAAGAGAGCATGCCGAACTGGTCGAAGAGCGAGCGTGCGAAGTTGATGGACGTGATGATATAGCCCTTGTCGTACTTAGCCTGCTGCACGCAGAAAATGACACCCGGAGAGTAGAGGTCGTCCTCCACAAAGCCG
>Ga0247611_10006374_pt1 | contig 15184 bp, 7 predicted proteins | sample 177DNAGHGhighgp2_FD_192422 | JGI IMG/M metagenome (GOLD analysis project Ga0247611, IMG submission 192422) | Sheep rumen microbial communities from Palmerston North, Manawatu-Wanganui, New Zealand - 1770 DNA GHGhigh gp2 | ecosystem: Host-associated > Mammals > Digestive system > Stomach > Rumen ...
CGGCCTACGTGGCGGTCATAGTGTACACCATCATCTCGACGGGGCGCGCCGACGACTTCATCTGCGCCCTGTGTAACGTCATACAGCGGCTGGCCATCGACCAGCTGCACATTCTCGGCGATATCTACGATCGCGGCCCTGGAGCCCACATTATCATGGATGTGATGCGGCGTTACAACTCCTGGGACATACAGTGGGGCAATCATGATATGCTATGGATGGGTGCTGCTGCGGGCAACGATGCCTGTATCTGCAATGTGCTGCGCTTGTCGCTGCGCTATGCCAATTTGGCTACGCTGGAGGATGGATATGGTATAAACCTTGTGCCGCTGGCCACATTTGCACTTGATACCTACGGCGACGACCCCTGCGAGGCGTTCCAGCCCATTCTGCTGAAGGACTCGAAGATGGACGAGAAGACGCTGCAGCTGACGGCGAAGATGCACAAGGCCATCAGCGTCATACAGTTCAAGGAGGAGGCACGCATACTGCATCGCCGACCGGAGTGGTGTATGGAGGAGCGTTGCCTGCTGGAAAACGTTGACCTGGAACGTAAGGTGTGTACGGTTGACGGTCGCGAATATCCGATGGCTGATTGTAACTTCCCCACAGGTTTGACAGCACTGACTGCCGAAGAGGAAGAGCTGATGAGAAAACTGCACCACTCGTTCCGTGTCAGCGAGAAACTGCGTAAGCACATCATGACTATACTGAGTCACGGATGTATGTATGCTATCTGCAACCAGAATCTGCTGTTTCATGCATCGGTGCCGCTGAATGATGACGGTACGCTGAAGCAGGTGGAGATTCTTGGTGAGAAAAAACAGGGCAGAGAGTTGATGGCGTACATCGGACAGCTTGTTCGCTCAGCATTCGAGAGTGATACTGAGCCTGAGTTGAAGGCCTACGCTAGAGACTATTTCCTCTACTTGTGGTGCGGCAAGGACTCGCCGTTGTTCGATAAATCAAAGATGGCCACCTTTGAACGTTATTTCCTGACAGATGAAGAGACGTACAAGGAGGAAAAGGGAGCTTACTTCAGACTGCGTAATGAGCCGGAGGTGTGCGACCGCATACTCGATGCATTCGGCGTAGAGGGCAAGAATCGGCATATCATAAACGGTCATGTGCCTGTTCATGCCTCAAAGGGAGAAAATCCCATCAAGGCCGGCGGACGGCTGATGGTGATAGACGGCGGCTTCTCGGAGGCCTACCACCACGAGACGGGCATTGCGGGCTACACGCTGATCTACCACAGCCGCGGCTTCCAGCTGGTGCAGCACGAGCCGTTCACGTCGACGAAGGACGCTATCCTGCGCGGCACCGACATCAAGTCGACGACGCAGATCGTGGAGATGTCGGCCCACCGCATGCTTGTGGCTGATACCGACAAGGGCCGCGAGCTGCGCGAGCAGGTAGATGACCTCCGACAGCTGCTGAAGGCCTATCGTCATGGTATTATCAAGGAGAAACGCGACTGACGCGACGGGCACATAACGCGATAACGTAATAACGACATAACGTGAAACAATTAACCAATAACTAAAGCTTATGATTACATTCTCAATGATTCTCCAACTTTGCATCGTGCTCGGTGCACTCTGGGTAGGTTCGCGCTACGGCTCGCTGGCCCTTGGCGCCATCTCGGGCATCGGTCTGGCCCTGCTCGTGTTCTGTTTCGGACTGAAGCCCGGCACACCGCCGACCGACGTCATCTACATCATCATTGCCGCCGTCACCTGCGCGGGCATCATGCAGGCCTCTGGCGGTATGGACTGGTTGATACAGATAGCCGAGCGGCTGCTGCGCAAGCACCCCGACCGCATCACGTTCCTGGCACCGCTCTGCACATTCTTTCTGACGGTGTTGGTTGGTACGGGACATGTGGTATATACCTTAATGCCAATTATTTGCGACATTGCGCTCAAGAAAGGCATTCGCCCGGAGCGTCCTTGCGGCGTCGCCTCGATAGCCTCGCAGGTGGGCATCACCTGTTCGCCCATTGCCGCCGCCGTCGTCGCCTTTGTGACCATCTCTAACGAGAACGGCTTCGGCATTACCATTCCCCAGGTGCTGATGGTCTCGATACCCGCCTGTCTGTGTGGCCTGATGGCCGCCGCTGCCGCCAGCTACCACCGCGGACTGGACCTCGACAAAGACCCGAAGTTCCAGGCTAAGCTGAAGGATCCTGAGCAGTACAATTATATCTACGGCAACTCGGCCACGACGCTCGACAAGAAGATTGCCCGTGAGTCGAAGAACGCCGTGTTCATCTTCCTGGCAGCCCTGCTGGTCATCGTGATGTTTGCCGCTATTCCCTCGCTGCTGCCTTCGTGGGACGGGAAGCCGCTGAAGATGAATATCGTCATCCAGATTGTTATGATATCGGCTGCCGCCCTGATGATTATCTTCTGTAAGGCACAGCCCAAGAAGGCCGTCGCCGGTCCCGTCTGGCAGTCGGGTATGGTGGCTGTCGTCGCCATCTACGGCATTGCCTGGCTGGCCGACACCTACTTCTCCAACTATCTCGACGAGATGAAGATGATGCTGGCCGACGTCGTCGCCGCCTATCCGTGGTCCATCGCACTGGTGTTCTTCCTCGTGTCGGTGCTCATCAACTCGCAGGGTGCCGTCGTTGTGGCCATGCTGCCGCTGGCTTACTCGCTGGGCATCGCCGGACCGGTGCTGCTGGGCGTGCTACCCGCCGTCTATGGCTACTTCTTTATACCGAACTACCCGTCGGACATCGCTACCGTGAACTTCGACCGAAGCGGTACGACGGTTATCGGCAAGTATCTGTTGAACCACTCGTTCATGATGCCAGGCCTCATCTGCGTGTTCACCAGCACCATCGTGGCCTACGTCCTCTCGATGATTATCTATTAAAAATCAACCAAAATACAAATGTACAACAAACTACTGCTACTATCATTCCTGTCTGTGCTGACGCCGGGTGCGTCGGCACAGACTTTTGACTTCGACATGACGAAGCCACAGCCCGTCTACACCGACCAGAACGGTGCAGGCTACGACATTGTTGCGGCGCCCGACAAGAAGCGGCCCGCAGAACCCTTCTATTTCTCGGTGAAAGTGCCCGACGGTAACTACAGGGTACGCGTGGTGCTGGGCTCAAAACGGAAGGCCGGCGAGACCACCGTGCGCGCCGAGGGACGCCGCCTGATGGTTCACAATGTGGCGACGAAGAAAGGCGAGATGAAAACCTTTGAGTTCGTCGTCAACAAGCGCTCGCCGCAGATTGACGAGAAGACGCAGGTGCGCATCAAGCCCCGCGAGAGAGGCTATCTGGCGTGGGACGACCGTCTGACGCTGGAGTTCAACGGTGACCAGCCGCAGGTGCAGAGCATCCACGTGGAGCGCGCCGACGAGGTGCCCACCGTCTATCTGTGCGGCAACTCGACCGTTGTCGACCAGAACACCGAGCCGTGGGCCTCGTGGGGACAGATGATTACGCGCTGGTTCGGGCCCGAGGTGGCCATATCGAATCACGCCGAGAGCGGGCTGACGGCCCGCACGTTCATTGCCGCCGGACGATTGGACAAGATTCTGACGACGCTGAAGAAGGGCGACCTGCTGATAGCGGAGTTCGGCCACAACGACGAGAAGGAGAAACAGCCCGGCGACGGCGCGTGGTACCACTATCAGTATCAGCTGAAGATATTCGTCGACAAGGTGCGCGCCAAGGGTGCCGACATCGTGTTCTGCACGCCGACGCAGCGCCGTTTCTTCAACGACGACAAGAAAACCATCAAGAACACACACGGTGAGTTTCCCGCTGCTATGCTCGATGTGGCCAAGCGCGAGCAGGTGCCCGTCATCGACCTCAACGGTATGACGAAGACGCTGTTCGAGACCTTAGGCTTCGAGGACTCCAAGCGCACGCTGGTACACTATCCGGCTGAGCTCTACGGACGCAAGTTGGAGGATAACACCCACTTCAACCCCTTCGGCGCCTACGAGGTGGCCAAATGTGTGGTCATGGGCATGAAGCAGCTGCAGCTGCCAATTGTAAAGTTCCTTCGACCTGAGTGGCAGGACTACAATCCCGCACAGCCCGACGACTGGCGCACGTTCAAGTGGGCTCCGTCGCCTCTAAAAGATATTGTGAAACCAGATGGAAACTAAATATATGAAACGAATACTGACAATTATTGCACTGAGTGCGCTGACAACCGCTGCTATGGCGCAGTCGTGGCCAGAGGTAACTCGTGAGGCAAAGCCTGGCGTCAGATGGTGGTGGCTCGGCTCCGCCGTCGACAAGAAGAACCTGCAGTGGAACCTGCGGCAGTATGCCGAACACGGCATCGGTGCCGTAGAGATAACGCCCATCTACGGCGTTCAGGGTAACCGGCAGACGGGCGAACAGTTCGTGCCCGGCAAGAACATCGACTACTTGTCTGACCGCTGGATGGATATGCTGCGGTTCACGCAGAGTCAGGGCGAGCTGCAGGACATCGAGATTGATATGGCTACCGGCACGGGTTGGCCTTTCGGCGGACCGTGGGTGCCGCTGGAAGAGAGCGCCTGTAAGGTGCTGTTGGTCGAAAAAATGGTTACCGGCAGGAAAATAGAAAATCTGGAGCTTTTGCCTCCCGAGAAAGACCGCCCGTACTGTCGTCTGGAGAAGGTGATGGCCTATCCCGACCCCGAGACACTCGATAAAGAAGGTCTTGTCCCCGAGGCCATCGAGGTGACCTCATGCATGAAGGATGGCCTGTTGACGTGGACGGCACCGAAGGGCGCCCCCAAAAAGATTGGGTGGCACGTCATTGCCATCTATGCCCGCTTTGGCGTGATGAAGGTGAAACGCGCTGCGCCCGGCGGCGAGGGATTGGTCGTCGATCACTTCAACAAACAAGCCGTAGCTAACTATCTTAAGCACATCGAGGAGGCCTTTGAGCGCACGAAGACGCCCTATCCCCACACGTTCTTCAACGACTCGTACGAGGTGTCGGAGGCCACGTGGACGCCCGGTTTCTTCGAGGAGTTCGAGAAACGTCGCGGCTACAAGCTGGAAGAGCGTCTGCCCCGCATCCTCATGGGTATTTCGATGGTGGAATATCATAAGAAGGAGATGGAAAAAAGACGGAAGGCAGGAGATGATACTTGGTCACATTTATATGTTTACATAGGTCGTAAAGAACTGCAAGACTACCGCGAGACGCTCAGCGAGCTGCTGCTGGAGAACTTCACAGAGCAGTGGACGGCATGGGCACACAAGCACGGTGCCATCACCCGCAACCAGGCTCACGGCTCACCCGCCAACCTCATTGACTGCTATGCCGCTGTGGACATTCCCGAGATTGAGGGCTTCGGACTCTCGGAGTTCGGTATCAAGGGTCTGCGCACCGACCCCGGCAAGACGCGTAAGAACGACTCCGACTATTCGATGTTCAAGTATGCACCGTCGGCAGCCCATGTCTGTGGCAAACCCTATACGTCGAGCGAGACGTTCACTTGGCTGACGGAACACTTCCGCACGAGTCTCTCGCAGCTGAAGCCCGACCTCGACCTGATGTTCTGTGCCGGCGTGAACCACATGTTCTTCCACGGCACGTGCTATTCACCGCAGGACGACCCGTGGCCAGGTTGGAAGTTCTATGCTTCGATAGATATGTCGCCTACGAACTCCATCTGGCGCGATGCCCCCTACTTTATGAAATATGTGGAGCGCTGCCAGAGTTTCCTGCAGTGGGGACAGCCCGACAACGACTTCCTCGTGTTGCTGCCCGTGCGCGACATGTGGAAGGGGCAGCAGGACAAACTGCTGATGCAGTTCTCCATTCACGCCATGGGCCAGCTGGCGCCTGACTTCATCAAGACCATCCTCGCCATTGACGAAGCCGGCTTCGACTGCGACTACATCTCAGAGCGCTTGCTGATGGGCGTCACTTATAAAAACGGCATGCTGCAGACAGCTGCCGGCACCCGTTACAAGGGACTCATCATTCCTGGTTCTTTAGATTTGCCGGAAAGCGTCGTTCAGCACATCTGCCAGCTGACGGCTCAGGGCGCTCATGTCTTCTACAACATGTTGGGGGTTAATGCGAAGGATATAGAACCGCTAAAGACGGCTGGTGGTCACGGATTCGAAATCTGGAACATCAAAAAGGCCAATCTGGAGATGGCTGCCAAGCCCGAGACGATGAAAACGGAACACGGGCTGAAGGCCATTCGCCGTAAGAACGACAAGGGCTACCACTACTTCATAGCCAACCTGACGCCTGAAGATATTCACGAGAACATCACGCTGGCCGTGCCGTTCAAGGATGCCCTATGGTTTGACCCGCTGACGGGCAACCGCTATCAGGTTAATATGAATGGCGGCAAGATTGAGCTGATGTTGCGCAGTGGACAGTCGATGATTCTGGAGACCTTCGACCGTGAGACGTTGTTGCCAACAGACATTCCTGTCTTATGTGACACAACAACCAAGAAACAGTTCTACGCCCTCGACGGCCCTTGGACACTCTCCTTCACCGAGGAGGCCCCACGTGTTGCCAAGACCTTCCAGCTTGACAAGCTGCAGACTTGGGAGACGCTTGACGACGACAGCGTCAAGGTGACGATGGGTACGGGTGTCTATACGACCCATGTGAAGCTGACGAAGGCTGACGTGAAGGATGTTGCCGGCTGGCAGATTGACCTCGGCGACGTACGTGAGTCGGCTCGCGTCTATATCAATGGACAGTTCGTTGGCTGCGCCTGGAGCGTTCCCTTTGTACTCGACTTCAAGGATGTGCTGAAAGCCGGCGACAACGAGATTCGCATCGAAGTAACCAATCTGCCCGCCAACCGCATTGCCGACCTTGACCGTCGCGGCGTGAAGTGGCGCAAGATGGAGGAAATCAACGTTGTGGACATCAACTACAAGAAGACCACCTACGACCAATGGGAGCCTGTGCCCAGCGGTCTGAATTCCGAAGTCAGGCTGATTAAGCTGACTAAATGATAAAAGAAAAGAGGCTCGTCAGTTGACGGGCCTCTATTTGTAAACGTGGCTTGTCTATGAATTATCTGTTTTGGATACGTAGCTTGTAAACGTTCTCGTTGTACTCGATGCGCATCACGCGGCGAACATTATCGTCGTTGGGCGACAGAGCCAGCGCGACGTGTCCCATCGTCCGGCGAAGGTTGATTTCGACGCAGGGGTGGAGAAGGAAGCAGTCGTCACTTCTCATATCTCCTTTCTCATTTTGCGAAGCGCATATCATCATGTCGACACCGAACGGGCCGCGATACTTACCCTTGAACAGCAGTCCGAGCCGTTGGCAGATTTCCTGACGGATAGTCTGTAGCAGAGTGGGGGACAGATAGCGGCTCATCATCTCTTCCTTGGCGGCTTCTGTCGCTAAGACGTTGCCCGTGTAGGCCCCGTTCTGTGTATGGAAGAGCGACAGCCCCAAATAGCGCACCGTTCCCTCGCCGTCGCTCTCGAACTCCATTCCGAAATCCTTTACCTTATTATAATACGGCTCCACCATAACGCTGCCCTGCGTCGTCAGGATGTTACGCAGCCAGCCCTTTTCATTTGTCATTATCCCGTCATCATTCAGGCGCGAAGCGTCGCAAAACCTCAGTCCGCGTCCACTCGACGACCAAGGAGCCTTCAAGATGACGCTGCCGAAGCGGCGGATGGCGTCGTAGGCCTCTTCCTCACTACGACATTCGGTGCTCTCGCCGACAGTCCCCTCTATGCGGAGCTGGGGCAGCAGGCTGGCGGCTACACGGCGGTGAGACAGCAGGCGGATTGTGTCGAGCATCGGCTGTGTGGGCAGTTGTGAATCCTTCAGACCACTGCGCAACAGTAAGGCCTTCAGCGCATTGTTCCAGCCCCATGGTTCTATCTGCAGAGCGGGCTGCTCTCCTGTTGCAGCTGTCTGTCCTGTGGTCAGCGGGGGCAGACCGGCGAGTTGCTTCCACGTGAGAAACTGCTTGCTTCCCTTAGCCAAACAGTCTGCTCCCACCGTAGAAATTATCTTGGGAGCCAGTCTTTTCCAACAATGGGCGGCGTGTTCCGGGTCGTCGACAACGATGATGTCGTCCTCGTGTGCCCAGATGGCAGGCAGAAAGCCCAGGTCGTGCCGCAGCTGTCGTCCGGCATGTGGCGCGGTGAAGTTCGAAAGACCGCTGGCCAGTGCTATATCGTGCTCAGGATTGAAGATATGTAGCGTCATTTGTACTTTTTGGCGACAAAGTTACTCATATTATTTGGTATTTAGAAATAAAATGCTTAAATTTGCACACAGAATTAAACCAAAAACTTTAAATATCAATGATTATTCCATCCGTTTTCTGGCTCGTGCCCGTCGCAAGCGTCGTGGCATTGGGAATGGCGTACTTCTTCTTCCGTCAGATGATGAAGGCCGATGAAGGTACCCCCCGTATGAAAGAGATTGCACTCTATGTGCGTAATGGTGCTATGGCCTACTTGAAGCAGCAGTACAAGGTCGTTGCCATCGTGTTTGTGGTACTCTGCGCCCTGTTTGCCTTCATGGCCTACGGCCTGAACGTGCAGAATCCCTGGGTGCCGTTTGCCTTCCTGACGGGCGGCCTGTTCTCTGGTTTGGCTGGTTTCTTCGGCATGAAGACGGCCACCTATGCTTCTGCCCGCACGGCTAATGCTGCCCGTGAGAGTCTGGACGCCGGACTGAAGATTGCCTTCCGTTCGGGTGCCGTGATGGGTCTCACCGTCGTGGGTCTCGGTCTGCTCGACATCGCCATTTGGTTTGTTGTGCTGAACCAGTTTGACGCTGACGGCCTCATCTCTATCACCACAACGATGCTGACCTTCGGTATGGGTGCTTCGACGCAGGCTCTGTTTGCCCGTGTTGGTGGCGGTATCTATACGAAAGCTGCCGACGTAGGCGCTGATATCGTGGGTAAGGTGGAAGCTGATATTCCTGAGGACGACCCGCGTAACCCCGCTACAATCGCCGATAATGTGGGCGATAACGTAGGTGACGTTGCCGGTATGGGTGCCGACCTCTACGAGAGCTACTGCGGCTCTGTGCTGTCAACGGCTGCCCTGGGCGCTTCTGCCTTTGCCGCCAGCGCTGCTGACGGTATGCAGATTAAGGCCGTTATTGCTCCTATGATTATTGCAGCCGTGGGTGTGTTCCTGTCACTGCTCGGTATCTTCCTCGTCCGTACGAAGGAAGGCGCTACGATGAAGGACCTGCTGCGCTCGCTGTCGCTTGGTACGAACGTCTCGGCTGTGCTCATTGCCGGTGCTTCGTTCGCCATCCTCTACCTGCTGGGCATTGAGAACTGGCTCGGCCTCTCGTTCTCTGTCATCAGCGGTCTGGCTGCCGGTGTGATTATCGGACAGGCTACCGAGTACTATACGTCGCATTCGTACAAACCCACTCAGAAAATCTCTGAGGCAGGTCAGACAGGTGCCGCCACCGTTATTATCAAGGGTATCGGTACGGGTATGATTTCAACCTGCATCCCCGTCATTACAATCGGTGTGGCTATCATGCTGAGCTATCTTTGTGCTAACGGCTTCGACCTCTCGATGTCGTCTGCAAGCCTGTCGCACGGCCTGTACGGTATCGGTATCGCTGCTGTGGGTATGCTCTCTACGCTGGGTATCACGCTGGCTACCGACGCTTACGGCCCCATTGCTGACAACGCTGGTGGTAACGCCGAGATGTCGCAGCTGGGCGAGGAGGTTCGTCATCGTACTGACGCCCTCGACGCTCTGGGCAACACGACTGCTGCTACGGGTAAGGGCTTCGCCATCGGTTCTGCCGCGCTGACCGCTCTCGCTCTGCTGGCTTCCTACATCGAGGAAATCAAGATTGCAATGACGCGTGCCGGACAGACACTGACGAACGTTGCCGGCGATGTCATCAACGCTACCGACGCTACCATTCCCGATTTCATGAACTACTTCCAGGTGAATCTGATGAACCCGAAGGTGCTCGTGGGTGCCTTTATCGGCGCTATGGCTGCCTTCCTGTTCTGTGGTATGACGATGGAGGCTGTGGGCCGCGCTGCCGAGAAGATGGTGCAGGAGGTGCGCCGTCAGTTCCGCGAGATTGCTGGTATCCTTGAGGGTACAGGCACGCCCGACTACGGTCGCTGCGTGGAGATTTCGACACGTGCCGCCCAGCACGAGATGGTCATTCCCTCAGTACTGGCTATTATCATTCCTATCGTTGTAGGCATCATCCTCGGTGTGGCTGGTGTGCTCGGTCTGCTGGTCGGCGGTTTGGCTGGCGGCTTTACGCTCGCTGTCTTCATGGCCAATGCCGGTGGTGCGTGGGATAATGCCAAGAAGAACATCGAGGAGGGTAACTTTGGTGGTAAGGGCTCGTTCGCACACAAGGCCTGTATCGTGGGTGACACCGTGGGCGATCCCTTCAAGGATACGTCTGGTCCTTCGCTGAACATCCTCATCAAGCTGATGTCAATGGTCAGCATCGTGATGGCCGGACTCACAGTCGCCTTCTCATAAGACGAAAAAAATGAGCCGCAGTCTTCGGGCTGTTCTTATTTAGAATATGGACAAATAAGTCGAGATAGCGAGATTTTGCTATCTCGGCTTTGCAATTTCGGGGATTTCTTCGTACCTTTGCAGCTGATTCAATCAACTCAAGCATGGAAGCTTTCTTCAGAACACACCGTTATTTGGTAGAACATGTCAACGCTCCGGTCCGTCGAACCCTTATGGACGAAATAGACTGGAACGACCGTATGATTGGTATCAAAGGAACGCGTGGTATCGGAAAGACAACCTTCTTGCTGCAGTATGCCAAGGAGAAGTTTGACATCAACGACAAGCAGTGTCTGTATGTCAACATGAACAACTTCTATTTCCAGGGACGCGGCATTGCCGATTTCGCCGGTGAGTTCTATCATCGGGGCGGTCGTGTGCTGCTCATCGACCAGGTGTTCAAGCAGGACGATTGGTCGCAGGAACTGCGTAAGTGCTATGATCTTTATCCTGGACTGAAGATTGTGTTTACCGGCTCGAGCGTGATGCGTCTGAAGGATGAGAACCCCGAGCTGAACGGCATCGTCAAGTCGTATAACCTGCGCGGCTTCTCGTTTCGCGAGTTCCTGAATCTGCTGACGTGTAACAATTTCCGCCCGTACACGCTCGACGAAATCCTGAGCGACCATGAGCGCATTGTCAAGCAGATACTGCCTAAGGTGTCGCCTCGCCGCTACTTCCAGGACTATATCCACCACGGGTTCTATCCCTTCTTCCAGGAACACCGCAACTATAGCGAGAACCTGCTGAAGACGATGAACATGATGACTGAGGTGGACATTCTGCTCATCAAGCAGATAGAGCTGAAGTATCTGCCTAAAATCAAGAAACTCTTCTACCAGTTGGCCGAAGAGGGACCGAAGGCGCCCAACGTGTCGAAGCTGGCACAGGACATCGAGACCAGTCGTGCTACGGTAATGAACTACATCAAGTACCTGACAGATGCCCGTCTGCTGAACATGATTTATCCTGTGGGCGAGGCCTTCCCCAAGAAACCGTCGAAGGTGATGCTCCACAACTCCAATCTCCTCTACGCCATATATCCCATACATGTGGAGAAGCAGACGGCGATGGAGACTTTCTTCGTCAATTCCATGTGGAAGGACCATAAGGTGAACCAGACGGGACGCGAGCCCTATTTTCTTGTTGACGGCAAGCTGAAGTTCCGTATCTGCGATGCCGATATCCACAACAAGATGAGGTATTCGTCCGACACGATTTATGCCCGTTATAACACGGAGGTGGGCAAGGACAACCAGATTCCCCTTTGGTTGTTCGGTTTCCTGTACTAATTTCTCAGTATGACCATCAGCGATGTGTTTGCGCTGCGCAGACAGGGCAGGGTGGAGGAGGCCTACGAGGCGGCACGCCAGATTTATGCTGCCGACAAGAGTCCCCAAGCCGCTGCGGCTATGTATCTGTCGGCTCTCGACATGCGGCAGCTGCTCTTGGACGATGGCCAGACGGTAGAAGCCGACAAGATTGGTAAGGCGCTGGAACGCTTGCTGACGCTGACGCCTGAGCACCTGCTGACAGGTGTTTGGGGTGAGAATGTTGCAGCCGACTACCTGTGTGAGAAGGGTTATCTCCTGATGGAACGCGATTGGCACTCGAACCACCGTGACATCGATGTCATTGCCCGACAGGGCGACTGCATCGTGTTCGTAGAGGTGAAGACGCGTCGTAATCGCGACTATGCCGACCCGTTGCAGGCAGTTGATTATCAGAAGCTCAGAAATCTGAGGTACGCCATTAATCATTATCTCCACTACCGTCAGTTCAATAATCCCTGGCGCTTCGATGTTATTACTATTGTGGGGCATGTAGGTTGCGACAATCCCGAGATTAACCATATTGAGGACTTTCCTCTCCGCTAACACTTTATTTAGAAAAAGGATAAAACGCAAACGTTTTAGAAAGATTTTGCGAACTACGCTTTGCAATTTGCAGAATTATTAGTACCTTTGCACCGTTTTAAAACAAATACTCATTTTTAGGTATAAACAGAGAAATAGTTATACATTTTATATTCAAAAAAATGGCTAAAGAAAAGAAATTTATCACCTGTGATGGTAACGAGGCTGCAGCTCACGTGAGCTATATGTTCTCGGAGGTAGCCGCTATCTACCCCATCACCCCGTCTTCGCCTACGGCGGAGCATGTTGACGAGTGGGCCGCCCGTGGTCGTAAGAACTTGTGGGGCCAGAACGTCAGTGTTCAGGAAATGCAGTCTGAGGCTGGTGCAGCTGGTGCCGTTCACGGTTCGCTGCAGGCAGGTGCTCTCACTACAACATTCACTGCATCTCAGGGCTTGCTCCTGATGATTCCTAACATGTACAAGATTGCTGGTGAGCTGATTCCCTGCGTATTCGACGTTTCTGCCCGTACGCTGGCTTCTCACTCTCTCTGTATCTTCGGTGACCACCAGGACGTAATGGCTTGCCGTCAGACAGGTTTCGCTATGTTCTGCTCTGGTTCTGTGCAGGAGGTGATGGACTTGACAGCCGTTCCTCACCTGGCAACTCTTGAGACTTGCGTTCCTTTCGTTAACTTCTTCGATGGTTTCCGCACCTCTCACGAGTATCACAAGATTGAGATTATGGATCAGGAGGATATTCGTCCTCTTGTCAAGGAAGAGTTCGTAAAGCGTTTCCGCGATCGTGCTATGTCGCCTGAGCGTCCTATCACCCGTGGTACTGCTGAGAACCCTGAGACATTCTTCACACACCGTGAGGCCAGCAACCCCTACTACGATGCAGTACCCGAGGTTGTCGAGAAGTATCTGGGTGAGATTTCTAAGATTACAGGTCGTGAGTATCACCTCTTCTCTTATTATGGAGCTGAGGATGCAGACCGCATGATTATCCTCATGGGTTCAGCTACCGATGCAGCTCGCGAGGCTATCGACTACCTGAACGCTAACGGCCAGAAGGTTGGTATGATCAGCGTTCACCTCTATCGTCCGTTCTCAGTGAAGCACCTGCTGGCTGCTGTTCCTAAGACGGTCAAGAAGATTGCCGTTCTCGATCGTACGAAGGAGCCCGGCGCTAACGGTGAGCCTCTGTACCTCGACGTAAAGGATGCCTTCTTCGATGTTCAGGATCGTCCTGTTATCGTAGGCGGTCGTTATGGTCTTGGTAGCCGCGATACCACACCTGCTCAGATCATCAGCGTGTTCAACAACCTCGCTATGCCCGAGCCTAAGAATCACTTCACCATTGGTATCGTCGACGACGTAACCTTCACATCTCTGCCCGAGGTCGAGGAGATTGCACTCGGTGGTAAGGGCATGTTCCAGGCTAAGTTCTATGGTCTGGGTGCCGACGGTACCGTAGGTGCTAACAAGAACTCCGTTAAGATCATTGGCGACAACACCGACAAGTACTGCCAGGCTTACTTCTCTTACGACTCTAAGAAGTCAGGTGGTTTCACCTGCTCTCACCTGCGTTTCGGTGATACGCCTATCCGCTCTACCTATCTGGTAACCACACCTAACTTCGTGGCTTGCCACGTTCAGGCTTACCTTCACATGTACGATGTGACTCGCGGTCTGCAGAAGAACGGTCAGTTCCTGCTGAACACCATCTTCGACGCCGACGAGCTCGAGAAGTTCATGCCTAATAAGGTAAAGCGCTATTTTGCACAGAACAACATTACTGTATATACCATCAACGCTACTAAGATTGCACAGGAGATTGGTCTGGGCAACCGCACCAACACCATCCTGCAGTCTGCTTTCTTCCGCATCACCGGCGTTATCCCCGTGGAGCTTGCTGTTGAGAAGATGAAGGCTGCTGCCCTGAAGTCTTACGGTGCTAAGGGTCAGGATGTGGTTGATAAGAACTACGCTGCTATCGATCGTGGTGGTGAGTACGTTCAGCTGACTGTTAAGCCCGAGTGGGCTAACCTGCCTGATGATGCTGAGAAGCAGGATGACGCTCCCGCATTCGTTAAGGAGCTCGTTCGTCCTATCAACGCTCAGGCCGGCGACCTGCTGAAGGTTTCTGACTTCGTGAAACACAACACCGTTGACGGTTCTTGGGAGGTTGGTACCGCTGCTTACGAGAAGCGTGGTGTTGAGGCCTTCGTTCCTGTTTGGAACAAGGACAACTGTATCCAGTGTAACCAGTGTGCTTACATCTGTCCTCACGCTGCTATCCGTCCGTTCGTACTCGACGAGAACGAAATCAAGGGCTTCGCCGCTGCTGATGACACCATCGAGATGAAGGCTCCCGCCGCTATGAAGGGCATGCACTTCCGCATTGAGACTTCTGTACTTGACTGTCTGGGTTGCGGCAACTGTGCCGACATCTGCCCGGGCAACCCGAAGACTGGCAAGGCTCTTACGATGGCTCCGTTCAATCCCGATGCAGCCGATATGGTTCAGGAGGCTAAGAACTGGGAGTACCTGGTTAAGAACGTTAAGTCTAAGCAGGATCTCGTTGACATCAAGAGCAATGTTAAGAACTCACAGTTCGCTCAGCCTCTGTTCGAGTTCTCTGGCGCTTGCTCTGGTTGCGGTGAGACTCCTTACGTTAAGCTGATTTCTCAGCTGTTCGGTGACCGTCAGATGATTGCCAACGCTACTGGTTGTTCTTCTATCTATTCAGCTTCTATTCCTTCTACACCTTATACTAAGAACGAGAAGGGTCAGGGTCCCTG
>Ga0247611_10006376_pt1 | contig 15179 bp, 13 predicted proteins | sample 177DNAGHGhighgp2_FD_192422 | JGI IMG/M metagenome (GOLD analysis project Ga0247611, IMG submission 192422) | Sheep rumen microbial communities from Palmerston North, Manawatu-Wanganui, New Zealand - 1770 DNA GHGhigh gp2 | ecosystem: Host-associated > Mammals > Digestive system > Stomach > Rumen...
TTTCCTCCATCTGTCTCATTCGGAGTAGAAGCCCAATACCAGCCGTAGAGATTTACTTGATATATATCCGTTCCCTCACGAACTCCGGCAGCAGGTAAGAAGACTGCACCGGCGCTCTCCATAGCGGTCCAATCGGCTCCGTCGTATTGGTTTGTGGTATAATTACCGGCATTGGTTGTAAAACTCAAACCGCTCGGGAGAGTCCATGCGTCCGGCAAGAGTACATAACCCGGCACGCCGTTCACCGTAGCCTGACCGCGTTTTTTGTACGCATCCGTTCGGCTATAAACAATGTAATAAAACTCGGCTCTACTCAGCGTACGCCATTCTGTGCCCATAAGTGCGCCCCAGTCAACGAAGTCTCCGGTATAATCGTCGTTCTTCCAGCTATTATTGATACCATAGTAGGTAGCCGCAGTACTCCAACCAAAGAGATCTACCGTACCATTCGAGGAAACTTTTTTGTTTCCATTGATGGCATTGTTAGCAACAGCATTGCCGATAAGACTCCATTGGTTAGGAGCAAAATCCCACGTCCAGTTAGCACCGAGGTCGGTGGTTGTTGCCTGTAAGTTACCTTTGGAGAAGACGATTTTGTCTCCGTTCGCATTGATAGTAAATGCACCACTCAGTGCTCCGTCAGGAGCGGGAGCGGGAGCCGAACCGCCGCCGGCTGCCGAGATGATGGCTTCTTTCGTAGACCAGTTGGTTGCTGCCTTGTAGGTGGCTACCGATGCAGCCGGTACATAGATATGTTCGAGTTTGTCACAATCGAAGAACGCATTATTCCCTAAAGCAGGAGGAGTTGTCGCCTCACAGGTAATGGTAGCCAAATTTTCGCAATTACGGAAAAACCAATTTCCAATATTTTCGACACTGGCAGGAATAGTTACATCGGTTAATGCACTGCAATTAGTGAATGCATCCTCCCCAATGGACTGAACGCTGTTACCAATCGTCAGAGAACTTATCTTGTCGCAAGTGTCGAAAGCAGACTCTCCGATGCTGGTTACGCTGTTCGGAATGATCACGGAAGTCAAGCTTTCGCAACTGCCAAACGCAGACTCACCAATGGTCTGAACTTTGTTACCAATTGTTAAAGAGGTCATTGCCCTACATTCATCGAAAGCATATGCTTCTATGTTTGTAACATCGTTACCAATAACAACAGAAAGCAAGGCAGTGCATTCGTCGAACGCAGACTCTCCAATGGTCGTCACTCCGTCGCTGATGATCAGATGCTCTATCTGTGTGTTTTGATAATAAGCTTCATTGCCCGGATTAGAGTTCACCGTCAGGGTCTTGGTATCCTCATCCCATACGTCGCCAGCCTTTACCCAAGCCGGTCCTGCCGGAGCGGAAGCTTCCGTACCGATAAGGCGTAACTCGCAAAGTTGCATTACATTAGCGCCCTGATTTGCAAACACTTCAAAGCGGAAATATTTGTACGAACCCGATTGATCCACAAAGAACTTGTAGTCTTTGAAACTTTGATTTTTCATAGTGACATCACCGGTCACAGTAGCGATCGTGGTCCATGCGTCATCGGCATTGAGTTTGGCTTTGAGGACCCAGTTTTTCGGGTTACGTCCGTGCTCACTGCCTGTGTCATTACCGGTAGTCAGAATGTAACCGGTTAAATTAAGGGCTGCGCTTGCCTCGAAATCTATCCACCAGCAAGCATCACCGGACTCGCCCGTCGGAACGCTCCTATGATCATTGTTGGTACACCATTTTGTCCATTCAGCGGAAATAAACTTGCCATCTACCAGATTGGCATGACCTTCATTGGTAAATCCGCCTGAACCGGCCGTTGCCGTGAAGCCTGCGAAAACATCTCCTTCCGGAACCGGCTTTGCAGCAATCGTAGCCTCGATGGTTACGTCATAAGCCGGCATCGTGAAGCTATATGCACCGGTCGCGGGATCGAGCGTTGCGTCGATTTCATAAATAGTACCCAACGAACCTTCTACAACCACATAGGAAGCCGAGAACGCCGTGATCTCGTATTCCTCATTCGGAGTAACGGTAACGGTTGCGCCTTCTACAGCAGAAGTTTTACTCAGCGTTACTTTGTCGGCATTGACTGTGCCGTCTTCCAGCGCTACGGTGTAAGTCGGATCGGGCGCTTCACTGTCACCCTCAAAGTAGAACACGATGCTTCTCACGGGCTCACCACCCGGGAAATCAGAAGTTTCTTTCAGCAGGTCAACCGTCGAGGCATTGCCTGTCCACGTAGCGGTAGCGTGGTTATCCTCAGATGGTTCCCAAAAAAATGACCAACCACTGCCGAGATTTGCATGATCCCAAATACCAGGGCCATTGAGTGTCATCTCGATCTTTGTGAAGTTCTTGCCGAGGGTGTTGCTGAAGGTAAAACCGCCGGTTTGGTGCACATTGAAACTGATGCCACTATGGCTTTCATCTCCGTAATCAAACCACTGAGCATCATTCATGTCGCTATTAGCACTCAGCGTGACGCCCTCCTTTGAATAGGATGCGTAAGTGCCATGAACATCAAAGTCACTACTGATGTTGCTGCTGTTCCAAGTGACTTTTGCGTTCATCATCCCTACGCTTGCTACTATAGCAAGAAGTAGGATATAAAATCTCTTTATCATAGTATATATCATTTAGCAGTTTGAAGAATATACTCGTTCTTATCGCCCCTGCGGATAAGTGTGAACTTACCTACCTGTTTCTTGGGCGCACCCATCGGTTGGTTCGAAGAATAGATCGCCTGGAGTTTGATACCTTCGCTCAGCGGGCCTTCCACTACATCCCAGCGGACGAACGTGAAGCCTGCTACCTCCGGCGCCTCAGGACGGTTGAAAGCCACAATCTCTTGAGCTACCGTATTATCAAGGCTGTCCAGATAAACGACATTCGTACTCGGGTTGATTTTCCAATTAGCCGTATAGTTGCGATCGCCCGTCGAGCCGGTAGCAATAGAGACGATGAGTTGCGGTACATCGCCGTTCGAACCGGTCCAGCCAAGGAAATTATAACCCGGGCGAGTCGGAGCGGCCAGTTGGAAGGTTTCCGATAGCTGGCTATAGGTAGCCGGGTTAGAGCCCTTACCGCCCGCTAAGTCGTAGGTGATGTTATAAATCTGTCCCCAATTGGCGGTATAAGATTTATTACCCGTCGAACCCTGGGCAATCGTGACAGTCATCTGCGGAGTTGTTCCGTTCGAGCCTGTCCAGCCGAGGAAAACATAGCCCGTACGGGTCGGGTTCTTCAGGGTGATGGTACTGGTTGTTACATCGTAGCTTGCCGGGTTGCCGGTCACCGTACCGTCCTTGAGGTCGTAGCTGATGGTATAGGTCACTATGCTCCATTGTGCATAGAGGTTAGCCGCTGCGGTCTTGTCCCAGTTCTTGGCACTGCTACCGTTGGCATTGTAGTACTTCGTACCACCGGAGGCTGCATCGAAGTAGCCGTTGAAGGTATAACCCGTGCGGGTCGGCATCGTAGCCGAAGGCATTGCCGAACCGTAAGTAGCCTGCACAGAAGCCGAACCGCCGGTACCGCTCTGTTGATTGAGCGTTACGGTGTACTTGTTCGCGGTCCATTTCGCATAAAGGGTCACATTGGCATTGGCGGTGTAATTGGCTCCGGCTGCATAGTTGGTACCTGTTCCGCTATTATTCGTGTTCCAGCCGTTGAAGGCGTACCCCGTGCGGGTCGGCGTGGTAGTGCTCAGTTTGAGCGTAATATCCTGCGCCTTTTTCTGACTACCCGGAGCACCGCTACCGCCGTTGGCGTTGTAGCTAACGGTGTACGGAGCACTAACGGTAACCGACTTCACAGATACGTCACCTGAGTACGTCAACGGCGGGTTGCTAATGCCTTGTTTGTCCAAGGCATACACACGGACATAATAGGTACCCGGGTTGAGGTCGGTCAAGCTCAGGTTAAAATCGTAACCGTGCATCGTACCGTGGCCCAGACTGGCCAAGTCAGGACGACTGATGTTGGCAGATCCGGCGATGATACCCTTTTTCGCTTTGGCCAAATCGGTCTCCGTGGCATTGTCGAACACATACACGTGGATGGTCACAGCATAACTGTCTTCAGCATCCGGGTCATAAGCCCATCCCCAGACACGGAACGAACCGTTCTTGCCGGTGAGACCGTCAATCGCACCAACCGGAGCTTCAACCTTGTAGAAAACCTCTATCACTCTAATCCTGTACTCACCATCGGTACTCAATGTGACAGAAGTGCTGTTGACATTTTCGACGAAAAAGTTAGCATCCGTTTGAGGCCTGTTGGTACTTAACGTTCCTTTCGTAGTGCTGATGATCTCTCTCTCGACAGCTTTAGCCACAATAAGCCTTAGAGAGGTAATCGAATATCCCGCCGGTACGGAAATAGTCAAATTTTTACCACCATACCTCAAGAGGGCATAGTCATTGTAAACTGCCCCGCAATTCACAGTAACCGGACTCTTGACATTATTACCTTGATTGAAGTAGGTAAAAGCCACTTGGTCTGCCCGGATTTGCCCGGTCGAGGCGAGCATCATCGCCGCCAGGGCAAAGAATAGTGTAAAAAACTTTCTTTTTCTCATAATTGTTTTGATTTTTAGTTAATATTGTTGTTTTTTGATTTTTCTATTCTGGGGCCCCCGATGTAAACCAAGCCATAGGCTGTTTGCAGTGGGGAGAGCGGAGTTATTAGTCGCCTGTCCATTTAGCGGAGTGGTATGGACCTTTGCGAACTAATTGACGAACGCGGTGCAAAATTGCAAAAAAAAATGCACATACGCAACACGCACGTGCAATTTTTTACGAATTGTTTCCTAAAAAGGGCCAAAAATTTACGAAGTGTTTCCTGTTTATTTGGATTTGCATAAAAAAACGCACCCGGAAGATGCGTTTTTTGGGCAGGTTAATACAAGAAGCCGATAATCCATAGCGGGAGTTTGTTCTCCCACGGAAATTCTATATCATCCGCAAGAATATACGCATTGGGTACTCCGGCTATCTGCTTATTCGTCTTGCTTGCGCCACCGACTTCGATGGTATATTTGCCATCTACTACAAAATCACCCTTCTGTTTGCCATATTCAACCGAATGGTTAAACGCCAAGTGATTGATAGCGTATGTCTCACGTAACGTACCTTCCTTAATCGGATGAGTGGCAAGGGCATAGAGCATATTGGTGTTCTCGATATAAATCTTATCCGGTTTTTGCATTTTCTTGACGTTGATGTAGTCACTATACAGCAGATTTACCAGTTTGGCATCAGATAGATAGTTTAGATAAGCCAGGATCGTCTTCCGTTGCAAGCCACTCTGCACAGACATACGCGAGATATCCACTTCATACGGTTCGCTGGCTGCCAAGATGTTCATCAGTGCACGAATCTTACGCGTGTTCTCCAGTTCAACCTTGCAGATACGCGGTAACTCCTCGTCGATGATATATCTGACCACGGTATTGATGGCCGAATAGTAATCCACCTCGTTTCCTTCGAAATATGGATAATAGCCGTGCGCCAGATACTCGTCGAAATATGCCATCGGTTTGCACACTTTATATACCTGACGAATGAAAGGATACGGATCATTCAACATTTGATCCAGCGGACATACTGGCAGATCAATACCTTTATAGAACTGCAAATATTCGCGGAAACTCAATCCTTGGAAATCATGGTTGATGCAACGCCTGCTCAAATCTGCCTCTCCTTGTTGGAGTTCCAACAGCGAACTGCCACTGATTACAATCCGCATACTCGGGTAACTATCATATATCTCCTTGAGCTCGCGGCTCCAATGGGTGTACTTATGTATCTCGTCCAGAAACAAATGCTTACCGCCTTTGAGATAAAACTCCTCAGCTAAGTCCAAGATGGAATGGTCGGCGAAATAGTTATGATCCAAGGAGCAATATAAAACCGTTCGGTCACCATCTTGATAGTGCTGCCGGATATACTGACGGATGAGCGTGGACTTACCTACACCTTTTGGTCCACGGATAGCCAACAGCCGTGTGTTCCAATTAATGTCCATACCGCATTTCCTGATGATTTCCATCGGCGTTTCTTCCAACAAGCGGTCTTGAAGATTGAATAGTCTTTGCATAGTTTATGTGTGCTTGGTTATACAAAATAGTTGCATTTTTGCGTCATATAGGGAACAAAAAATCATATACTATGCGTTCTACACAACACAAATCCGGTGCAAAGGTACAATAATTTTTTGATATTCGCAAGGATTTGCATAAAAAAACGCACCGGAAGATGCGTTTTTTACGAATTGTTTCCTAAATGGTGTTGTTTTGGGCGGAGAACCACTCGCTGGGGGAGCAACCTGTCTCGCGGAGGAAAGTGCGATAGAAAGTTTGGCGAGAGGAGAAGCCGCAGCGCTCGGCGATATCCTGGGCGGACATCTCGGGATGCTCCTTCTTCAACCGCTTGGCTTCATTGATACGCAGGCCGTTGACCCATTGGTAGAACGAGCAACCGTACTCGGTGTTGATGAGTTGGCTGAGGTAGGTGCGGTTGAGCGGCAAGACCTGACGCAAGTCCATCAGCTGAAAATCCGGATTACAATAGGGCTTCTCCTTCTCGAGCCATGCTTCTAACTTTTCCTTATAAGCGTCAAAAGGTTGTTCGGTGTCGGTAGTCTCCTCTTCCTGCGGCACCGCACGCAGACGTTGCCACGGATCCTTGCGGTACAGGATCTGCTCCGTGCTATAGACGAGCATGAAGATCACAAACCACTGCTGCGTGAAGGCGCGCGTATGCTCGCTTCCTATACAGATATGAACATAATTAAGACCAATGAGGACTAACATGATACAATAGCGGATGATCCACTGCACGTCCATATTGTCCAGAGTCGAGAAGTTATCCTCGCACCACTGCCTGTACTTATGTATATTCGTGAGCACCAAAGCGAGCAGCGCATACGGGTAGAGAGCTATCAACAGCCGTAGGCTGAAAGGAACTACGTAGTCCAGTGCCACCAGCGCGGTCATCGGTAACAGTTGCCACAGCACAATCTTCCACGTCAACCAGCCCGGACGAAGGGTCTCCGTCGGATAGAGCACCATGACCCAGCCTAACAGATTGCCGATGAACAACTCATAGCCCGTGATATGCTCGGCGCCCATGTTCATCAGTTGCAGAGGGGCTATCTGGTAACAGATCAGATAAGACAGATCGCCAAGCCCCCACGTCAACAGCGCCAAGCCCCACATGCACCGGATACGGATGTTCTCCACGTGACGGAAGGTGATCCACGCACAGGTGAAAGCAGCCGTGACTGTACCGACATTGAACGCCGGCGTGAGCACATTATCATAGATAACAGCCGGAATGAACTGCGCCAGATAACTGCTCAGCATCACGATCGCTACCATCAACACGCCGAAGATGAGTTCGGATTGATAATTATACCATAGATTTTTAAGTGTCTTTTCCATAAGCGGCTACAAAAGTACTGCTTTTTTTTGAACTATGCAAGGAAAAACGCAAAAAGTAATTGATTTTTTTCTAGTTCAGTCATCCAATGGCTCCGTTTCTGTCGAGGTGAGAGACGTTGCGCAAGCCGACCGTCACCCAGACGTTTGAGCGTAGAGTCGATCCATCCGAAACAGAGTGCCTCTTCTACCACATCCAGATACGGCAGACACACGCCTTCGGGTTTCTTTTTACTACGGTACATAGCAATCCAGCAGCATTTTTCGCTTGCCGCATGCTGCTCGAACCACTCTCTGAGTTGCGCCCGTTCACTATATACCAACAGATCAACTATTTCCATTATCTTTTGCTTTTCTTGCGAAGTCAAAAAGGGCTTTCGGCAAGTGGCAGTATCCGTTCGGATGTTTGTCCAGATAGTCCTGATGATACTCATCGGCGGGATAGTAGTTCTGCAAAGGCAGTTTCTCCACTACTAACGGCTGTGCACACTTGCTTTGTTCTTCCGCATAGACTCTGTCTATGGTCAGCAAATCGGCTGCGTCCGTATAGTAGATACCGGTACGGTAGCGTGTGCCTTCGTCGTGACCTTGCTTGTTCAGGCTCGTCGGGTCGATGGCTACAAAAAACATCCGCAGCAGGAAGTCCAGGCTCACTTTGTCCGGATCATAAACGACATGCACGGTCTCGGCGTAGCCGGTCGTGTCGGTATAGACCTGTTCGTAGGTCGGGTTGTCCGTCTGTCCGTTCGCAAAACCCACCTCGGTCTCTACGACTCCGGCTATCTGTTTGAAGAAATGCTCCGTTCCCCAGAAACATCCTCCGGCTAAATAGATGTGCTTATGCTTCATTGTTTTGCGTTTGGGGGTCAATATTAGATCCATGGGAAATGATAGAATCTAATCGGTTTAAACTGTTCCTGCTCTTCGCTAATTAATTAAATCAATTATTCGTTTGGCTACTTCGTCAGGATGATCGACTAGCAGTTGACCGTGGTTTATTGTTGCCAAAAATCCGGAAGATCATTTATACGTTACGGTTTCGCTGAGGGGTTTGCGGGAGAAATGATGGTCGCTTGGTTTAGCATTCTCGGACGCGTAGCCGCAAGGCATCAGGAAAGACGGCTTGTGGTTAGCCGGTAACTCGAAAGCGGCTGCTACTTCGGCCGGATCGAACCATTTCACCCAGCATGTGCCGAGTCCGAGTTCGGTAGCCTCCATCATCATGTGGGTACCAACGATGGAGCAATCCATGTCGCCGGAGTTGGTGCCATCTTCTTTGGTCCATACTTGGTTCGTGTCATAGCACACGAGGAACACCACCGGCGCACCATACGCGCAACGGGTGAGGGAGTTGATCTTGGCAATTGCCTCCGGACTTTGCAGCACGTAGATATGCTGCGGTTGCACGTTCTTGGCGGTCGGAGCAAGACGTCCGGCTTCGAGAATCGAATCCAGTTTCGCCTGCTCGATAGGCGTCTGTGCATACTCACGCACCGCAAAACGCTGACGCGCTAAATCCATGAATGACTTGTTCTGTTGAACGGGTTGATTACTGCATGCAGCAAAACTGATTGCTGCCAATGCAAGGATGATTAGTTTTTTCATAATTATTTCTTTTTGCGAGGTCGTGGAGTCTTGACCGCTTCAGTGTCCGAGTTTGCTGTTTCGATTTGTTCTGACATAAATGGTTCATGAAGTACATAGTGCTTGTAGCACGAAATCATCAGTGTGGTGAGCGGTAGAGCGATGATCATTCCTATGACGCCCATGAGTGCGCCCCAGAAACTGAGGCTGAGCAAGATAGCAGCAGGTCCGAGACCGGTCACTTTACCCATAATCTTCGGCGTGAGATACATATCTTGGAAGGTCTGCACAACGATGAATACAATCGCCATCAGCAGTAGCGTCAGCCATACGGGTTGACCGGTTTGCGCTGATTGTACCAGACAGAGCAAGATACACGGCGGGATGCCAAGCGCCTGCATGTACGGCACCAGATTGAGGATACCAACGATGATGCCCATTACAAAACCCATCGGCATGCCTATAATTGTGAAACCGATTGCGAAGAGGATACCGACACAAAGCGCCACTAATCCTTGTCCGCGGAAATAGGCGTTCATATTCACACTCATCTCATGCACGAGCGTGGTGATCTGCGTGTAGTATTTTTGAGGCACGTACTTACGCCAATTAGCACGTATACGCGGGAATGCGAGCATCAGGAAGATGAGGTACATCAGTCCGATAAAGATAACTACCAGTTCGCTGAGCCAACTCAGTCCTCCGGTGATCCAGCCACCGATCTTGGGCAGGATATTCTTGATGCCGTCACGCACTTCAGGATAGGAGAGCATCGATTCCAGATTGAGTCCGTCAAGCGTGGAGTGAATCTTCTCTTGCTGCTCAGGCGTGAAATATTTGTCCGCATCAAAATGGGCAAAATACTGCTCCACAGCAACGGCTGCTGACTTCACTTCCCTGCCCATCGCCGGAATAATAAGATACACCGCCAGCGACAGCAAGCCGACGAACAGAATAAGAGTGATAGCCACCGACAAACCGCGGAACTTCACATGGCATTTATGTTGAATGAAGTTCACCAGCGGATCAAGGAGCCACGCCAGTAAAAAACTAACAAAGAACGGCAGTAATACGCCGTAGAGACGAGCTAACATAAGCTATATTTATATCAATATTCTTGTTTGTTTGCGGTATTCGGCGTAATCGGGTTTATTGGCAAGTTGGCGCTTTTCCATGAGAGGGATAGAGATGCCGAGAAAGAGTGCAGTCATGGCGATTGCACCGCCGATAAACATATCAAAGCCGTTCAGCGACGCATACATGATCCATATTCCCCACCAAAACTGGATTTCCCCGAAATAGTTCGGATGACGACCATGTTTCCATAATCCCACATTACACACCTTACCGGGATGAGCGGCACGGAAGTCATGGCTCTGCTTGTCGGCAATCAGTTGGATGGTAGCCGATGCCAAGCAGACAATACATCCGAAATAGGTCAGTATATTCGCAGAAGCAGCAGCCTCAAACAGTCTCAGCCCCGGCAGCATAGCGGCAAACACTACGAGCGTCGGCATCATGTTCAGACCGAAGAGGTTGATAATATGAAACACCAGCGGATGTTGGCTACGGTACTTGGTATAACGCCAGTCTTCGTGCGCGATACCTTTGAATGTGATCACCCAGTTACGCGTGAGACGCCAGCCCCAATACCAGGATGCTATAAGCAGCAGAATGACCGGAATAGACCATACGCCGGAATGAAAAGCCCATAGTAGAAAAGCGACCGGAGGAAAGACACTCCAGTAGGGGTCATAGACGGACACGTTCTCGTATAGCAATCCGAATGCCCAAACGACAATCGTTGCCAGCACGTCTGCCAAGAATAAACGGATGAGGGGATTAGAGGTTAGCGGATTAGTGGCTAATGCTTCAAACAGCAGCCAACCGGCTAAGCCTGCGAGCGCATATATGGCAGCAATCAGCGCCACGCTACACCATTTTGAATAATCTCGTTTCATATCGTTGCACGTTTTGCGTGCAAAGGTACTACAAATTTTGCAAATTTGCAAGATTTTTAGCAAAAAAATATCGTCTATGCTTGCATAAGCGTAGTTTTCTGCTAAAAAGATTGTAGTTTGCACGACAGTGCGACTGTACCTTCGAAGGGACCCTTTAGGGTAGTTGGTCGAAGGTACAAAAAAAATCCCACATACGCAAGCATACGCAGGACTTTTTATGAATTTTATGCAATTATTTAGCCAATTCGGCTACGATGTTGGCTTCAAAGTCCTTCGGCTCGGCTACCGGTGCAAAACGCTGAATAGTTTGACCGTCCTTGGAAATGAGGAATTTAGTAAAGTTCCAGAGGATATCGCTGTCTTTCTCTACGCTCTTGCTGATACCCTTGAGCATTACATGAGCGGCTTTGGCTTTGAGACCTTTGTATTCCTCGGTCGGGGCTTGCGTCTTGAGGTACTCAAAGACCGGATTTGCATTGGCGCCGTTGACGTCGGATTTAGCCATCAGCGGGAACGTCACACCGTGGTTGAGACGGCAGAACTCCTCGATCTGCTCGTCGCTGCCCGGCTCCTGGTTAGCGAACTGGTCGCAGGGGAAGCCAAGGATAACGAAGCCCTGGTCTTTATATTTCTTGTATAGCTCCTCCAGACCGTCGTACTGCGGCGTGAAACCACATTTAGAAGCCGTATTAACGATGAGGATCACTTGTCCTTTGTAGTCTGCGAGGTTCACCTCTTTGCCCTTATTGCTAAGGGTTGTAAAATCATAAATGGTTGTCATTATTACTATTTTTTTTGAAATTAAACGAACTGAGTGTTAGTACGATTATTTAGTTTTTTGAGTTCTTCAATCAGTTTGTCGAGCGACGGGATCATCTGCACTAACTCTTCCTCTTCATTTTCCGGCATCATTACCGCTTTCCGCATGCATTCGGGTATGTGCTGCGCTTGCTCGTAGAGCGCTTTGCCTTGTTTAGTGAGCGAGACTATACGCTGGCGCGTGTCCTCTTTACCGCGTGTACGTGTGATAAGCCCGGCTTTCTCCATGCGCTGCAAGAGCGGCGTCATCGTGTTCGTGTCCAGCATCAACCGTTTGCCTATATCGCATACCGGTTGTTTGTCCTGTTCCCACAAAACCAGTAGCACTAAGTACTGGGGATACGTGATGCCCAACGGGTCCAGATACGGGTGATACGCACCCATCATCAGCCTCGCCGCGGAGTACAGACGGAAACAAAATTGGTTCTCTAATTTCAGTTGCTCGTTAGTCATAAAGGGTTATGGGTTACGGGTTACCGGTTACGGGATTTATATCGTTCACGATGCAAAATTACAACAAATATTTTAATGTCGCAAGCGATATAAATATTTTCTTAATAAAAGTATATTTTATCTTAAAAAAAAATAACCACCTGCAGCAAGGCAGATGGTTAATACTCATTTTGACCCTTAATTCCGCTTATTGAGCAGCAATCCCTTCTTCCATTTCAGCGTCGGGTAGGTCTTTTTGAGGTAGGCTTCCGCTTCTTCGATGCCGCTTGAACCGCTGGTAGCAAAGGGAATCATGGTTTTGCCGTCCAGTTGCGGCAGGTTGTTGTCGAGCCAAGAGTTGATGATACGCGGACAGATGCCCCACCAGATGGGGAAACCGACATAAATAGTGTCATACGGCGTAACGTCTGTACAACGCTTGATGGTCGGACGCTCTTCGGGATCGTTCATCTCGAGGGACGAACGTGACTTGTCATTTCGCCAATCAAGATCGGCCGCCGTGTAAGGTTCTGCAGGTTCGATCTCCCAAAGGCGGGCGTCATGTTGATTAGCGAGTCGCACTGCTGCGGCTTTGGTGGTTCCTGTGGCGGAGAAATAGGCCACTAATGTCTTTGCTTCCATAGATGTCATACATGCGGCACAGAAGAGCGCCAATACAATGTTTTTCATATTATAAACTTTCTTTTAGTATCTCTTTAATATCCTCGGGCGTTAGATCCAGGTAACCGGCAGGATAGATAACGGTAGTCGAGACGATGCCGTCAATCATCTCGGGCGTAGCACCTATCTCGGTGATGGTAAGCGGCAGACCGATCTCTATCATCCAGTTCTTGAGGGCCTCAAGTCCTTCTTCGGCGGTACTGACACCCCATACATTACGTGCAAAACGCTCGAACTTAGCTCTACCCTTCTCCATCGCACGGCGGTAGTACGCCATTGAACATGCTGCCAGACAGTAGCCATGCGGAGCATGCGTCCATGCGCCAAGCGAGTGACCGATCATATGCACCATCCAATCTTGACTCTTGCCGCATTTGATGAGCGTGTTGAGTGCCCAGGTAGCCGTCCACATAATGTTGGAGCGCGCCTCATAGTTCTGCGGATCTTTGACGGCTGCACGCGAAGCGACGATCAGTCCACGCATCAGGCCTTCGGCGATATAATCGCTTGTATTATCGTCAAAATCGGAGAAATACTGCTCGAAAATATGATTCATGATATCATAGATACCGGCCTTCATCTGGTCGAGCGGTACGGTCATCGTATAACGCGGGTTGAGGATGGAGAACTTCGGCATCAGACGGCTATCGAACACATGCCCGGTCTTAAAATTATTGGCGGCATCCGTAATCACACATCCGCCGTTCATCTCGCTTCCTGTTCCTGCCATTGTGAGGATACAAGCGACGGGCAAGATCTTCTGTCCCTTCTCCGGATTATGTCCTTCGAGCCAGTACTCTCTCCAGTAATCCCCGGGGCAGTTGACAGACGCTGCGACTCCTTTGGAGTAGTCGCACACACTACCACCGCCGAGCGCCAATATCCAATCAACCTTGTTCTCTCGTGCGACACGAACACCTTCGTGTAGCTTTTCAAGCGTCGGATTACTCATCACACCTGGGTTCTCAATGATGGTCTTACCACCCTCACGCAGGATGGTCACGACCTCATCATAGATGCCGTTGCGCTTAACGCTACCGCTACCGTAGTTGAGCAGCACGCGCTCGCCGAAGTTACCTAACTCGTCCTTGAGGTAGCCCAAAGACTCTTCTCCGAAATACAATTTCGTAGGGTTGTGGTACTTAAAATTTCCTTGCATAATTGTATGATATTTTTTAATCTTCTTTAGTTGGTTATAGATAAAGTTGCTGCAAAGGTACAACTTTTTTACGAGATATACAACGGAAATTGCTACCCAAAGATGACAAAAGAGAAAAAAATGAAGAAATTTTGCATTTTCTTTAGAAAATATTTGGTCATGTCAAAAAAAAGTAGTAATTTTGCATGCTTTTTCGCCGCGGAACGGACTCATACGCTCACGTGCGTATAGAAAAAGGGGAAGTGAAGAGGCGAGAAAACATGGAATATTAAGTTAAACAAATCAAAATTAAAAAACAACAAAATGCCTACAATTCAACAATTAGTTAGAAAAGGAAGAGCAGAACTGGTGGACAAGTCGAAGAGCCCGGCTCTTGACAGCTGTCCGCAGCGTCGTGGCGTTTGTGTACGTGTTTACACAACGACCCCGAAGAAACCTAACTCCGCGATGCGTAAGGTTGCCCGTGTGCGCCTGACGAACACCAAGGAGGTGAACGCTTACATCCCGGGAGAGGGACATAACTTGCAAGAGCACAGCATCGTAATGGTACGTGGCGGTCGTGTAAAAGACCTGCCGGGTGTTCGTTATCACATCGTTCGTGGTACGCTTGATACCGCAGGTGTGGCTAACCGTTTGCAGCGCCGTTCGAAGTATGGTGCAAAACGCCCGAAAGCGAAGAAATAAGTTGAGAGTTGAAAGTTGAGAGTTGAGAGAAGTTCGAAAGTTTAAAGTAGAAAGTTTCAAAGTCGCAACAAACAATCAACAAAAATCAGTTAAGCTCTGAATTTTATTAACTAAGTGTTCCATATTTGGGACGAAAAATGGGTTGAGGGTTGAGTAAGCGGATCGTAGATTTCAAATTTCAAATTTCAAATTTATGATTTACTGAAGAAGATCACAGCCAAACAAAAATTATTTAAGACAATGAGAAAAGCAAAACCGCAAAAACGAGTTATTCTGCCGGATCCGGTGTACGGTGAGGTAATGGTGGCAAAATTTGTGAACCACCTGATGCTCGATGGTAAGAAAAACACCGCATATGGTGTGTTCTACAGCGCACTCGGCGTAGTAGAGAACAAAATGAAGGGTGAGGAGAAGGCTGCTC